>Ga0209060_10000973_pt1 | contig 36626 bp, 39 predicted proteins | sample Coa_R1_8_FD_187155 | JGI IMG/M metagenome (GOLD analysis project Ga0209060, IMG submission 187155) | Surface soil microbial communities from Centralia Pennsylvania, which are recovering from an underground coalmine fire - Coalmine... | ecosystem: Environmental > Terrestrial > Soil >...
AGGACCCGCACTTCCGGGTCACCCGGGACATGGCCGAGAGCCTCGGCTACCCGAAGCCGTCCCTGATCCTGAGCCAGATGCTCCCGGGGCTCCTCGGCGCGAAGGTGATGAGCACCACCGGGGACACGAAGGACAACGCCCTCTTCCTCAACGACCCTCCGAAGGAGGTGGAGCGCAAGATCCGCAAGGCGTTCACCGGCGGCCGGGCGAGCCTCGAGGAGCAGAAGCGCCTCGGGGCCACCCCCGAGATCTGTTCCGTCTGGGCGGCGTGGCGGTCCCGGTTCTCCGAGTCGGAGGCCGAGTTCACCCAGATCACCGCCGACTGCCGGTCGGGGGCCCTCATGTGCGGCGACTGCAAAGCGCACCTCATCGAGCGGGTCCACGACTTCCAGAAGGCCCACGCGGTCCGGCGGGAGGCCGCCAAGAAGTACGCCGAGTCGCTGATCATCGAGCGACCCCCCGAGGGGGCCGCCCAGCCCGCGGCCCACCGCGCCTAGCGGCGGGGGTCGGCGCCCCTCACCGGGGGGTCCGCGACCCGGGGGGCCCTACCGGACCACCTTGAAATTGAACGGGACCATTCCGAGCTTCCCGAACGCCTTCGTCCAGAGGGCGAACAGCATCTCGGGCCCCGTGGCCGTGTTGATGTCGCCGGTGTCGAACACGTCCTTCCACCCCCAGCTCTGCAGGAGCTTCGTCACCGTCGCTTTAGCCCCCGCGTCGTTCCCGCTGATGAAGACGGTGTGATCGCCGCCCGCCAGCTGCTGGGGAGCGACCATCAGGTAGGCGGTCATGGTGTTGAGCGCCTTCACGACGTGGGCTTCGGGGACCGCCTGCTGGATCTTCACGCCGAGCGAACCGCTCGGATAGTCGGTCGCCCGGGTCGAGGGGGGGAACCCGCGGGAGAGGTCGAGGTCGTTCGACGTGTCCAGGATCACCTTGCCGCGGAGGTTCTCCTTGCCGGCCATCTGAAGCACGTTGAGCGCGATCTCGCCGGCGGTCGCATGGATGATGAGCTCTCCGTGGCGGGCCGCGTCCTGGAACGTTCCCACCCGCGCGCCCTTGCCGCCTTCCTGGAGCCACTTCCCGAGCGGTGCTCCCATCCCGCCCATCCCCCGGGGCGTATCCATCCGGGTCGGGTCCCGCGTCCCGAGGACCACGTCGTGTCCCTGGGAGACGAGCTTCGCGCCGAGCGTCTGTCCGACGATTCCCGATCCAAGGATTCCCACCTTCATCGTTCCGGGCCTCTCGTCCCCCACGCGCCCGTCACCCCTTAAGCTGCCCATCCGGAACAAGCCGAACGTTCGGTAGGCCTACGGACCGGCCGGTAGACCGGAGGCCGCTCGGTGTTCGGCGACGACCGGGAGAGAGCCGCTCTCCCGAACCTTACTTAGCCCGCCGGCGGTAGCCCCTCCCGTGCCATCCCGCGCCAAGAAGGGCCTCTCCCCCTCAGCGAAGGCCCAGTGGGCCCAGACCTACGAGAAGACCGCCTACCACGCCCTCCCGTGGTTCTCCCGACAACCGTACCCCTGGGTCGCGACGGCGGTGCGGGAGAAGTGGTGGATCCCCGGCTCCCGGATCCTCGACATCGGCTGTGGCGCGGGGACGAACTCGCTGTTCCTCGCCCGGGCCGGGTTCAAGGTCACCGGCATCGACGTGGCCGAGGGCGCGGTCGCGGCCGCCCGTGAGCGGGCCGAGAAGGCGGGACTCTCGGTGGACTTCCGGGTCGGGGACGCCCTGGACCTTCCGTTCCCCGAGGGCCACTTCGGGGGGGCGATCGACATCGGCTGCTTCCACACGTTGCCCCTCGAGCTCCGTCCGGCGTACGCCAAGGAGATAGGTCGGGTGATCCACGCGCGGCGAGCGTTCGCGCTCTCCTGGGTCGCCCGGGAGCACCGGGCGGAGCTGGGACCCCCGCACCGCCCCTCGGTGGAGGAGGTCGCGGCGGCCCTCGAGGAGGAGTTCCTGTTCCAGCGGGTCGAGTACTGGCCCAGCGGCTCCGGTCGTCAGTTCCGGGGGGCGATGCCGGTGTACTTCGCCCGGCTCGGCCGCCGGTCGTTCCCTCGCCCGCCGGCCCGCTAGGTCCCTCACGTCTCCCCGCGGAGACGCGGCCGACCTCCCGGGATGGAACCGGGTACTCCGCGGAGCGCCGCTCCGGGGCGCCACCCCCGGAAGCGGTCGAAGGCCGCGCGATCGAGCCTCGCCCGACGGGGACACTATTAGAGCAGTCTCGCTACCCCCGGGTCGGGAATGGCGGTTCCGGCGGAGGTAGCACGTCCCCCGGCCGCCCCGCACCGTACCGAAGGGATCGTCCTCGTCGTCATCGCTATCGTCCTCGCCGTCCCGGGCCTGGTCCTCCAGTTCTACCCGACCGTGCAGGGATGCACGGGGTTCGGCTTCTTCGGCTATTGTTCCCAGATGGGGCCGGTCCACCCCTATGCCGGCGTCGGGGACCTCCTCCTCGCCTTGTTCACGATGTTGTTCATCCTCGGGGTGGTCCTCGCCTACTGGAGGCCTAGCCCGCCGAACCCGGAGCCCGTTTTCCGGTACATCCCGGTGCCCGTACCACCCCCGCCGCCGCCCCCGCCTCCTCCCTCGTCGCAACCGGCGACGGTGGTGGTTCAGGTGAACCAGGCTGCGCCCCAGCCACCCAGGATCATGATGCGATGCCGGAACTGCGGCAGCGTCTTCGACATGGCCCTGGGGCGGTGCGACCGGTGTGGGGCACCGGCCGCCTAGTCGCCGCCTCACTCCTGTCCGTCCCTTCTCCGGGTCGCGATCCCCGAGGGACCCCGAGATGGTTGGGGAGCCAGTCCGGCTGGGACTAGTTCGTCCGGGTCCTTTGCAGGGCTGCGATCTGCTGAGGAGTGCCGGTGAACAGGGTTCCCGAGTCGACAAAGCACAGGGGATTTCCGGAGGGGTCGACCGCGTAGAACGACCGTTCCCCCCACGGGCGGACGACGATGGCTCCCGCCGGGCTTTCGGGGTCATTGTGGATCAACTCCTTAGAGAGCGCCCCCAGATCCGCCGCCCTCCGGTGGACCCCCTCGAGGTCGTCGGTCGAGAAGTACAACGCTTCGGTGGGGGGGGTAGGCGCTCCCGCGGCCGGGGTGGAATAGTCGAGGATGCCTAGGATGACCCCTCCGCAGTCGAAGTAGATCCGCCCCTCAGCGACCTGACGTCCCGGGTGACCGAGAAGCACCTCGTAGAACTTCCGGGATGCCTCGAGGTCCCTGGCCGGCAGCAAGATCCGGAACACGGCCGGTGTTTCGCTGCGTGGCATGGGTTCCGTTCTGGAACGCGCATTTTCAACAATAAGGCTCCGCTCCCGTCACCGGCGGATGCCGGGACCGGCCTCGTTCGGCGGGACACCACTGCCCTTCCGCCCCGAGGGCCGGACCACCGGACCTGGGCCCGCCGGGTGGGAAACCCCGCCGGGGGGGCCGGTTCCGACGGCGGGGAGGATTCATGCGGGGCCCCATCTTCGTGGGAACGCTCGAGGATCGCGATGACGGACCCCCTCGACTCCCGGACCCGGAGCTTTCGATGGCCGGATCCGGCTCAGTTCGCGGAACCGATCCGGAAGAAGAGCGGGTTGGAGTTCATGCGGAGTTTCCTCACGGGGGATCTCCCAGCGCCGCCGTTCATGGAGCTCCTCGACCTGCGGATGGTATCGGTGGAGCGGGGGGCGGTGACCTTCGAATTCGAGCCGAAGGAGTTCATGTACAGTCCGCTGGGGAACGTCCACGGGGGCATCGTGACCGTCCTGCTCGATTCCGCCATGGGGTGTTCCTTCCACACCACGCTCTCGGCAGGGGTCGGGTACACCACGCTCGAACTGAAGGTCAACTTCCTCCGCTCAGTGACGTCCGCCGCCGGCCCCCTCCGCGCCGAGGGCAAGGTGATCCACGGCGGGTCCCGGATCGGGACCGCGGACGCGCGGCTATTGGACCGGACTGGGAAGCTCTACGCGCACGCATCCTCGACCCTCATGGTCCTCCCGGCCGCCCCGGAACCCTCTCGGCCCCCGGGGCGCCACGTCCCCTAGCGGTCCGGCCTGCCCCGGGCATCGGGGGTTCGGACCCGATCCGCATTGCCCGACCCCATCGCCCCAGCCCAGCGGGCGCCTGGCTCGCTGTTTACCTCGAAAGAACCCGCCGACCCAATATGTGTGCGACTGCTTATATAAGCGATAACGTATTCATCGAGCATGCCGACGCCGAGGCAGGCCTTTGCCGTCCTCTCGGACCCGACGCGTCTGCGTATCGTGGAGCAACTGCGCGGGGGAGAGCGCTCGGTGGGTTCCCTCGTCTCCAGCCTCACGGTGAGCCAGCCCGGGGTCTCCCGGCACCTCAGGATCCTCCATCGGCGAGGGTTCGTCCGTGTCCGCGCCGAGGGTCAGAGGCGTCTCTATTCCCTCCGCCCCCAGCCGTTCCGTGACCTAGATCGATGGATGGACGACTACCGCGACCTGGTCGAGCAACGTCTCGACCGTCTCGAGCGACTCATCGAATCAGACCCCACGGATGCACACTCCATCAAGCGAGAGTCGCGAAAGGATTGAACGATGTCAACCAGCACGAGCCCCCGAGGACGCACCCACGAGCCGATCGTCTTCTCCGTCCCGAGTCCCGTGGAGCGTCAGGTCAGTCGGATCTTCCGAGCGGCTCCGGAGCGGGTGTTCCGCTTGTTCACCGACCCGGCCACCCTGCCCTACGTGTTCTCCCCGGACCCCGAGACGGTCACGATAGAGAGGCTCGAGTTCCGAACCGGAGGGCACTACACGATCGCCGTGAAGCAGCCCGACGGGTCGACCGTCCGGTTCCAGGGAGAGTTTCGAGAGATCGACCCTCCGCGACGGGTCGTGAACACCTTCGAGGTCGATGCGTTCCCCGGCGTGGTCTCTATCGAGACGGACGAGTTCGAGCCGGTCGGCGACTCCACCCGTCTCACGGTCCGATGGAAGTATCAGCGTCCCGAGGACCGGGACAAGATGGCGGGACCCGGGCTGGAACAGGCGGTCACGGTCATGTGGAACAAGGTGGACGAACTCCTCGAGAAGGGACTGCCCCACGCGGTCCAGGCGGGGGGATAGGAGAGCAGCGATGGCGCGAAAGATCACCGCCAGCCTGTACATGACGTTGGACGGCCGCGGCGCGTTCCCGAAGTACCCGGGCTGGGACCGCGATACGGGGGAGAAGCCCTCCGACATGTGGCGCGAGATGTGGCTGAACCGGTTCGACGATGTCACTACCGTCATCATGGGTCGACGGTCCTTCTTGGGCCACCGACGCGTCTGGACCGAGAAGGCCCGAAAGCCGACGGACCCGAGGTACCTGGTCGACTACTCTCGGTGGCTGGACAAGGTCGACAAGGTCTGCCTCTCGACGACCCTGAAGTCGCCGGGGTGGGAGAACTCCCGGATCATGAAGGGCGACCTCGCCACGATCGTGGCGAAGCTCAAGAGAGAGAAGGGCGGGAACATCATCGCCGAGGGAGGTCCTCGACTGGTGCGGGAGTTCCTCCGGAGGGGACTCGCCGACGACTACTGGGCTGTCGTGCAGCCGGTGGTCTTTGGGAAAGGTCCCCAGTACTGGGGTCCCATGAAGTCGCAGGCGACCCTCAAGCTCCTGGAGTCAAGGACCATGGAGGACGGGGAGCTGCTGCTGCACTACGAGACCGTCCGAGGGTTCAAAGCGTAGCGCGTCGGCGTCGGTCCGTGGAACCGACGCTGGACCTTCTCCGCCCCCTCCCGTGCGAAACAGCGCGCGACGTGCCACCATCATTCCACCCTCGGTTTCATAGACGACTCGAACCTGAGGGAGGCGGTGATAGGGATCCCTGACCTGACCCCTACGATACGGCCCACCCTCGCGGAGCTAAGGCCCTGGGAAGACTCCATGGGAGCAACGGAGCTACCATGAAAGTCGCTGCGAAGCGTCCCAGGATCGTCCGGGCTTCGCCTCGCCGGGTGCCCAAACGAAGCCCGCCTTCCGATGAGTGGCTGGAAGCGACGATGGTCCGTCTGCGAGGTCTGATCCTGCGCGCGGACCCTCAGATGGTCGAGGAACAGAAGTGGAAGAAGCCCAGCAACCCCGAGGGGGTGCCAGTTTGGTCTCATGACGGGATCGTCTGCATCGGAAACATCCTGAAGCATTCCGTTCGGCTGACCTTTCCCGGAGGCACCGACATCCGCGACCCTCGGAAGCTGTTCAACTCCAGGCTTGACAGCACGGCGGTCCGTGCCATCGACTTCTACGAGGATGAGCCCTTGAACGAGCCGGCCGTGATCGCCCTCATCAAAGAGGCCGTGCGAGTGAACGCCTCGTACCAGGAGGAACGCGCGGCCCGCCGGAAGACACGCAAGCACTGATCAACCGATCCGCGCCGACGAACCGGTGCGCCAGACGGGTGCGGCGTGGCGGTAAGCGTGGCTCGGTGGCCGCAGGCCCTTAAGGCAACCGATCCCTGCGCGAGCCAGTGCAAGTCGAGATCCGTCCTTGGGGCCACGACGACCTCACGTTCATCACAGAGCTGTTCGAGAGCTACTTGGCGAGCGAACGCTCAAGGGCCCCTCGCCTCGCTCTCCCGCTTGACTTCTCCTCGAAGTACATCCCGAAGCTCACGGAGGACGTCCGGACGAAGTCGGGGGTCCTGCTGGTCGCCGAGGCAGAGGGCGAGCGGGCCGGATTCATCGCGGTCCTTCCGCAGGAATCACCGAGCCCGTGGGACGAGAGCTCAGGGAAGAGCTGCTTGATCTGGGAACTCCACGTCGATCCTCGTTACCGTAGGCAGGGTATCGCGCGCCGGCTGCTGCGGACGGCCGAGAGCCACTTCGCCGCCGCCGGGTTTGATTGGATCTCCCTCGGGGTCTTCGCCTCCAATTCGACGGCCCGCCGTCTGTATGAGGCCGAAGGGTTCCGCGACGCCTATTCGTTCATGGGGAAGCGGTTAGGCGAGGAGACCCGCGGGTAGGTCCAGGGGAGGCTACCCGCCCGGAGCTCGCTGGCCAGAGGGTCCTCCCAGAGCGATGAGCCCCAGGCCTAGGAGAATGCCGATCACGCCCAGCCCTCCCATCGCATAGAGGGCACCATCGCTCTGTCCGCCGAGCCAGAAGGCTGCGCCGGCGATGGTCGCTCCCAGGGCGGACAGGGCCGCGAGTACGGCGAGGGCACGGGGAACGGCCCGGTACTTCCTCCCGACAAAGGACGTCGCATACCCCGCCACGGCGAGGGTGACCAACGCGAGTCCGATGTGGCTTGCGAGCGTGATCGGGAGGTAGGTGCTCTCGAGGGCCAGTGAACCGCCGACCGCCGACGTCAGGAGGAACATCACGAAGATCAGGACACCCCACCACCTGAGAGAGTGGACAGTCGTTGCCTGAGTGCGCTGAGGGGTCAAGGGCCCCGAGGATTGGTTCTGCATGGCCAGACCGTTTGCTTCAACGCCCCGTCCCGGGCCCCGTTGTAAAGGTAGCGGGCCGGGGTGACATGGTCAGGGGACACGGGTGGGCCGCCAGCCACTGTGTCGCAGTGCCACGCCGAACATCTGGGATGGGTCCGTTCAGGGGTCCGGCGCTCTTGCTTCCGGCTCTCTGCCGCCGCTTCGTCGTTAGTGGGTTGCGATTCTGATTGCAACCACTGGGCGTGGGCGAATCGTCAGTGGAGCTGCTGGAGTTTCTTCCAACCTCTCCGGCGGCGGAGGATCGCGTATTGCTCGTCCATGACATCCGCCAACTGCGAAGTTCCCAGTAGTCGGCGTATCACCGAATCGTAGGATTCCCGTTCCCGCGCGACTGCCCGCAGGCAGTCCCGAGTCGCACGAGTTACCCGGATTCCGTCGGGCATCCTTGGTTTCACACCTTGAATGGCCTGGTGGCTTATCATCGCGTCGCCCCCGAAAGGCCACCCGCTGATCTGATTCCTAAGGGCAGCCGGTGCAGAATCCCCTCTGCGGCCCGCCCGGGGGGGTTGAGTCCCCCCCGACCCGCTTAGTCCGTCGGATAGGAGGGTCTCGACTCGAGCTAGTTGGATTGTGTTATTTCGTTTAATTTCGTTAAATATCGTTAAATAAGCCAGACTAATGGGCCAGGAGGAGAAGATGAACCCGTACGCTCCGGGCCAGCCCGCTGACCCACGGTCGTTCGCTGGGCGGAAGGAGCTACTGCGGCAGACTGTCGACGCGGTCGAAGTCGCGACCAAGCTCCAAAGGAGCACTGCGATTCTGTTGCACGGTTACCGGGGGAGTGGCAAGACATCCATCCTGCGCAAGATGCAGGATCAGGTTCGCCAGCTATCGCCGGACGCTATCACAGTCGAGTTGCCCCTCAGGTCGATGACACCCGAGGATCGGCTGCTCACCTCTCTCGTCCTAGAGATCACACGTCAGCTCGCCGCAAGGAAATCGGTCACCAAACGGGTAAGAGAGTTTCTTGGGCGAGTCAACGGGCTTGCGGTTCCGGGCGGCTTCGGGATCAGCATCGGGAGCGACTCGCCGACAAGCGTGAGTTCCGCGTTGGCACTCTGGAGAGACTGCATGGAGTCACTGGAGGACGTCCCGCTCGTCGTCGTATCGATTGACGACGCGGAGCTACTGGACCCGAGCGGTCTGGGGGCCCTCAAGACGATCGCAGAGGCCCATTCGGCGACTCCGGTGATACTTGTGGTAACCGGAGGCGTGGAGTTCTCGGACCGGCTCGCCCAGGCAGACGCAAGCCCTGTCGCTCGAATCTTCTCGGGCGCAAGGTTCGATGTGGGGGAGTTCTCCGAGGTCGAAACTCGGGAGGCGCTAGAGTCACCGCTCGCAGCTTTGAACCTCAAGGGTAAGTGGACAGAGGGCGCCGCTTCGACTGTCCACAGGATGTCGCACGGCTACCCATACCTGGTCCAGTGCATCGCCCACGCCGCATACACCGATGGGGGCCGAATGGATGAGGCCAGGGTGCTGGGAGCCCTCGAGAAGGCCCTCGACGTGGCCTCCAGCTGGCTGCAGCGCGAGTGTGCGGAAGCCTCGGACCAGGACATCGTGTCCTTCGCCCTAATCGCCGGCACCGGCAAGGCCGTGCTACGGAGTTCAGAGATACAGAGTGTCGGCGTGCAGGCCCCTTACATCGGGCGGCTGGTCAGGCAAAAGGTGCTCCTCAAAGTTTCGAGAGGCCACTACGAGGTGCGAAAAGCCCCCGTGATTGCTTACTACCACTTGTTGCGGCGAAAGCTGGTCCTCCCATCTGTCGCGAGCTAGGCTCGGGACCAGTTCAGCCCCGGAAGCCTCCGCGCACTTCCGCGGGCCTCCGCCCTTTGTCAGGTGGTGCAATCCCGATTGCGTGTTTAGAGTAGCGCGCTCTCCGTCGGGGAAAAGGTGCCTCCTGAGCGGCCCGGGCGTCCGCCCACCGTCAGAGAAAATGCGTTCGTCCGTCGAAAGGTCGGCTACTCGCCAGGTTTCACGTCTGGGGGAGGTGGCTCATCCAGGAGGAACCCGGCACCCCAATCCGACTCGGAAGTCGTACCCACCAAAGCGGAGGCTTGGAGGTATTCGAGGACTCCCTCCAGCTCCTCGTCAAACTTGGGGGAGTAGTCAACCCCTGCGGTCCAGTAGTTCCAGCGGTAGCCCGCGACGTCGAAGTGGCGCTCGGTGCCCTCCTTCGCAAGAAGAATGCACGGCTTCCCCAGGGCGTGGGCGTATCCGAGCTCATAGTAGCAGTTCGGCCGGGCGTTGGTCAAATCTGCGACGATGAATCGGGCTTTCGCAATGCCTTCGGTGATGGCTCCAGTTATCAACGCGGTATGGCGAATCTCGTCCGCCCTCACGGCCCTAAACCCATGGGCTGCCAAACGGGGCTTCAGGACGGTTCGGTACAGGTTGTCCACCTCCGTGTCCCCGATTCGCGAGATCACGAAGACATCGTTCTTCGAAAGTTCTCGGGAGATTTTCCGAAGCGCCGTTTCGTAGGCTCCCGATGCGATCAGGGCTCCGGCCGCATTGAACGCGGCGGTCGAGCAGTTGTGGCCCTGGGCGTCCAGGAATTCTTGGACAGCGTTGTCGTTCAGCGTCTCCGGCTTAGGGGGCGGGACGGGGGGCCACGTTGAGTCGATAACTCGGTCGGTCCCGTACACCTTGAAGGTTCGAAAGGTCTTGGGATTGACAACAACGCCGGCAGTAGACGCGTAGACTTCGCCAGCGATGAACGGACACAACAAGCCCGTAATCACGTGGTCCAACGGCAGGTTGGTGAGGAAGCCCTCTCCAAGGGTGCCCCATGTGATGACCACGTGAAAGAACTTCCACTCTAATGTGGGCGACTCCTCGCTCATGGCGCGATGAGCATCTGCCGCAGTTCGATAGCTTCCCGGTAGAACCGTCCATCGACTGTCCCTTTCGGGACGGATCGGTTGAGGGCAGAGGACACCGCCTCGACAACCTTCCGTGAGGCGGGCCGGGCAAGGCGCGAAGTCCAGTTGTCCAGCTTCACAAACCCCTCGCGCTGGATCGTCAGGTCCGATAGGACGTCGAGAACTGCCCTGTCCATCTCCGTCCGTTCGTACTCCTGAAGGTCGTACACCGCCGGTTCCTTCTTCGGAAGCGTAGAGTGGAGGAAGCCGAAGTACGGGGAGAGTCCGACCCGGGCAAGGTTCGTCCGAGCCTTGGCTTCAAGGAGGGAATAGGCGTAGTTCAAGGCGGCGTTGACGGGCTCGACGGCCTTCATCTTGTAACCGTGGGTCGGGTGTCCCCTTACCTTGAACCGAGCCTCCGGCCACCTTCGCTTGAGTTCGGATCGGAACTCGTCCCAGTAGGCCACGGTTACGGCCGCTTCGATTGCACGGGCATCCTTGACGGTCCTCGCCTTGGAGATAGGATGAGCGTCGTGGACTCGTTCCAAGGCGATGGGGTTACCCCACTCTTGGGCAGCTTCCAGCATCCGTTCGGACTTTGCCTTGACAATCTCCTTGGCGATTTCAAGTGCCTTCTTAGTATCGCGGGACGCTTCCATCTGCCGTATCTGAAGCTCGGGGTCCAAGCTGGATGCGTACGGGACGAACGTACCAAGGAGCTTGCCGGTCCAGTCAAAGAGGCAAACAGTCACCCTCCACATTTGAAGGGTCTTCAATGCGGGCCAACTAACGAACCCCTTTGTGTTTTGGACCACGAGGAGGTCGAAGTCGATCTCCGGGGGCTCTACGATCCGGGTGGTTCCCCGTTCCCGGTCCTCGAAAACGAGCCCCTCTTTGGTAAGGGAAATGTTCTGGGTTCCGTCGAGGTAGAGCGACTTCATCGTAGTCGGGATTGACCCCTTCCAAGGGTAGACGGTTCAGGTATTCAAAGGTCAGTTTGCCGATAGGAAAATCGAGGGCGTTGAGGTTGGATTGGAGGTCCAAAACTCGCTCCTCTTCCTGGAAGTCCCCGAGGTCGTCTACCCGATCTTGGGCGAGTGCCTCTGCGAGCTTGATGGGGCGGGTGCGGTCAACTTCCAACCGGTGGCCCCGGGCCGCCCGGAGCATCTCGGGGGTGAGGTTCTTGAAGCCTCTGCGTCGGAGTTTCGGGGGGTGCCCGGGTACCTCGATGAGGGCCACACCCGATTGGTAATGCGTTAGGGTCGCACCGACGTACTTCTCTTCCCACGCCCCGAACCCTGGTTTGGTAAGTTCGGATCGGTGGGCGTCGTACCATGGCGACGGACCGATGAAACGGATGGAGTCCGTGTTGATGGAGACGACCCGCTCCCAGCCGATGTGCGCGCATAGGGTCCAGATACGGGCTCTGACAGCTCCCGTGATCGTTGCTGCATAGACCCAGTTCGTGAACTGGGTCTCTCCGTGCTTCGACTCGGCGAACGCTCCGTAGCACGCGGACATTACCACCTTGAGGAGGAAGGCCAGGTCCTCCCGTTCGGCCGAGCGCAGCTTCTGTCGCTCCCGGTAGAGGTCGTCGAACGTGGGGAACGCTCGCTGAAACTGCCCAAAGTACTCGTACGCTAAGCGGATTTTGAACGCCCGTCCGAGGTTCTTGAGGTACCGTAGTTCAGAGAGCGTAGCCCAGTACTGCCGGGGTTCCCGGGAGACCGGATAGATGATTCGACGACCCCTCCCTCGGACCAAGGGGAGGTCGCCCTCATACCGGGTCTCGATGAAGTAGACGCCAAGGAGCGCATCGGGGTGGTACTCATTCGAGACCCTTGGCGTCAAGAGACGTACGTCGGGAAGCTCCGCTATCACACTTGGGTATGCTGAGGAGATGTCAATCTCGGTGACGAGCTCGATTCGACCGAGGATCCGGGTGTGGAAGATTCCTCCCCGGTATCCCTTGTGGAATGCTTCATCAACGACTTTGGGGATCGGGCACCTGAGTACGTCGGAGTAGTTCCGGTCGAGGTAGGCCTTCGAAAGAGAAGCCTTCGAGGAGAACCGGGTCGGATAGAACCCGAGGGCTTCCCCGATCTCCCCCATCCGGAGCTCGGCGAGCCGCCGCGTAAGGAGAGCGTCGCGTTTGCAGTACTCGACTACACGCTCTCGGTTTGCCTCGAAGTAACCGGGTTCCTTACCCAGTCGAACCCGGTCCACGTCCCCCGCCTTGCCTTCGCCCAGCTTAGTTCGAGCCGCCTCCTCCAACGAACGAATCGAGTTTTCCTCGGAGTAAAACGGTGCGAGGTCCCAGTACCGTTTCTCACGGTGGGCCGCCCGATCTCGGATGCGGAACCCCTTCTCTCCGGCGAACGTCAGTGTGAATCGTCCACTCTCAATCCGGTGACCGGACCGGAGGGCCTCACGTTGTGACCGGGTGAGCCGTTGAATGTAGCCCTTGAGAATGGCTCCGAGGTCGTACCCGACGTTCCAGAAGAAGTTCTCACGTCGACCCCTGCGCCATAGGAAGTTCAGGATGTGGCCGAACTGGGTTCCGAGTCCGACCTCAAGGCACTCCTTGGGGTCGCAGAGAATGAGGAGGTCCCCGTGCCGGGTCTCGGTGTCGAAGGCGTTGACCGTCGGGCGTTTCAGGGTCCAATACCGGGCCCTCAAGGGGACCCCTCCTGGAAGCGCTCCTTCCACCGTTGGTCGTGGGTCACACGGTAGACCATGCCGGCGTCGGCGGCCTGGATGGGGGGCGGCGGGGGCGGGAGGCCCAGCGAAGTCCGCTGGGCGACCCGCTCCTGATAGAGGGCGAGCCGTTCTTGGTTCTTGGTCCGGCGTTCAAGGAGCTGCGTAGCTTCCCTGGAGCCGGGGTGTCGGCGGCCGTAGACCCGCCACCGATCGTACGCTCGGGTTACGTCGGTCCCCGACAGCCTCCGGTGTCGGAAGACCCGTTGCTCCTGTGGGAACGGTTCGGGGGTCCGGTGGGATGCGAGGTAGTTGTGGGCCTCTCGGACGGCGGACGGGGAGTACCCTTGGGAGAACTTGAATTCCAGATACTGACGGGAGGCCTTTGCGATGGGGCGAGGCATTTAGGCCTCCGTTCCGGCTCTACGAATGGCCGCCTGGGAGTTTCCCACGGACCCCCGGGCCTTCCGGTGCTCCCAGTAGGCTCTGCGACACGTCTCCTGGGACAACCCCACGGTATCCCCAATCTCTGCCCAGCCCCTGTCGCTGTACGTCCGCAGGATAACGATCTGCTCGACGATCTCCCGGGTGACCAGACGGGGCCGCCCCCCGGCGTGGGCCATGTTTCAGACCCCCCGGAGAACTTCGGATCGGCGGGCCAGGAAGATCGCACGGAACGCCCGCTCACCCTTTGGGCAGAGGTCCCGTTTCTTGACCAGAGATTCCCTGCACTCCCAACAGGTGCGAGTGTGTCGCTCGAACTGTGATACAGCGACACCGTAGTCGTGGGTGAGGAACGGGGGCATCGTCTAACCCTCCCCGTCGTAAGTTTCGGCGCGAGCGGCGTCCCCGCTGACGTGGGGACCTTCATCGAGCAGGCCAGAAAGGAAGGCGAGGGAACGGGTTGGCCGGCAAAGGCGGGGCGGACGAGGCGGCGGACCGGCAGCCAGTCCCCGGAAGGAACCAATGCCTTCTCGCTCGTCGACTCCGGACTTCGACTCCTCTGTGACCTCAAATCCGAGAGCGATGCTGGTCTCCCGGAACGCGTCGATGAGGCGTTCATAAAGGCGGGCCTGGTCCAGCAGCGTGTAGACCAGCTCATCGACCTGCGCCGCAGTTTGGAGCTCAGGGTGGTTTGGACAATTCAAGGAATCATCGGCGACATCCCCTCCCCGGCTCCGGACGAGGGCTTGGAACTTCCGAAATTCCGACGCCTCTCGGGCATAGCACGCGGCGTCGGTCCGGAGGCTTGCTGCCTTAGTCCGGGCCCAAGCGATCCCCAGACGAATGCTACCGGGGTCGTCGGCGACTATGAATGGCTCCGAGCCGTCGGGTTCCCGGAGCTTTTCGAGTTTGTGTTTAGCTGACACGGGGGACGCGCTCCCCCGCTGACGTGCCACCGAACACGCCAGCGGGTTCTACACGCCCCCCGGCGCGACCCTGCGGCCGCGCGAGGAGTTCGATCCCGGTCCTTCGGTGGGAGGACATCGAATCTGCATTGGACGGACGGGCGGATAACCTAACCGAACTCGTTTGGAGTGACTGATTCTCCGTCGAGGAATTGGTGCCGCCCGGGAGACCTATTACTAAAGCGTGCGGCCCGGAGTTTCCCACGGTTTAGCCCTCCGGAGTCAACATCGTGAGTTCCTCACCGAGCGGCGAGTGCCGGGCGGCTTCACGAGCCGCTCCGAAGTGGGCCCTCGGGACCTCCCAGCTTCCGTCACACCCTTCGTTGGTGCATTGGAACCGCCGGCTGTTCCGATCCTGGACCAGCTCTCCGCACTTGGGACAATGGGAGGAGAAGGTCCAGGGGTCCTTCCCCGTCACGATCTGGTGCCCGATGTCCATCAGCCCGAAAGGGAATCCGAAGGCACGGTTCCGGGTGATGTGTAGGTGAGGCTCTCCAGGACACCCGCTTTCGTCGTCCGGTGACGGGTCGGGAACCTCGAAGATCGGTGAGCCGTCCTCGGCGTGGCCCCTGTGGGGTCGGTCCCCATCCGGGTGCGAGTGGTTGTACCGGTCCTCGGGGTCGTGAGAGTGACGCAGCCGACCTTCCTCGGAATCGGAGCTCCGGGTTGCATCGGCTTGGCCGTCATCGGTCGATGGAGAGGCGACCTCGTTCTGGGCCTCTTCCTCTTCGGGCGATTGGAACTTGACGGTCACCTGTGACCCCCTCTGGAGAGCCCATCTATCACGGACCGCTGGATGTATCCAATGAACCCGTGGGCCTTGCAATCAAAGCGGTAAGCCTTCGCCTTGGAACTTGGGTTCGGATTCCCGGGGGATAGGGGTTCGTCTCCTACGGGGCAAGAGATCGTGAAGCCCGCCATTCGGTCCCCCTTGCATGCAAGGCCGAGCCTTGCAAGGGAGGCATGGCCCGAACTTTGGGATATATCGTGCGAAGACTCCCACGCTGCCGGGAGAGGTCAGGGGCGAGCTGTTGCACCGATTAGGTCGACGCCACTCCCGAGGCCCTCTTCGCAAGGAGATCGGCTGTCGGGACCCCATCGCCTCTGGTTTTTCGATGGGTCGACTGTCCCCATCGGAGCCGGAAGGGATTGAACCCGGTTCGCTCTGCCGCGATCTGGCGGGCGAGTTCGGGCACGCCCTCTCCACTGTCGGTGACCTCGCCGTTGACCTGTTGGACGAGGGGCAGGAGGTCACAGCGAGCGAAGAGGCCAGTGGCCCCGTGCTGTCTTGCGAACCGAAGGCCACAGAGGAAAGCAAGGTACTCGGCGTGGTGCGAGGAGGGGACAAACCCGAGGCGGACCGAATGCAGCGCCACGGGCCTCATAGTTACAGATCGGACCACGACCCCAGCCCCGGCGTAAACCAGAGGGTTCAGGCCCGCTCTCGGGCGCGTCCGCTGGAAGTTGCATGAGGCGTCGGTTTCGAGGTGGAGAATTCGGAACCCGGCTTCTGGGGGTCCGGCGGCGGGCCCACGTTCCATCGTTCGGACTGCCGGATACTCGTAAGGTATTAGGCTCGGGTCCGAGGTCGGGACCCCCTGATGGCGGCCCCAGGAAAACTCCCGAACATGCTCTATTGGGGCGACAATCTTACGATTCTGCGGGACCGAGACAAATTCCCAAGCGAGTCAATCGATCTGGTTTACTTGGACCCGCCTTTCAACTCCAATCAGGACTACAACGTCCTTTTCGCCGAGCGGGACGGTTCGCGTTCACCCGCCCAAATCGAGGCATTCTCTGATACGTGGCGGTGGGACGCCTCCGCGCGCCATACCTTCGACGAGACGATAGAGCAAGGCGGGAAGGCGGCTGAAGCCCTCGGGGCTTTCAGATCCTTGGTAGGTGAGAGCGACATGCTCGCCTACCTCTCTATGATGGCCCCTCGCCTTGTCGAACTCCGCCGCGTACTCAGACCGACGGGCAGCATCTTTCTGCACTGCGACCCGACCGCAAGCCACTACCTCAAACTCCTGATGGACTCGATATTAGGCCCGGCGAACTTCCGCAACGAAATCGTTTGGAAGAGGCGGACCGGGTCAAGCAGTCAAGTCCACATTTCGAACAAGTTCGGCGCTTGCACTGACAGCTTGCTGTTCTATGCGAGGTCAGACAAAGGGAAATTCTTCCCTCAATACAATGCCGATGCACCAGGGTACCAGGACTACATTGAGAAGGCGTTCCGGTTTCACGATGAAAACGGGCGCCGGTATCGAATAGACAACCTTGCGAACCCCGCGCCTCGTCCCAACCTGATGTACGAATACAAGGGATACAAGCCCCCAAAGAACGGGTGGGCAATCTCCCGTGAGAAGATGGAACTCTGGGACCGGGAGGGTCGCCTGGAGTTTCCGAAGAGCCCGGATGGGCGGATTCAGCGCCGCCGGTTCCTCGACGAGGTCAAAGGTCGACCCGTCCAGAGCCTCTGGGACGACATTGAGCCGATCTCCTCACAAGCCGGGGAGCGGCTTGGCTACCCCACCCAAAAACCTGAGGCACTACTCGAGAGAATCATCAACGCGAGCACTGAGCCTGGCGATACGGTGCTCGATCCCTTCTGCGGGTGTGGGACCACCATCGCTGCCGCCCAGCGGCTCGGTCGGAGGTGGATCGGGGTCGACATTACGCACCTGGCAATCACCCTCATTCGGAGCCGACTTGCGGATTCCTACGGGGAGAAGGTTTCGTACAAAGTGGTGGGCGAACCGGCGGACTTACCCGGTGCAGAGGCCCTCGCCAAACTCGACCGGTATCAGTTTCAGTGGTGGGCACTCGGAAAGATTGGAGCACGACCGGTTGCGGAGGAACGCAAGAAGGGAGCAGACTCGGGTATCGACGGGAAGCTCTTCTTCCGTGAGAAGGAGAACGGCGACGTCAAAACCCTCGTTATCCAGGTGAAGTCGGGAGGTTTGAAGCTCTCAGAAGTTCGGGACTTCGGCCGGGTAATCGAGCGTGAAAAGGCCCAGATCGGCGTACTCCTCGCTCTCGACGAACCCACGCGAGATATGCGGACGGAGGCCGCGAGCATGGGGTATTACAAGCCCGAGTATCGGCTCAGCCAGGACGACAAATACGACCGCTATCAGATTCTCTCAATCCGTCAACTCTTCGAGGGAGCTCGACCCCAGTTCCCGCCGTTCAGGAACGTGACCTTCAAGACGGCGCCGGAAGCTACCGCAGCGAAGCCGGCGCGCAAGGGCAGGATTACGAAACTCAGCCTTCCCGGGTTCTCGGGGCAGGGGGTTCTCAGGGCGGCAGGGGACGACCCCGGTACAGACGACGCACAGGGGGGCTAGACCCCCGTGCCATACCCGGATACACTGCTTTTCCTCGGTGCGGGGGCGTCGGCCCCTTTCGGGGTGCCGGTCATGAAACGCATGGTGGCCGAACTAGAGACGGACCGGATGCTCCTCACCGAGTCCGAACGGTCGACTCTGACGCAGCTTTCATCAGTCCTCAAGGAACTATACGGTGAAGACTACGATCTCGAGAAACTACTCGACGTAGTCCACGACCTATCCGACGCTGCCGGGATTGACCCGACGCTTAGAGCCCTAGCCCCGCGGGCGCTGTACCGGTTCAGAGACGTGATGATGCGGACCGGGGGGAGTCGAGATCGAATCATTAGCGAGTCAGACCAGCAGTTCATTGGAAGCGGCCGTCGCTACCAGGAACTCGAGCGCGCGATTACGGAGCAGATCGCGAAATGGTGCTACGAACTGGAAGCCCAGAAGGCAAGAGTGGCCTACCGAGACCTACTGACGGGTCTATGTGATTCGCCTCTGACGGACGGACTCGATCAGCGCGCTCCTACCTCCCGGCTCCCATCAGGCGGGAGAGAGGGGGACATCGCTCAAGTGTTCATCGCGACCACGAACTACGACGAGGCCGTTGAAATGACCTTGGCGGCCTTGGAAGTAACTCTTGAAACCGGTTTCTCCCTCGAAAGGAGCCGCAAGGTCCTCAGATTCAACTCCAGTTCGAAATTCGATAATGGTCAAGAGATGTCTCTAGCTAAGCTACACGGCTCCGTAAACTGGTGGCGTACGACATCTGGGGACGTCGTGAGACTTGAACTTGGGAAGGTGGGGCACACACTGTTGGACGGAAGCAAGTTGCAGCGTCGAGAGATTCGGTACCCCGTCGCTACGAAGAATCTGGGAGGCCTTCCGTATGCATCGCTCTACACCAGATTTGCAGAAGCGTTGCAGGCAGCCCGGGTGTGGTTAGTGATTGGGTACTCGTTCGGCGATCCGTCAATAGTGCAACTCTTCGAAGAGCTATGGACCTCTGAAAAGCGGCTGTACATCCTTGGCCCGAATTCACGAGGGCCTGCCAAGCGCCAGCTACCAGCTAAGTTGAGAGACAATGCGTTCTATGTAGATTTCAAGTTTGGAGACAACGGCGTGATTGACGCTCTAAAGCGGGCCGAGCCGTTTGACCAGACTCACCGAGTCTAGCACACTGGGTCTATCGGGTCCAAAGTGCCTCTCGGATAAACGCATTTTCTCTGACGGTGGGCGGACGCCCGGGCCGCTCAGGAGGCACCTTTTCCCCGACGGAGAGCGCGCTACTCTAAACACGCAATCCCGATTGCAGCCCGTCCGGGCTAGGCTGGGCCTACCGCCAATGAAGCCTAATCTCCCCGAGTCCTCCAACACGCTCGGTTGCCGCAGATCTCACTCCCAGGCATGGGTCCCTCCACCAATCCGTTTCTGAAGTGGGCCGGCGGCAAGGGGATGGTGGCTGACCAGATCGCGGCCATCGTCCGTGCCAGGCTCCATGGCAGGTACTTTGAGCCCTTCCTAGGGGGCGGAGCAGTTTTCTTTGCACTAGCTCCACATCCGGCGACCCTATCGGATTCAAATCAGGACCTGATCGAGACCTACATCGAGGTCCGGGACCACTTGGCAACCGTGATCCGGGCCCTGAGGAAGCACGTCGCTGAACATTCGAGGGAGCACTACTACCAGGTCCGCAGAGCGCTTCCCAGAACCGCGGCCGCACGGGCGGCCCGTGTAATCTACCTGAACCACACTTGCTTCAATGGGCTCTGGAGGGTCAATTCCAAAGGCGAATTCAATGTCCCCATTGGCTCCTACAAGACGCCGAAAATCCTTGACGAGGACAGGCTAAGCGCCGCCTCAAAGGCACTCGCCGGAGCGTGTATCAAGGCTGTGGGCTTCCAGGAACTACTCTCGGACTCGGAGAATGGGCCTAGAGAAGGCGATGTGGTGTACGCAGACCCTCCCTACGACCCGCTAAGCAAGACTGCGAATTTCACCTCCTACACAAGATCGGAATTCGGAGAGGATCAACAAGTCGCGCTTGCTGCGATCCTTACTACTCTTGCCAAGCGCGGGGTAACCGTGGTTGCAAGTAACTCCGATACGAGCCTGATAAAGAGGGAATACCCGAGGGATGTCTTCACCCGCACAACGGTCATGGTCCCCCGTGCCATCAACAGTGTTGGAGCTCGGCGAGGGCGCGTCCCGGAACTCCTGCTTGTGAGCCGGCAGGGGTAACGCGCGATGGCCGATTCCCGCCAGGCCCGGTTGTGGGACGAGCTCGTAGTCGCGCTCGGGATCGATCTGGATGTAGGTCCGAACTTTGTCACGGCTGAGCAGATTCACAGCACCCTCCACACCGAGCCCCGCAACATGGCTTACATCGACAACGAAAGTCGACTCCCCGACTCATTTCGAAGAAGGCATCTCTTCGTGCTGCCCGTAAGCAACGGCCGATACGCCATTGTCAAGGGGAAGGGCTTCGAGGCTCCTAAGCCCGAGAATCTCAGGACCGAAGTCTTCCGACCGGAGCTCGATCCGGGTGTGGCTCTAATCGGCACACTCGGTGGAGAGGGCTCGCTTGCGGCATACGCGTTCAACTCGGGACTAATCTCGCACGTGGGCGAGTTCAGCCCAGTCCATATCGGACCGTCAGACAGATTCTTCCTCGACAGGTTCGAGTTTCGAGTCGACGGATCCGCTGCCCTCGTTCAGCAGGGCGCGCAGGCACAGGTCGACGGTTTCTACTTCGGGAGTGGGGGTGCGATGTTGATGGAATTCAAAGCGCATCCTACTCGCACCTTTGTGATCCGGCAGCTCTACTATCCGTTTCGCCACTGGCTCGGACGGTCGGGCTCGATTGGTTGGACTTCTGTGAGACCCTTCTTCGTCGACTTCGATAGACGCACCCTCACCTACCGGTTTCTCGAGTACGAGTTTACCGACGTCGAGGACTACGAGTCCATCCGTCTGATTCGAGCACGTGCATTCCGGATTGAGCCGCGGCGTCGCCACGAGCTTCTCATCGACCAAGTGGCCCCGGATTTACAAGTGGCATCGCTCAGCCCTCAGGCCGACAACTTTGAGCGAGTTCTCAGGGTGCCGCTTCTCGTGGGCGGCGGGGAGGCGTCCGCCGCCGTCCTAGCCGAGGCCGAACAGTTCCACGTGCGTCAGAGTTCCTACTACCGTCGGGCGGCAGAGGCTCTCGGCTTGGTCCGGGCTTCCGACGAGAGATACCGATTGACTCCGCTCGGCGAAGACTTCGTTCGTCTCAACGCTGTGGAAAGGAACAAGCTAGCGGCGAAACAGATGCTTCGCATCCCGGCAGTCTACGACGTGGTGCGGTCAGTAGTGGATGAGCCGGGTCGAGAACTTTCCAAGGTCGACCTAGGTCGGGCCCTCGTAAACAGAGATCCCCGTCTGTCAGGAAGCACGGTTGCTCGACGCGCCCAAACTCTGGTGGCTTGGTTGCGATGGCTGCAAGCTTCCACCGGAATCGTATCCGTTGGGCCAAGCGGATCTGTCAGGGCCGCGGTGACCGATTTGAACCCGCGGTAGACCCTCCTCGCCAGGTCCGGGTTGCAATCCCCTTTACAACGACCCGTCGGGTTCTATAGGGAGGTAATGGTAGACCTGGCACGTTGATTGACGTAAGCTCGGTCGTCGAAAGTCCATGGTTGCCCGTCGCAATTGGGGCCGCCATCGCCATCATCGTCCCGGTAATCATCTACAAGCTTACCAAGAAAACCAAGCGACCCACATTCCACTCGGAGACGTACACCATCATCGAGGACGAAGTTTCAAGGCTCGGTCCTATCCAGATTACGTTCGCAGGAAAGCAGGTCCCAAGCCTCGATGTTACGAAGCTCGCCTTTTGGAACGCGGGCACCGAAACCATGAGCGGGGCGGATATCCCTACCGGCCAGGAACTTACCTTTGGCCTGCCGGAACACACCCAGATTCTCAGCTGCGACCCAATCTTGGTTTCCAATGTGGCTAACAAGATCACTGCTGCGATAGTCCCAAATTCATCCGCGGTTGTGATTGGCTTCGACTTCCTTGACCAGGGCCAGGGAGGGGTCTTCCAGCTCGTTCATAGCGGCGTTGAGGATGAATTCTCCACTGACGTGAAGGGGTACGTTAAGGGGGCTGGCGCACCGAAGTCGGCCACCCGCCTTCTACCTCCAAGAACTGCTGGATTGATTGGAGGAATACTCGTCGGCGCTGGCCCCGGTGTGCTCGCTTTTGGGCTCTCACAGTCGAATCCATTGTCCGGTTACAGTCTTGTAGCCGTTGTGGTGGCTGCACTACTGGTTATCTCCGGCGTTCTGATTACTATTTTTGGTGACCGCGTGTTACCAGCAGTTCCCAAGGGATTCGAGAAGGTCATGGAGCGGAGTTCGCCCCAGCCCGGGGGGGCCGCGCCGGCCGGCGGCACCGTGGCGATGCCAGCCAAGTAGATACCGGCGCCACAAGGCGAGCGGCTTTCTCCCTCCCGGCGGGTGTGGTCCGGCCGATTCAGGTGGGGGGTCTATAGGATTGCCCGGACGTAGCTGCGCCTTAGAGTTGTCGAGAAGCGTGGAGGCTTCGAGGTGAAATCCTGCTTGCGCCGTCCGACATGATTGCAAGGTTGATCTTGATAGGGTCCGCCTCCAGGCGCGGCTGAAGATGCCCTCTTCCGACGAGCCCCTCCTAGGGGCACACCAGGAGACTAAGGGGGGCTCGTGTCTGTCGCCCTTCGAGGGAACCAAATATGCCTCTTGACTTGGGGACGCCGACGCAGGAGCGTGGCATACAGACCTTGGTAACCGAAGGAACCACAGCCCTGGGCTCCTCAATGCGGTTCGTGGACCTTTGCGCAGGGCTCGGAGGATTTCATGTCGCACTGAGTCGGATGGGGCACCGGTGCGTTTTCGCGGCGGAGATCGATGAGGAACTCCGAGCGGTGTATCTGAAGAACTTCCCTGAGATGGAAGGGAAGGTAGCAGGTGACCTAAAAGAATTCAAGGACCTTGTCCCGAAGCACGACCTTCTCTGCGCTGGGTTCCCCTGTCAGCCATTTTCCAAGTCAGGCAGCCAGTCAGGAATGGGAGACAGACGTCGAGGGACGCTCTTTACCGACATTGCCGACGTCCTCGGCAGGCTGAGGCCGCAGTACTTCCTTCTTGAGAACGTTGGGAATTTCGAAGTCCACGATCATGGTAGGACCTGGAGGATAGTCCAGGATACGGTCAAAGAATTAGGTTACAACGTGCGCGGGACGACACACATGAAGTCAGGTGGCCATGGGTTGGTGTCCCCGACCCACCTAGGATTCCCGCACAATCGGGAGCGATTCTTTATCGTGGGGAGCAGGGGGGTGCTCCCCCTTGAACCGTTTCCCCCGGTAGTTCGAGGTGTTCCCACCACACTGGGGTCGGTGGTTCAGAATAGTCGCGAATTGGACGCACTAGCCCGACGCGAGACCGCCCTCTCCCCCCGCCAGCGTGATTGCATTGAGCACTGGAATGCCCTCTTAAGAGCGGTCCCGAACGATGTGGCGATTCCGTCTCCCCTCTGGGGCGACGAATTCGGGGCCCGTTATCCATTCATCGATAGCACGCCCTCCCGGACGTCGACCGCCACCTTGCGCCGATCCCTGGGCCGACATTCACACAGGCCCCTCTCGCGGGCAGAACTGATTGGGATGCTGCCCACATACGCGCGGACAGACCTTCCACGGTTTCCCGCCTGGAAGATTGCCCACATTAGGCAAAGCCGGGATTGGTTCCGGAAAGTCAGCGGCTACCTGGAGCCGAGCTGGCTCGCGAAGCTGCATACCTTCCCAGCCTCACTTCGAAAATTGGAATGGAACTGCGGCGAAGCCCCCCGAAACCTATGGCGACATGTTTTGCAATTTCGGCCATCTGGCTTGAGAGTGAAACGTTACTCTGCGTCCCCCTCTCTCGTAGCAATGACTGTAACCCAGGTCCCAATTCTCGGTCCCGAACGCCGATTTCTGACTCGGGTCGAGGGGCTCAGGCTGCTCGGCCTGCCAGATTCGCTCCAGTTGCCCGAGTCACGTCAGGCCGCATTCCAGGCCCTCGGCAACGCCGTCCACGTCGATGTTGTTCAGGCAATTGCCGAGCGGCTTCTCGCCCCGGATCGCCCCCCTCCGGGCCGGCCCAGTCCCAAGGCGCCGTTCATGAGGTTGCACGGGCCCGGTCGAATTGGTTCTCACGAGGGCCCGGGTGAGTCGGGAGTCCGTGGGGTCCCCTCGATGATTGGCGCGGCGGGATATGCCCCACGCAGGAGCACCGGTCCATGGCCAGTGTAGACGGAGACCCAGGGCCGGTCATCATTAGGCCGGGGGTCAGCGTCTTGGCACTATTTAGGCACCTGAACTACAAACCGTGGTTCGCCGTCGCAGAATTCGTAGACAACTCGCTGCAAAGCTTCCTTGGAAATCGCCCGGCTTTGCAATCCTTGGGCACATCGAGCCTGGTCGTGGAAATCGAATTGGAGACTAACCCACCGGGCCGATTAGTCGTACGGGACAACGCTGCGGGTATACTCGCATCGGACTACGCCCGCGCTTTCAAGCCCGCAGCTCCACCCTCCGACCGGACTGGGCTAGCGGAGTTTGGTATCGGGATGAAGAGTGCAGCTTGCTGGTTCTCAGACTCTTGGGCGGTCCGCTCCAAGGGCCTGGGGGAACGCGTCGAACGCTCGATTGAGTTCGACATTCCCGGTATCGTCGCCGGCAATGTCGAGGAGATCGAGCCGTCGGAGTTGCCGGCCACCAGGAACGACCACTTCACCGAGATTACCCTACGTCGCCTTGATCAGCAGATTACTCCGAAGACTGTCGGGAAGATTAAGGACCATCTAGCTAGCATCTATCGGAGGTTCGAACTCAGCGGCACGCTCCGCATCAAGTTTAACGGGGAAATCCTCCGATACGAGCCACCCGCCGTCCTGATCGCCCCGTACTACGGCTCTCCCGGCTCTGCCCCAGTCACCTGGCGGCGGAACCTAGAATTTGAACTGGATCCCGGGGTGAACATCAAAGGATGGGCAGCGATCCGTGCAGTGGCGAGCACGTCGCTCGCGGGCTTTGCGCTCTTCCGGCGGGGCCGGCTAATTGTCGGAAGCGCTGATGAAACCTACCGTCCGCCCGGCCTATTCGGTCGATCCAACAGTTACACGTACCAGCGACTGTTTGGAGAGTTCGAATTAGGAGGCATCGAAGTCACCCACACGAAAGATGGGTTTCAATGGGAGGGCTACGAGGAGACTTTCCTCACTAAGCTCAGGACGGAGTTGAATCAGCCCCAACTTCCGATACTCGCGCAAGCAGAGGGCTATCGGGCCCGCGCTAAGACAACGGACATCGCTGCGATCGCTCAAGCCGCGCTCGAGTCCGCTTCCCTGGCAATCGTGAACCTGGCTCCGCCAATCCTTGACGGACATTCTCGGCCTGTAGGTGCCGAGCACTTGCCCCAGGGGCTCCAAGCGATTCCACTCCAGCATCTCGCGGCGCTCAGAGAATTCCAACTCACATTCCATGGAACGAACTGGCGAGTGAAGATTGACTTCACGAATGATCCGGGCGTCGGGGAGTGGCTGACCGTCACCGCGCCGACCCGGCTCGACGGTGGGGGGGCGGGGGCACGCCGAGAGTTGGCTATTCGCCTTAGCCTCGCCCATCCATTCGTCTTGAACTACGTGGGCCCAACCGAAGAGGGGCTAGAGCCAGTCGTCCGCATCGCGATCGCTCTCGCACTTGGCGAGGTTGTCGCTCGAGAGGCTGGAGTACGGAACCCATCCGTGGTGCGCGACACGGTAAATGACCTCTTGAGGAACGCCCTATCGCTGGTGCAACACGGAGAGTTGCGTTGACGGGGCGGGACCGTCCACAGGACCAACTCGAACTTGTACTGGCTGATGATGGCCGCAAGCCCGCGGGCAGAGGTTGGGGGCCAGTCGCGGGTGAGGCCTCCCTCGACCTTCAGCGACAAGCGCGCGACTTGAATGACGCCGAAAAGGAAACGGTACTCCGAGAGGCCATATCGATCCTGTCGGCCTGCCCGGATCCCAAAGGGACCGGGAAGGTAGTGACCGGACTTGTCATTGGGCGTATTCAAAGCGGAAAGACCCTCTCGTTTGCAACCCTCGCCGCACTTGCCAGTGACAACGGTTACGGGTTGATTGTGGTGATCACGGGGATCTCTCTTCCATTGCTCAGCCAATCGGTCCAACGCCTTCGCTCTGAGCTCGGAATCGATAGACATCCGTGGCGCTGGCAACACTTCACGAATCCGAAAGAAGCCGAGGGGGAGATTATCCGGGCAACGCTTGGGCAATGGGCGGATCCCGCGGTTCCGCGAGAGGAACACCGCACTGTGGTGGTGACGGTAATGAAGAATACGCGGCACCTTCGCGCCCTCCGTGCCCTACTCTCACCAGTGGCTCCTGTTCGGGTCCCTACCCTGATTGTCGATGATGAAGCCGATCAGGCAAGCTTGAACACTGCCGCGAAGAAAGGTACGCTGAGCGCGACGTACAGGTGCATCCACGAACTCCGGGCCCTGTTGCCCTGCCACGGCTATGTCGAGTACACTGCAACCCCCCAAGCCCCGTTACTCATCAACATTCTGGATTCACTTTCCCCTGAGTTCTCGGAGTTGCTGACCCCGGGAGTTGACTACACAGGTGGGCACGCGTTCTTCGACCCAACTGCGCCCGACATTGTCCGCACCATCCCCGCCGGGGACATATCGTCCGACGACACGCCCGTCGCCGGCCCGCCCGGAAGTCTGCTAGAGGCCCTCCGAATCTTCTACCTGGGGGTGGCGGCCGAAGCCACCCGGCCGGTGGCCTCTCGCCAGATCAGGTCGATGATCATACACCCCACCCGGCTAGTTGCCGGTCATTCTGAATACCACCAATGGGTCCGAAGCATACAGTCTGTCTGGGCTAACACCCTTCGCAAGGCGAGCGAGGATCCCGATAGGATCGGGCTGATTGAAGAATTTGCACTGGCGTACGCCGATCTCCAGAGGACTGTCGCCGACATTCCACCGTTCGGGGCTATGGCCCCCCTTCTTCCCCAGGTGCTCGGTTCGACGATCGTGACCGAGATGAACACAGCTCTGGGCCGGACCCCCGAAGTAGCCTGGGAGCGATCCGCCTCGCATATCCTCGTGGGAGGCCAGGCAATGGACCGCGGGTTCACGGCCCGGGGCCTTACCGTTACATACATGCCACGTAACGCCGGCGTGCGTCAGGCAGACACAGTCCAACAGAGGGCCCGCTTCTTTGGCTACAAGCGAAAGTACCTCGGTTATTGCCGCGTCTATTTGGACGTCGAACTCAGGCAACTTTTCTCAGCGTATGTAGTCCATGAGGACGACGTCCACCAGCGGCTGGAGGTCTACAAACGGCTTGGAACCCCACTCTCCGAGTGGAAGCGGGAGTTCGTGCTCGATCGGTCGTTGAGGCCTACCCGGGACGCGGTCATCGATATTCCATATGTTCGTAGTCGCACTCTAGGTGAGTGGACCTGGCCGAGCGCCCCCCAGGTGCCCATGAGCAGCCTTGGGGCGAATCTCGAGGTCGTTGAGAGATTCAACGGTTCGATTCCCGACTGGGTGGACGATACAAACCCCCGAGTACCCGAGTTCCAACGACACCGTCGCTCGCCCAGCCTCCCGCTGCGAAGGGTCGTGGACGAGTTGCTTGTCCGCCTGCGCTTCGGGGATCCTGAGGATGCGGATTCGTGGGCCACCATGCTGTTCAGACTAGGACACTTGCTTGACACAAGCCCTGAAAGTACGGCTCGGGTCGTTCTCATGAGCAACGAACGGGTCCGTGGCCGGACACTTGCCCCCGACGGCACAATCCCGACGTTATTCCAGGGGCCCACGCGAACTGACCGGGGTGACACATATGCTGGGGACTCCGGGATATACTCGCCTGACGATGCTGTCACCGTCCAGGTACATCGATTGAGGCTGGCCTCGAACCCGCAGCCGGAGCCGGACGCATATCCACCAGCCGAGGATGTGGTGGCAGTCGCCGTATTGATCCGGGGCGAAGACCATTCTGCGGACATTGTGGTCCAACCTCAAGGAATCCAGAGATAGGCAGGCCGCCACCGATGACCGATCGTCTTGACTCGTTCGTCGCAGCGATATCGCCTCCGGCCGCACCTGCTGAAGGAGGGCTCGCGTATGCAGTCCGGCCTCTCCCGGGCGCGGGACACTATAGGGTTGGTAAGAACTCGGACGGGCTTCCCGCCTTCCTAGTGCGGTCGACGCCTCGAGATAGGCCGATCCCCTTCCGGCTCCAGCACCTGGCGATCCGACCCGACGTGACCTGTACTGTAATCGACGCTTCAGGAGTAACGGTCAGAGAGTCACTTGCCATCATCACGTGCGAGTCTAATGACCCCGAGCTCCAGTCGTACTTTCTCAGGGTGGTTTCGACGCTTCTCGAGTCCATCCCCGCTCAGGAGGAGTCGGGCCAACTCTCCCACGCGCTCGCTGCGGTAGCTTCCCTCTTCCGAGCCCTGGAGTCACCACCGCGCAAACAGGTCGCGGGGCTCTGGGCCGAACTGTTTCTCATCTTGCAGGCCGGGGACGCCCGGCGGCTGGCGGCCGCATGGCATGCTGACCCGGCAGAAATGCACGACTTCCTCGAAGGGGCCGATCGGCTCGAGGTAAAAGGCGCCCAATCTGGAAGGCGACACCACTTTCGGCTGGAACAACTCGACGAGTCAGGCGGCTCGCGGATTGTGGTAGCCTCGATGAACGTCCGCCCAGTGGGGAACGGACCGACAGTAGGGGATCTACTCGTACGTCTGGGATCGCGCGCTGGGGTCGACGCGCAGCTTCGCGCGAAGCTAGAACGAGTGGTTGCAGACACCCTGGGAGACTCATGGCGTGCTGGGGCAACGGAGGGCTTCGATGAAGAGTGGGCCCATGCGACGCTCGCGTTTTACGCTGCAAGCGACGTCCCTCAGCCAGGTCCACCCCCGCTTGGGGTGAGCGAGATCCGGTTTGTTTCTGACCTCGATCTCTCAACCGCAGGGCCACTGCACGGGCCCCCGGATTTCGGTTCGTTACTAGATGCCGCTCGGAGTCCGACCCGGTCCCCCAGGTGACGAACACGGGTTGACTCCACTCACGGTTGCGGTCCGGCACGTTCGCTCCCCGCTCGAAGAGCCTGGCCAAGCGAGCGGGAGGCGCCCATGCGGGGAGGTTCGGGGGTCCCGAGTTCCTAGCCGCCCCGTCTTAGCCTGGCCACCATACCCCGCTGCCAGGGTGGAGCGGTCCTTCGACCCGCACGCCCATCTCCGCTGCATCCGCCCCGGTGCGCCCTTCGGCGAACGTGAGCGGGACCCCGGGGCATCTCCCGTCGGTACAGACGCCGGGTGGCGACCATCGCGAGAGTGGCAGGTGTTCCGCCAATCGGGTCGCTGGGTGACAGCGGCACGAGGGAAGTCGAGAACAGTGTGGCCAGGCAGTCATTTCTTGCCGGATGTGTCCAACTCCGCTCGCCTCCAGTCGCCAGGGCGAAGGCAGAATGCGCCAGCGTAAGCTTCGAAGCCTCCCACCTGTCCGCGTCCGTTCAGGGAACCTCCGACCCTACCCATACCTCGGCTGCCGGATTTGATGAGACCCATTCCACTGGCGTTGCAATTCGGGCAACTGAGGTCGAAGGGCGGCCACGGGCTGATGGACCGCATCAGGATAGGCCCCATTTTCTAGGGCGCTCTGTTTAGCCGCAACTTCGCCTCCGCTGCGCGCGCCCGGACCTGATCTGGTTCGGAGGTCGCAGCTAGGAACACTTTGCGGTCGAGCCCACTCGCATGTGACATTCCGTTCCTACCGCCGGTCGCAACCGAACGAAAATTAAGGAGCTTAAGGGCTACCGAGCTAGGGGTCCTTCCGATCAAGCCCGCTAGCGCCTGAACCTGGGAGTCTCTAGCATCTGGGCGGACCGACGTCGACTGAAACAGTTCGAAAGCGAGAAGGAGTTCATCCTCAGTCCACCGCTTCCCGCGTCGGTTCGCCATAGGGTTGGCGGACCTGAAGGGGTGGGAAGCAATAACAGTCCAGTGCCAGCTTCTCCCCCTCTGGCCCCGGTGCGCCCAAGGTGCAAAGGCCATTGTGCCTGCAATCAAGTCTGACGCGGGAAGGTGGACTCCGAATCCGACCGACCCGAAGGGAAGGATTGGGGGGCCGGCACTGGCTAGCAACCCCGACGCAGGAGCCGCTAGAGCTTAGATTGGTGAGAAAGGCCCTTTTCCGTCCATCCGCGGAGGCGCGATTTCGAAGGCCTAACGCGCTTTAAGATCACGAGAGGGAGCCGGGTTTCGAGTTTGTAGGACTGGTATGACTGCGATGCAGAATCGCTCAATAGCCTGAGGCTCCCAAAGTTCAGGGGCTGGAGTTTGTTCTTCGGCTGGTCCATCAATGAGAGAATCGGGTGCCAAAGTTCCCCACCATCGGCTTCAAACTCACCGGGGTCATCGGAGAACAATCCTGATGAGTCGGCACCCTCAGGACGGCGCTCGATCCCCCGGTCGGTCTCTTGGGAATCCGCCTCTCGCAACGTGAGGCTAGGGTAGGGTCGCCGAGTCCGAACCGCGGAGTAAGACAATTCGGCCTCGTTCGCCATGCCGTAAGCATCGGCAGTCGATCCGAGAAATGAAACCACAACCTGTTGAGGGCTGGTGGGTGGTGGTGAAGGCTTCTTGTTGTAGTATTCAACGAGGGGATTGGCAAGGTCCCTGATTATCCAGTCGATTTCGTCGAATGTGCCCTTCCTACCCCCTGTGGTCCCTCGCGCCGATGCCCCTTTGCCTGTCAGGCTGGTCGTAGTAGTCCTCGCAGCTAGGACTGTGGGCGCCCCTCCCGCCACCGGATACAGCCAGACATCGACATCTTGGTCTATCTTGGGGAAGCTCTCAACGTAATCACGCGGCACCTCGAAGTAGAGGCACTCATTGGCTATCGGAACTCTCCCTCCCGGGAACTCGGCGGCGAGTGCAATCACTGAAACCGTTGGCGCCAGGACTTCCTCCCCGCGGTCCAGCTCCTCTTCCAGTCCTCGGAGGATACATCGATACCAGTCTAGGTAAGTGGGTATCGCGGCGGAGTCGAATGCGATGGCCTGGGCTTTGATCCCATTCAGGGCTGAGTTGATGCGGCCGTATTGAGGGTCGGACTTCGGGCCAACCATGAGAACACCGGCTTCCGCATTTCGGCCCTCTATGGCGTAACCCGTGACGTTAACAGAACCGATGAAAGCGGAATATTCACGGTCGTCCCCGTCGTTCAGATAGATCTTTGAGTGGAGCATCGGGCGCCGATATGCATGCACCCCGAACATCGCTTCCCGTGGAGTTCCATAGCCCGGGTGCAGGAAAACACGACCCTTTCCCAATACAATTTCCAGTTCGGAGGCGGCGGCGAGGTCCTCGGGTCCCGGATGTCCGAAAACCAGCCACTCGAGCCGCCTTACATCGAACGTGGAGGCCAAATCTCTAACGCCTTTCCTTGAGAGGAAACCTACTGCAATCCGTACGGGCCCCGGTCTCGCGAACAAGTGGCCCAGGACTGGACGAAAGTCTCCTCGAGGGGTCGAGTGGAAGAACTGCTCCACGATAGAGAATCCTCCGCAAGTTCCATGGAATCAGAAGCGATTAAAGCCTATCCGAACACGGTAGGCGTTGTGGCTCCCCACAGTGGGAAAGATTCGAGCGCGTCGAGACCTGGAGACACAATCTGAGTCACATCGTGCATTCAAGCAGACGAAACCTAAAGGCCGAGGGCGACTAGCTGTTGGGGAGCGACAAGGTAGGTTTGGTTACGTCAGGGCAACCGAGGCACGTTCGTCATTCTTCGCTTGCAGCCGTTGCAATAGTGGCGGTGTTGCTGGCGCTCCCCTCTGCCCCGGGGGTCGCCGGCAGAGGCCTGCCCTCGGTCTCATCAGGAATCGATCTCCCTGGTGCGTTCGAGCCCAGACGCCTTTCCTCAAACTTATCGCTCGCTCTCACTACCACCGATGGAGGCAACCTCTCCTTCGCGGCCTCCGGCGGGGATCTTCAATTCACGGCTACCGCTCGGAATACTACGTCTGGACTGCCGGTGTCTGGCGTCATGCTAAGCGCTACGGCCAGTCTAGGGTCGGACCCGGTACCGGAGGGCTTCCCGATAACGAACCGGAACGGGACCTTCACGTGGGACTACACCACACCAATTGTCTCGGCCCCAACAAACATCGAGATAGTAGTAGTCTCATTGGAGATGGAACCAGTGGTGGCGGCAACGGCGAACGTCACCGTGTCGATCGAACCATACTTCTACACCTTGAATTTCGGCAACAGCTCGGTCGTCTATTCCTCCGACGTAACCAGTGGAGAAATCGTTGCGCTTACACCTTCGCTGGAGTGGCACGGCGAGCCGGTCTCTGGCTATCGAGTCACAGTCGATTGGCAGGGCGGCTCGATCCTCGCCCAAGGAGTGCACGATGGCGACTCGCCGCTCATCTTCTTTTTCCAGATTCCTCAGGTTCCTTCCGCAATGGACGTTCAGGTGTCCGTGGTTGTGGACATGCTGGGCGTCGAGGTAGCAGCGGCCGGATTTGTTTTGTTTGTCCACCCATACAGCGGGTTGGGAGAGTTCCTCACGTGGTTGGTTTCTACTGGGGTGGGCGTTCTCGGGTTGGTCGTCGCAATCGGAGGTTTGACAGCGCCGATGCTGCTCCAGGGTGCTGGATACAGGGCACGGCTGGTCTACCGCCGTCGCCCCGTGCGGACGGATGGGGCCCGAGGAGTGCAGGCAGGGGCCGGCGACTCGCACAAGGATGCTCCGGAGCAGGGTGAGGTGGAATTGCAAGTGTGGAACGCAGGCCGTAGACCAATCGACGAAGGCCAGATCGTCCCGCAGGGGAGCCTGAGGCTCCTCCACGGTAGGGACATCGTTGTACGTACTCACATAGCCCCGCCATTCGGCAGCAGGGCGAAGGTAGAAAGGGTCGACCTCGGACCGAAGTGCGCGGCGTCTACGGTCCGCTTCCATTGCTGGGACGCCGCCTCTAGCCTAACCATTGGGGTCGCCAGCCTGACGTCAAACATCCCCGAATTCGAGTTCGCCTCCGTGGTGAAGGACGGCCCGCCGGTCCGGAGGGTCTGGCCGATCCCAGCCAGCTTGAGACCGATCTCAGCGCTAGGTCAGCCGCTCGCTGTCGTAGTACTGGCGGCGGTTGTCCTCGTCGTGCTGGACTACGTAAATCAGGCCAGCGGCTTGGACTACTGGGTTGGCCTGCTGGTTGTCCTAGCGACCGGCCTCTCACTAGGTGTGTGCACGGCCGTCGCTTCCCGCCACCTAGCAATCCTGCCAGCTAATGAAGGTCCGATTCCAGAATTCGGGTGAGTGGCTTCGTTCGACATCGGCTCGGGTCGCCAGGAGCCGTGGTTTCCTCCCGGGATTCGAGTCGATGAGCTGAGCCTCCATCTTCCGTCTCGAGGAGCTTTCAAGGTTCACGAGGGTGCAACATTCAACGCACCTCGGGGCGGTGAACGGCCCTAGGGTACCGCTGAACTCGCCAGATGTGCTGTCGCGCTCGCTCAGCTACTAGGCGGGGGTGATGGACAGTCCGACGGCGAAAACCGGACTCCGGCTGCCCGGCGCCTACGGCTCGAGCCGGCTTTGGCGGACAAACCCGAGAGCGAGCCCGAACCTAGCCATGGCCGTTTGTGCCAGTACCTCGAGGTCTCCAAGGGGGGCAGTCCTGGGATCCCCCCGACTGAAACCCGGCCCGTCTTCTTGGGCGAGGGCCCGCCTGAGCCGCGGAATGACCTCCGCCAGCGGCTGAAAGTGACGGCCTTCCCTCCGAACCAAGCTCACGAGCTGTTCCTTCCCCAAGGTGCAGCGGAAGGGCTGAGGGTCCCCAGAGAGAAAGTAACCGACCACGGATTGACTGGCGTAGATCACGTGGTGCGGCTGGCCGCCGGTGATCTTAGGGAGGGCGCCGCACGGAACGAAGGCTGAATTGTCGGCCACTGTCCGCGTACTGTATAGATTCGCGTACTGTGGGAATCCCGAGAACATCGGTGCACAATAGAAAACGGCCTCCCCGCTCCGAGCGAGGTCTACCAAACGATTGTGCTGGGGGGAGCGAGTGTCAGGGTAGACGTTGAATCGATAGTAGTCTCGATTGAACAGTCCCCATTCCGAGGCGTTCGGCCGGGTTAGGTGACTCGAGACCTTGTATTGGAGGAAAATGGGAGCGATTGGTGCCCCGAAGAACGCCACATCGTACCCCAGATACATTTCCTGGGGCTGCGTCGGAAAGAACGGCATTCTTCAGCCCGGAAATAGAAGATTGCCATCCTCCAACTCTCGAGTGCAGCCGTACGCAAATTGAAACTCCCCGAACCACGGCTGCATTCCGTACGGCCTCGGTGTTGCGGTACTCCCGGCATAAGAAGACCTTGCAGGTGGCTCAGTCCACGAACGTAGCGGGACGTCCCCCCCGGCGACTGTCGGTCCGATATGATCTCCGCTCCCTGACGCACGACCTCCGCTGACTGGTGTCGGGTTCGGCCTTGTAGCTCTCACAGTCTCGGCCCGAAGGGCTGGCGGGTCCGGACTGGATATCTCCCCGTTCCGGCAAGGTCAGCTCTGTTACCTCCGCGGGATGAGCTACGAGGGGGCTCGAGCTCCGACCCACTAGGCCCACGAGCAGCTCGGTATGGCATTGATAAGGTCCGATAGAGTGGACGGAGCTCGAAGGTGGGGTCGGCTTGCGCGTCGAATCAGTCACGATTGAGGGATTCCGGTCGATCGATCGGCTAACGCTGGACCTGGCTCCGCTCCAGACGCTCCTCGGTCCGAACAATTGCGGCAAGTCAAACCTTCTCGCAGCTTTGGAGTTCTTCTTTGGGGGCGGCGAGCGACTCGGAATTGACGACTTCCACAAGCCGAAGTCGAGCCCGCGGCGGGAGGAACTCCGCATCACTCTCACGTTCTCGGCCCTGACCGAGGCAGACAAGGTGGAGTTTGGAAAGTACGTGCTTCGGGATGGCCGAGTGAAGGTAGTTCGCCTTGCTCGCCTGGAAGGCAAGGCTCCTCAGCCGCCGGAATATCATGGAGTTCTGCTTTTCCCGACCGATAGCCGGTACGACCCGGCGAGCTACTCCGGGACTCCGACGGAACGCCTCGCGGCTGTGTGTGCAGCATTCCCCCGCGGCCGGGAGTATCGGGGTGCCGAGCGCCTAACAAACGAGCTAGTTCGGGAAATCCTGGAACGCCTTGCCGACGATAATCGGGCAGCGCTCGGCTGGGAGGAACGCCTAGCCGAAGAGCAGTTCTTCGGCGCACGCCAGGTCGCGGCGCCGAAGCTAGGGCGATTCCTCCACCTGCCCGCCATCCCAGACGCCGGCCTTGAGAGCAATGCTCGGGGCGGATCACACATGGGACTTCTCCTCGAAGGAGTCCTCAAGGACATCGCGGCGACATCACCCGAATACGGCGCATCCTCGGCGGCCCTGCGTGGTGCCATTTCACGCTTCAATCGAGTCTTGGCGGACGGGTCACGGAACACGGCTAGACCCCCCCAGCTCGATGAGCTGGAGAGAAGGCTGGCATCTGAGATGCGGGCCTGGGCAGTTGACGTCAGACTGGACATCCCGGTTCCAGACATTGACGAATTCATCTCACGACCCCAAATGCAGGTAGACGACGGCTACGAATCCTCTATCGAGGCTAAGGGCCATGGGCTCCAACGGGCGTTCCTCCTCGCGGTGCTGAGGGTCTGGAGGGACCACCTCCTCCCACCCCAACCCGACGGGGTCCCCAAGGGACCCGAGTCGCCAGTTCTGCTAGCGATTGAAGAACCCGAAATCTATCAACACCCCCAACGCCAGCGCGAATTGTTCCAGCTCCTCAAGGACCTCTCGGAGTCCTCGGGACATCAGGTATTGATTGTCACGCACTCGCCCGTCTTCATTGATATGTCCAACCCCCGAACGATCGTGAGATTCTGGAAAGGTAGCGAGAACGAAACGTGCTGCAAAAGGTTGGCAACAGATCCCTTCGAAGGGGCCGCGAACGAGCGACGGAAACGCCGGTTCCAGCTCGCGCACTGGATTGACCCTACCCGGGGCGAGTTGTTCTTCGCCAAACGAGTGGTCCTAGTCGAGGGTCCGACGGAACTCGCGGTCATCCCCTTTGTTGCCTCGACCTTAGCGGTCCTTGATCCCCAAGTCAGTGTTATCGAATGCGGCGGCAAGGGGGCCATTCCGATCTACATCGAACTGTTGAAGGCATTCGACATTGACTACAAAGTTGTCCACGACGAGGACCCCATCAAGGCGGCTCCGGGTGAACCCCACTACTCCGACCAGAAGCGGATCTTCGACCTGAACGCGGAAATCTCTGCTGCCGTGGCGCGCCCTGACCAAGTCCGCCAGATACGCCCAGAATTCGAGGCCCTTGCGGGCATCCCGAAATCCCAGGCAGAGAAAGTGGGCAAGCCGCTGGCGGGTCTCGAACATGTTCAGGCGCAAGGGGCGACCGCCGAACTCACGGAACTTGTAAAGTGGATATTTGGCCCGTGATTTGCACCCCATAACGGAGGTTCTAGCCTCGGGTCGATCCGGGGTTACGACCGCTAGAGTAGTCGCCGATTTCACCCACCTACCGGCGGGTCGGACCTCACAACCCGGAAGTGCAACCCTCATTCTACCTCGAGGTAGGAAGCCGACAGAGAAGGCTCCGGCAGACTGCAATGCCAACAGACTGCTTAACCCCCTTAAGCGCTCAACCCCCCTAAGTTCACCTGCCATTTTCGGAGAA
>Ga0209060_10000976_pt1 | contig 36550 bp, 31 predicted proteins | sample Coa_R1_8_FD_187155 | JGI IMG/M metagenome (GOLD analysis project Ga0209060, IMG submission 187155) | Surface soil microbial communities from Centralia Pennsylvania, which are recovering from an underground coalmine fire - Coalmine... | ecosystem: Environmental > Terrestrial > Soil >...
CCCCCGCTGGCGGCGTCCCCCCTCGTCAACCTTGGCCGCTATTTTCACCATCGCCAGCAGCGCCTCGGTTAACGTAGGGCAATCTTTGCGGTGGCGAGCCTTATATGCAGCGACGAGCGCTAGAGCCTCTTCAGCAGCCGCGTAGTGGCCCTCAGTGACCGTCAGGAAGGTCCGGTGTTTGCGTTGAGGGGCGGCGCTCATGCCGCCGCCTCATATATGCTGCATTTGGGACAGGTTGCTGTATCATGTGCGCAGTAAACCTTGTCATACAGCGACTGCTGTGCATCTGTCGGTTCCTCATTGACTATCGGTGCCAGCAGCGTGAGCAGTGTATCTTCTTCTTGGGGTGTCAGTTCAATGGTCATATCAGTGTCTCCTGCTTAAAATTGGTGGCCGGATAACGCTCCGGCCAGGCGGTCACCTTACTTTTGGCTTTTTACAATGATTGTCCTTTCGTTGTTAATCGTGCGGTGAATGATTGGCCGCAGCCGTTCTCCATGCTTACGGTACTTGCTTTTGCCGAATGTGGCGTCTACGAGTACCAACTGGATGCTATCGGCTAGGAGTTGGCCGCTCTTACGAGCCAGCCGCTTCCAAAACTTGCTGGACATTCCTTGTTCCTTCTGTTAAAGTGCTTGCTAGATTCTTTTTTTCTGCTCCTTAACCAGCGCTCGTAACGCTGGTCTTTTTATTTTCTCTGGTGCTTGATGTTCTTCTCCTTGCTTACCTACCTACCAGTGTACATGTATTTACATGTACAGTAAAGAGTAAGCAGGCGTTATATTGCCGTGAAATTCACAACAGGACGTCCTAATCTGCTGCTTCTCAACTCTTGACCATCTTGCAAACTGAACGCAAATCGTACATAATATGAATGCGTATATTCATCTTGAGCGTTCGCGCAAACTCTCGTAGACAAACAGAGAAGGGGTGAGCTTTATGACCAAAGGCGGCGCATTGGCGCTCGCTATTGCCTGTGCCGTGCTCATGCTCGTGTTCTACGCCGCGAACATCCCCATGTGCGGCACGGTGTTCCTCGTTGTGCTGTGTATCCCCGGCAGTATCTGGTTCTCTAAGTTCAGCCGGGACCAGAACCTAGCCAACGCAAACCGCGCTAGGCAGCAACTGCCTGCGGCTCAACCGCAGATTGCCCAGCCTGAACCAAGAAGCCACGGCGTTAGCAAGCTCTTTGTACCCGACCCCCTTGGACGTGAGCGTTAGCCACGCACCAGCTACCACCAGGAAAGGACACTGGCATGCCCTTCTATTCCCAGGCGTACCTGGCGCACCGTCGGGGCGCTATTGAACGCGGGTCACTCTCCATCGGCTGGCATCCGACGCTTCATGATGAGTTCTTCGTCTCCGAAACAGACCGGCGCACCGCTACCGCCATTTATGGTCTCACCGGCTACGGCAAGAGCGGGATGCTCCGCACCATGATTCACCGGGACGCGCTCGCTGGCAACGCGATGATCGTGTTTGACCCGAACCACGATCTGACGATGGATGTGTTAGCCGAATTGCCAGTCGAATGCCTGCCCCGCACCTACCTGCTATCCATGAAAGATGAGGGCTTCCCGTACGGCTGTAACCCGCTAGCCGTGGGCAAGCTGCATGATGCCACCAACCGGACGCAGGCTGTGCAGCGGCTGGTCAATATGTTCGATCTCCTGTTCCCGGGCGCTACCGACCAGCAGAACCTGCCGATGTACCTACAAACCGCCGCTGTCGCCATGATTCATAACCCGGGCCATACGCTGATGCACGTTATCCGGTTCCTGACCGACCAGCAGTTCCGCGCTGGCCTTCTCTCGAACGTCACCGACCCGATGGTGCATGAGCACTGGCGTGAGCATGACCGCCTCAGCCCGACTGACCAGGAAACCCGTGTCCGACCGCTCGTCAACCGCTTGCGTTCCTTGTTCATGGGGCACGAACTGGTACGCAATATTGCCTGCCAGAGATATAACTCCATCGGCTTCAGAAGAGCGATTGAGCAGCGCGAGATTATCCTGGTTGACCTTCCCTTACGTGACCTGGGCGAGGACGCGCAGCTAGTGGGAACGATGCTACTCAGTCAGGTGTACTCGGCTATCTTCTCCTTCGCCGACCTGCCAGAGTCGAAGCGGCCAGGGGTCACCTTGGTCGTCGATGAATTTGCCAACTTTACGCTCAAAAGCTTCTCGCGCCTGTTCGCAGAGGGACGCAAGTTTGGGCTGCGCTTAGTTGTTGTCAGCCAACACCGACACCAGCTTCCGAAGTTCCTTCAGGACGATACAGCGAGCACCGGCGTCAAGATATGTTTCCGCGTCAATGCCGACGACGCTCACGAAATGGCGCACTACTACCCTGATGGTGAAGCGACCGTCAGGCCGGAAGACATGGACCCGCATGTCACCGAGACGCTGTTAACCAGGGCTTCGGATTATGGGCCGTTTATTGAGCGCTTCGTAGACCTCTACCTGCAACCGCTCCAGCGCTACCGGCGCGGGCGCGGCAAGGTAGAGATTGCCCGCGGCGGCACTGACTTGCAGGCGGCGGCCTACGGCATGATGGCCGGTCAGCGGCTGGATAATCCGATGGTGGACGATCCGACTTACTACCTCGACCGGCTGCTGTATGACTGCATGCGTACGGGAAGCTGGCTTATGCCGATTCCGTACCAGATTCCGGTCGGGTTCAGTAACAGCGGTAAAGGCTTTTATGCTGCCGCGAGAGGTGCTGGTGGATGGGAACTCGGGCCGGACTTCTACCAGCGCCTGCCGAAGCATCTCATCCGGGACACCGGCGACGGGGATATTGAGTGGGCGCGAATGCCTGAATCGGGCAAGGAGTGGTTCTACCATTTCATCTTTTCTTTGCGCTCCGTCATGCACCAGCTCGCCGATGACCCTATTGGCAAGGAGTCTACCCAGAGTGTCGGCGACGTAGCGCGGATGCTGACCGATTTACCTAAACGTGCTGCTTTCGTGCGAGCTGGCGATGACACAGGTGTGATCTATACCCACGATACGCCGCCTCAGGCAGTTGACGAGGAAAAGGAGCTGCGCTACCAGTTCGTGCTTGACCAGACCAGGGCGAAATACTGCCATCCGCGCGAGGATGTTGAGCGGGCCATTCTCGACGATAAGCCCGTTCCAGAACCTGAACCATTAATCGAGCCAGACGATAACTTGCCTTCGGGTTGGGAGCGCGTCTAATGCGTATCAGCCTCGCCTATGACCGGCTGCTGAGAGGTGACGACCAGGTGCCGCTGGGCATTGCCCAGTTGCACCTGGCGACCGCCAAACAAATCATGCGCCTGCACTATAAAGCAGGCTCAGAGAAGTTTGTGACGAAGCGGCTGATGGAGTTGGTCAGAGGCGGGTACTTGCAATGCGATGCGATGGCCGAACAACATCGAACTGGCAACCGGATAACCTACAGCGCCCGTTACTACTACACGCTCGCCCAGAAGGGTAAGAGCTACGTTGGCGTAGCGGGCAAGGATAGGGAAGCTGTACAGCGGGCGGTCAAACGTACCAGCGAACATGACATCTTTATCCGGCACTCCCTGGAAGTCAACGATCTGCTCATCTCGGCGATGCTTATTAGGCGCGTGGCTCCTGCCTTCTGGTTAGAGGACTTTCAATCGGAGCACGAACTGAAACAGCATCCCTATAAGATCGGGCGGAGTGAGCTGGCACCTGATCTGTATCTGAACTTACAAACCCGCGATGCTGACGGACTGTTGCAGCGCCCGATGGTGCTGGAACATGACCGCGCAACTGAGGACCAGTACGATTTCCGGGGCAAGGTCAGAAAGTACCTCGTGTTTCTCAGGCAAGAGGGCTATCGGCAGATGTTCGGCGTGAGCCGTCTCACCGTCGTCTTCACCACGTTCAAAGGTCAAGAGCATGCCGAACGGTTGCAGCGGTGGACCAAAGCCGAGGTCGGCAGCGAACCTATCGGGCGGCTGTTCTACTTCGCCGCACTTCAGCCGCCGCTTAGTCCATCCCTTTGGTTAGAACCGTGTTGGTTCACGGTAGAAGGGGGGCCGCACGCGCTGTTAGCGATGTAAATAAAAAAGCTCTAGCGGGCACTAGAGCTTTTTAAGCGAACACTTGGTTTGACCTGCCGTATGTTCGTTTAGGAGTATACCACCATGCTGCAATCACAGCTAAACCCGCGCGACCAGGAGCTTCTTGAGTTAGGGCTGTTCGCTATCAACCAGGCCCACAACGAAGGTAAAATCAACTTGAAAGAATGGCAACGTCTGAGCGCTGAATGGGCGCGGCGGGTGCTGGATGATGATGAAGATGTGGAGGGATGCTACTCAAGCGAGTGCTTGGATTCGTAAAAAGTAAGACCGCTTACTTTACGGGTATCTCTACGCACGTAAAGTAAGCGGTCTTTTATTGCCTAACTTGCTCTGCGTAAGGCAGGGTTAATGTACCAGCTTCCCTTCGTTATGCCGATAAAATACCAACTGTGACCCGCTGCTGTTCAGCACCGGCCATCTGCCGCCCGCCGTTGCGGCTGGATTGATTGCCTCCCTAGACTCGCTGCGCGCTCAGCCGGAGCGGCTCGAACGCCTGTGGGCAAATACGCGCCATTTTCGCGAGGGCCTTCAGCAGCTTGGCCTGAATACCGGCGCGAGCGTCACGCCGATTGTGCCGGTGATGCTTGGCGATGAGGCTCAGGCCACAGCGTTTGGCCGCGAACTGCGCGCCGCAGGTGTCTATGCCCAGGCGTTTACCTATCCAGTGGTGCCACAGGGCAAGGCGCGTATTCGCTGCATCGTTTCGGCCAGCCACAGCCAGGATGATCTGGATGTGGCTCTTGAGGCATTTGCGGCGATTGGGCGACGGCTTCGGCTGATCTAATCCTCCTCTGCATCCAGCGCGTGATGCAGGGCGGCAATACGCGCCTCAATTTCGGCGAGGCTGGAAACTCCTAACTCCTCCATCTCTTCCAGCAGGCTTTCTAGCCGCTCCAGCAGCAATAAATCATCGTAGTCGGGCGCATCGGGCCTTTCCGATGCTTCGTCGCGTCGTCGCTTGGGTTTTTTGTGATGGATGTCTGGCATAGGCATTTGTCTTTCTCTTGTCCAGCAAGGCATTAGACGATCAGAAAAGCGCAGTTTGGGTCAAGCGTGGTCCAGGCGATGCTTTGATGGTCACCCCAATCGACCAGGGTGGGAAATTGGGGAACGCTGTTGGGCTGCGCCAGTGTCACCAGATAGAGGCCGCTGCCGCCGCCTTTGCCGGTGGGAAGCGGTGTATCTGGCTGGGTTGCCCAGGTCCCCTGGCCGTCGTTGCTGAGCAGGACGGCGCTGCTGTCGCTGTTCCACGGGCTGCTGGTTGCTGGCCGCAGAAACGGGGCCAGATGCGCGTCTGCAAAGGGCGTGGGCAAGGTGATGGTTCCGCTCAGCAGTTGTTGGCGCTGCTGCGTGACGACGTTGACCAGGGTGGCATTGTCCGGCTCCAGAATAAGCAGCACGCGGCTATCGGGCGACCAGAATGGTAATGATATGGCATTGGCATCACTCCAGGAGAAACGTTCGGCGCCGCTGGCGCTGTAGAGCTGATATTCGCTGGCGGTGCGCACCAACAATTCTCGCCCGTCTGGCGACCAGGCATATTGCTGGATGTTGGCAGCAGTTACCAGCGGTTGCACTTTGCCGCTGCTGTTTCTGAGCACCAGAGTGGTCACGTCAGGGGTTGGGCCAGCCGAAGCAAAGGCATAGAGCAACGACCCGGTGTTGGGCTGCCAGAGTGGGCGCGCGGGATAGCCAGGCGTGCCGGGCAGCATCGTGACGGCTCCGGTTGCTATGACGGTCGCTGGGCTGCCAGGCGCGCCTACCAGCACGCGCCCGCTGGCATCGATGCTGGCGATTTGACTGCCGTCGCTGTTGACTGCTGGCAGAACGGCGCTCGCGGGTAGGTCTTTGCGGGCGATGCCTGCCGGTTGATCGGACTGGGACAATTCCCAATGTGGCGTCTCAAGCTGCCCATCTGTACCCGATTTTTCCTCGCGATACAACAGGCGATTGCCGCTGGCATCCCACCAGGCATCGCTGCGCCACAGGCCGCTGTTTGGCGGAGTGATCTGGATGATATTGCCGCCATCCACGCTGGTGACGCCTAGCTCGCTGGTGAGATCGGGATACCCATAAGGGAGCGCGTCAGCCGGGGTTTTGCCGTTCGACATGCGCAGAACGATTTGCTGATGGTCAGGCGACCAGGAGAACCCAAGAATCTGATTGGTGGCCACTTGATGCAGGTTGCTGCCGTCCTGGTCAATCTCCCAGAGGTTGCCCCCGCGCAGGAAGGCAATCTCGTTGCCGCCGGTGTGACCAGGGCTGCACGCGCCAAGCATGGCAGAGAGCAGCAGGCCCAACGCCAGCAGCGTTATCCAGCGCAAGACCGCTGATTTAAAAAAAGCGCTACGTCGGTTCATCACGTCTCCAATTGTATGAGCCGCAGCGACGCAAATCAAGGGGAATAGCCTGGATAGCTATTGTTTGTTTATAGAACATATGGACTATAATGTGAGAGCTATGACAGGCTGGCAGAGCAAAAAAAGAGGAGTCTTATGGAACCGTTCGCTGTGGCGACGCTGGAGCAGTTTATTGTTCGGGCGAAACAAAGTACCTATGTGGGAGGTGGCAAAAAGTTGCTGCCCTATCGGTTAGGGTCGAAAGACCTGCAATTTGCGGAAGGTGATTGGACCTATCACGACAGTTATCTTGGGGAAAGTGATTTCATCGGACAAGAAATTGTCTATTATCGGATGCAACCCGTTTGGGGCATGAATTATTTTGGCGCGATTCTCAAGCCTGACAAGATAACCTCGGCTCAGGCGGGTGAGATGATTCAGAAGAGCCTGAAGCTGCTGTATGCCCAGGACAGATTTTTGGGGCGTTTTGAGCATACAGACGGGCGGCTGCGGTATGTTGACGAGAATGAGGGAGATGTGGCTTCGTTTCGCGGCCAGGAGCAGATATTTGCTGGCAGCGAGGTTGTCTACGAGCTTTTCTATCATGGAGGGATACTCCACCACTAGGTGGTTATAGGCGTTGTAATGCTTTTGGATTACCGATCATGCCGGGCTAGTTAGCACTGCGCGTCAGAACTATGCTAAGATAAAGATGAGAGACTCAAGCCAATTCTCCATCGGCTCCAAGTGAGCCAGCAACTTTACAGATAAGGTCAAACGCATATGGACCAACAGACACCCTATGAGCATGCCATGCCTCCTGAGCAGCAGGCCCCTGCGGCTGCTCCGAAGAAGCGCCAATTTACTCGCTTCGCGTTTTTCAAAGTTGCGCCGGAGTGGCGCCGCCTGCCAGCCGAGGAGCGCGAGCAGCAGAAGCGCGAGTTTGCAGAAGTGGTTGAGCACCTGCGCGAACAGATGATGGTGCAAAGCTACAGCACGATGGGAACCAGGGGGGACTGCGACTTTTTGCTGTGGATGGCAGGCCCTGAACTGGACGTGCTTCAAGAGGCCGCGACACGTCTGTTCACTACCGCCTTCGGCCAATATCTCACCATCGTCTATTCCTATCTGGCGATGACCAAGCGCTCGATCTATATCGAGAACCATTCTCATCCAGGCCAGGAAGGCGCGCGGCTGCACCTGCGGCCAACCAAGGCGAAGTACCTGTTTGTCTATCCCTTTGTGAAGCAGCGCCGCTGGTATGAGATGTCCAAGGCGGTGCGCCAGGCGATGATGGATGAGCATATCGAGATTGGTCATCGGTTCCCTTCGGTGCGGCTCAATACCACCTATTCTTTTGGCCTGGATGATCAGGAATTTGTGGTGGCTTTCGAGACGAATATGCCGGAGGATTTCTTGCAACTGGTGATGGACCTGCGTGAATCGCAGGCAAGCGCCTATACCGAGCGCGATACGCCGATCTTCACCTGCCAGCACATGAGCATCGCTGAAGCGCTGGAAGCGCTGGGCGGCGTGCCTGCGCGTGTGGCGCTCGGCTCGCGTTGAGCAGCCGCTCACTCTGGACAGTGAAACTCCCTGACTTCAGGCCCTCTCTTACGTAAGAAGGGGGTCTGATTTTTTAGGATATAATGACGACATCTTGTATGGTGCAAGCGTCCGGACATGCAAGCTGGAGGTCGGTAGAGCCTGGTGAAGTGGACTCAGGTGGATTCGCTGGAGGTTCCATGAAAGAGCCATTTTTGGAGCGTTTGCAGCAGGGGCCGTTGCTGGCGGATGGAGCGATGGGCACGCTGCTTTATTCGCGCCTACCTGGCGCGGCGGCGCGTGCGCGCTGTTTCGATGAGGTGACGCTTTCGCGGCCAGAGTTGGTGCGAGCGATTCACCAGGAGTATATTCGCGCGGGCGCGCAGGTGATCGAGACCAATACCTTTGGTGCCAATCGCGCGAAGCTGGCAAATTACGATCTAGCCGATAAAGTACATGAGATCAACGTTGCTGCGGTCAGGCTGGCACGGGAGGCGCGCGAGATAACCGGCGAAAGCGTCTTTCTGGCCGGGGCTGTTGGGCCGTCTGGGCGTCCTCTGCAAGCGCTTCTGACGGGTGAGCGCGACGAGCAGCGCATGTTGGAGTTGCGGGCGATCTTTCGCGAGCAGGTGGAGGGATTGCTGGAGGGTGGCGTCGATCTCATTATTTTGGAAACATTCTCTGATCTGACCGAACTGCGCCAGGCGCTGCTGGCGGTGAGGGAATGCTGTGATCTGCCAGTCGTGGCCCAGATGAGCTTTGGTGAAGATGGGCGCACGCTGGCCGGGCAATCGCCTGCCCGAGTGGCGCTGATGCTGGCCGAGCTTGGCGCGAATGTGGTGGGTGCCAATTGCAGCGTTGGCCCTTCGGGCACACTGGATGTACTGGAAGAGATGGCGGTGGCGGTGCAGCGTCTGCCGCAGGTGGCGCTCTCGGCACAGCCGAACGCCGGACTCCCTAGCCGCATCGAGCAGCGTTTTCTCTATGTCTCTACACCGGAATATTTTGCCGACTATGCCCAACGCTTTGCCTCGGCAGGCGTGCGCCTGATCGGTGGCTGCTGTGGCACAACGCCGCGTCATATTCTGGCAATGCGCCAGGCATTGGGTGATCGAACACTGACGCAGATGCTGTTCACCGGGGCATCGGTGGCGCTGACTGCGGCGGCAAGCAAGGCCGCGAGCGCGGCGGTGCTGGAAGAAGAGGAAGTGGCTCCCAAGGCGCGAACGCCGACGCGCCTGCAACAGAAGCTGGAGGCAGGCGAGTTTGTGGTGATGGTGGAGCTTGACCCACCCAAGGGGCTGAACCCGGCAAAGATTCTGGAGGGCGCGCGGCAGGTCAAAGAGGCTGGTGTTGAGTTTATCAACATTGCCGATAGCCCGATGGCGCGCGTGCGCATGAGCTGCCTTTCGCTGGCCCGGCTGATTCGCGATTATCTGGACCTGGAAGCGATCATTCACTTCACGACCCGTGACCGCAATTTGATGGGATTGCAATCAGACTTGCTGGGCGCGCACGCGCTGGGGATTCGCAATATTCTGGCGCTGACGGGCGATCCCATCCATGCGGGGGATTACCCGAACCTGACGGGCATCTGGAATGTGGATTCGGTGGGGCTGATTCGCATTCTGAAGGGGATGAATGAGGGCCACGACGCGGCTGGAGCCTCACTCGGTGGCGAAGCGTCATTTTACGTGGGCGCGGGGCTGAATCTGAACATGTCCGAGGATAGTATTGATCTGGACCGCGAGCGTTCGCGTCGCAAGCTGCAAGGCGCTGCTGAAGCGAATGAGGAGCCGCGTATCAGCGAGATCGAGCTGGAATTGGAGCGCTATGATCGTAAGCTGGCGGCAGGCGCAGATTATATCATGACCCAACCGATCTATGACATTGCAGTGCTAGAGCGCTTTCTGGAGCGCAAAGGGAAGCCATCGGTCCCGCTGATTTTGGGAATGATTCCGCTGCATAGTTTTCGCCATGCGGAGCGCTTGCATAATGAGGTAGCCGGTATCACGATTTCCGATGTGGTGCGCGAGCAGATGCGTGAGGCGGGCGAGCATGGGCGCGAGGTGGGCATGGAACTGGCGCGCCAACTGCTCGTGGAGGCGAAGGCACGCGGCTATATTCAGGGGTGTTATCTGATGCCTTCGTTTGGGCGCTATGATGTGGTCAGTTCTGTAGCGCGTTCGCTGCTGGGGTAGTGAGCAAACGGGAGGCAGCTTGATGAAAGACGCGGCAATTTCAGAGCAGGCACGGTTCTGGCGCGCTCCCGATCTTGGAAATCTGGAATTGCTGCGCGCTACCTATATCAAGCATTCGTTTGCGCGGCACGCGCATGAAGGCTTTATGGTCGGGGTGATCGAGCAGGGCGGGTGCCGATTTTATTATCGCGGCTCCTTCCATGTGGCTGCTGCCGGAAGCCTGGTCTTCATCAATCCTGGCGAGCCGCATGACGGCACTGGCGCTGATGCTGCCAGCATGACCTATCGTGCGTTGTACCCCGAGGTGGCGCTGCTTCAACACGCGGCGTCTGAGCTGGCCGGACGGCAGCGCGGCGTTCCCTATTTCTCCGAGCCGGTGACAGCGGATGAACCGTTGAGCAGGCTGGTTTGTAGCCTGCATCAGACCTTGGAAGCAGCAGTTTCACCCCTGGAGCGCGAGTCGCGTTTTCTCGAGACGTTCGCGCACGTGATCGGGCGCTACGCTGAGCATCGCCCGGTTCCCTTTTCTCTTGGGCAAGAGCATCAGGCCATCAGGCGAGCGCGTGACTATCTAGAAGCATCCTATGCCGAACAGGTGACGCTGGCTCAGCTTGCGAGCGTTGCTAACCTCAGCCCGTTCCACTTCCTGCGCGTGTTTCGCGCTGAGATCGGCTTGCCGCCCCATGGCTATCTCACCCAGGTGCGGATAGAACATGCCAAAACCTTGCTTTCCCTGGGCGTGCCCATTCCACAGGTTGCGTATGAAACCGGCTTTGTTGATCAAAGCCATCTGACGCGGCATTTCAAGCGCCTGGTTGGGGTGACGCCAGGACAATACTTGCTGGGCAGCAAGAATGTACAAGACAGATCGGTCTGGCCTCGCTAAGCTAACGGCAGCAACCTGGATGTCAGGTTGAGGCCGTGTAGCATATGCCGAGGAAGCGATGGACGAACGATCAGCAAAGTGTGTAATGGTGCTTGATGAGCAGTTACCAATTGGTCTGGCAGTGAATACGGCGGCGGTGCTGGCGCTGACGCTGGGCAGCGGGGTGAAAGCGCTGCTGGGGCCGGATGTGCGCGATGGCTCGGGGCATGTGCATGTGGGCATTACCACGCTGCCTATCCCGATTCTCAAGGCAGATGGAGAAAAGCTGAAGCGGCTCTGGTTGCAGGCCAGGGAGCGTGGGGATGTCTTTGTGGTGGACTTCACCGATGTAGCACAGACGAGCCATGTCTATGAGGAGTATACCCAGAAGATTGCTGCCCTCTCAGCAGAGCAGCTTCATTATCTGGGCGTGGCGCTTTACGGGAAGAAAGAAGCGGTAAATAAATTGACCGGAAGCCTGCCGCTGCTCAGATAGTGGTGTGAGATGCCATCGGAAGCAAATGACGTTAGCCGTGATCGGCTCGAAAAGAGATGGTGCTGGCTGCCAACGGATAGCCAGCACCATACTCAAGCTGTGTTCACTTAGTGACCATCGTGGTCCGCATTAAAGGGACGCAGGAACACCGTTGGCCTGAAAGAGACGAACGCGGAGGGCGTTGGGACGAGTTTACCCCCTACTGAGAAGACGTTGAAGCTGGGGCCAAGCGCCGTTGCTTCCTGATTGAGCAGGTTGACATCGGTGGAATGGTCCCACCGACCAGTATTCAGGCGGTTGATGAGCGTCTGGAAGGCGGCGAGGGTCTCTGCCGGGGTGAATGCGCAGTGCCCGGCGCGGCTCACGAAAATCTGGCGCAGTTGGCTGGCATCGCCGTGCTCGTCCACCGCGCTCTTATACGCCTGCTCGTCCTGATTGACGACCAGCCCGTCACCTGTGGTGTGCATGGTGAGCACAGGAATGTCCAGATCGCCGTTGAAGGTGATGAACTTTGCCAGGTATTGCACTGCTTGAGGTTTGGCTGTAATGCGGGGAGCCTGATTCAAGGCGGCAAGGTCTTGAGCCAGGTTCAGACCAGCCTGCTTGTAAAGCGCTTCAACCTCTTGTTTGTTGGCTGACTTGGCAAACTGCTCGAAGTAGTTGACGCCAAGGTTCCATGAAGGATTGCCGCCAGCGCGACCCTCCAGTTCGGCGCGCCCGAAGAAGAGGAAGGGGAAGTCTACCTGGCTGGCCCAGTCGAATTGATTGGCCTCTTGATCGATGAAGTCATTGGCGGCTGGCTCAGGCGAGGTTGGGGTAAACCAGCCAGGGGTGTCGCCCAGGGCTGAAAGCAGGGCGATGCGTGCCCGGCCCTGGGGTGTGCCTTGCGCTGCCCCTAAAATCCCTTCAGCCTCGTTGAGTTCATTAGAAAGCTGTGTCGGGTCAGGATTAAAGTTGACGATGGGCAACGGTGGCAGGTTTTCAATCTGGCTGGCCGGGTCTGCCAGCAGCACTTTGAAGGCAAACGCGCCATCGAGCGCCTGGTTCCAGGTGCCGACGCCACCCGCCAGCACGCCGCACATGGGCAGCGCCGCGCTGAAGCGGTTCGGGAAGAGTTGAGCCAGTCCGGCGGTGATGATGCCGCCCAGCGAATGTCCCCAGGCAATCGTGCGGAAGGGATGGCCGCAGGTCTGATCGAAGAAATTGAGAAGCGCGATCTGGTCCTGGAACGCCTGTTGCAGCGCCCAGCCCTGCGAGCTATAGGAGGAGCCAGCCAGCGCGTATCCCTGGCTGAGCAATGCCGCGCCGGTCAGCGGGTCGCCAACATCGGTTGCGGGATTTGGTTGGCCGGGGAAGACATAGCCATGGCTGTAAAGGGCCAGTGTGCCATTCCAATTGATGGGAACTTCAATCTTATAGGCAGCGCCACCAATGCTTCCGGTGAGGGCCGAGGAACCAACGTGACCAGCGCAGCTCGAGGTGGCCGGAGCCGCGTAGGCGGCTGTGCTAGCCGTGGTCACCCCACCAATGAAGACAAGCAGCGCCACGATGATGAGATAGCGCGACTTCATTTCGCAAGCCTCATTTCTTTCCATAGAGAGTGAGCAGTGCTACGAATGGCCGCGCCTGGCATCAAGCATCGGCCATGTACGCACCATCCGTCGGCAACATGCTGGCGGGCGGAACGTGGTACGCCCCAGGTACGAGGATTTGCCTGGGAAATGCAGCAAGCTACTTTCTTTCTCTACCGTTGGGGCCGCGCCTGCGGCGGGCGCTTGCCTTGGCACTCTCGCCTACAGCTCGCGCGCCTGCACCGGATACATCTGAGGAATAAGCCATCAAGAGCGGGGAAGAAGGTCGGCGTGGCGCAATCCAACGGTTGCAACCACCTGCCTTTCTCAAGATGGCGGGTTGCGGAGATGGTAACGCCGACCGCTTGCAGCGCAGAAGCCTGCAACCCTATATCTTGCATCAAGAGTCTACCAGGCATACATCCTTTGATGCAAGGGAGCATGACTTTTGGGGTATGACTGGAGACGCTTTATCCAGATGGGATTACGCGCTGGCGTTACACCGGCTGCTGTGTGCGGTGCTTTGCCGGAAGGGCCGCGCCAATGAGCGTTTCAAGATTGGGCAGGTGCTGTTGGCTAAGAAAGCACTCAAGGCCATCAATGATTTCCAGCCCGGCGCGGGGGTTGACAAAGTTGATGGTGCCAAGCTGGATGGCGCTGGCTCCGGCCATGAGGAACTCCAGCGCGTCTTCGAGGTTCGAGATGCCGCCAATGCCAATAACGGGGATTGGACGCCCGTTGATGCCCGCGCGGAGTTCTTGCGCGACCTCGTAGACCATCCGCAGGGCGATGGGCTTGATGGCCGGGCCTGATAGTCCGCCGGTGACGTTTGCCAGAATGGGTTGGCGGGTATGAATATCGATTTTCATGCCGGTGAGGGTGTTGATGAGCGAGACAGCATCGGCCCCCGCCTCGGCGACGGCTCTGGCTATGGGCCGCAGATCGGGGACGTTGGGGGAAAGTTTGACGATGAGGGGTAAGCTGCTGACCTTGCGCACTGCGGCGGTGGTTTCGGCAGCAATTTCGGCGTCGCTGCCATAGACGCTGCCGCCCGCGCGCAAGTTGGGGCAGGAGATATTCAGTTCAATGCCTGCCACCCCAGGCACGCCCTCTAATTTCGTGGCGAGGACGACGAATTCCTGAAGCGTCTCTCCGGCGATGTTGACGATGACCGGAACGGTCCAACCGGCCCAGATGGGGGCGCGCTGGCGAATCAATTCGTCGATGCCCGGATTTTGCAGGCCAATGGCGTTGAGCATGCCTGCGGCTGTTTCCACCACGCGCAGCGCCGGGTTGCCCGCACGTGGCTGAAGTGTGGTCCCTTTGCTGATGATCGCGCCCAGGCGCTGAACATCGGCAACATGAGTGTATTCGGTGCCGTAGCCGAAGGTTCCGGAAGCCGTTATGACCGGATTGCGCAGGCGCAGGCCGGTCTGATGGCCTGGGGCTAGTTCGATTGTCAGGTCTGGCGTACCCATGCTGGCGTTCCCTGGTGTGAAACAAAGAGGAAGAAGCTGCTCATCGCGTTCTTCATTGTACCGCACACGCGCTGGCTTTGCTCGGCAAAACCAGCGCGTGTACATGAGTGCAGCATAGACCAGGCAAACTGGCGCGTTACACGATGATTTTGCCGCTGGCTCGCCGCGTGTCCTGGGCAACAAAGCGACTCCCCCAGATGCCAATGATCCCCGCAATGACCAGCGCTGGCGGGCCAGTGAAGAGCATAGCTTGCGCCAGTTTCATTTGCGTCTGCGGGTCGAGTGTGTAGGAGATAGCCCCAATGATGGAGGGGGCGGCCAGATCGCCCAGCAGATGGACGAGCATAAACGTCAAAGCGACGCCCGAGGCGCGTACTGCGGGCGGCAACACGTCTTGTAGGACGGCGTTCATTGGGCCAACGTAGGCATTGAGCAGCGCGCCGCTGAGAACAAAGAAGGGAAGGAAGACCCAGAAGTTTGGGCTGAGCAGCGCCAGCGTGAACACAGGCGCTGACAGAAGAAAGGTGATGCCTCCGGCCATCAGGCGGCCACCGGCGTAGCGTTTGGTGAGCCAGTCGGCCAGATAGCCCCCGCCTAACGCCCCGGCAATGCTTGCCAGCGCCAATAAGAGTGCCGCGCCGCCAATGCCCACAAGCGGCAGGTGATAATTACGCTTGAGCAGCGGCGAAAAGAAGATGGCCGATGGTGTAATCACCGAGACGCCCAACGCCTGAATGACGATGCACAGCACCAGGGTGCGGATGCGCAGCAGATTTCTTACCTGAGCCAGTGTGGACCAGATGTTACTGCCTGACTGATAGGTTGGATGTCCGTCAATGGCGTCGCCTTCATCTTCCGCGTGCCGCGCCGGTTCGCGCGCCTTCCACATCAGGAAGGCCAGGAGTAATCCCGGCGGGCCGATGAAGAAAAAGGCCAGCCGCCAGTTCTGCGTCAGTTGGGCAACCAGGCCGCCGATGATGATGCCCACGGCGAAGCCTACCAGCGCGCCCGCTGCCCAGCGGCTCATGATTTGCGCGCGGCGTTTGCCTGGAAAGTAGGAACTGAGCAGCGATGTGCCTGCGGGATTATAGCTGGCCTCACCGAAGCCCAGCCAGGTGCGCGTGGCGAGCAAGCCAAAAAAGCTGTGGACGAAGGCGGTGATGAGTGTGGCGGCGCTCCACAGGGCAACGCCAGCGGCAATGACGTTTTTCCGCTTGATGCGATCCGCGAGCAAGCCCAGTGGAAGCGCGCCAACCGCGTAGATGAGGATAAACGAACTACTCAGTAGTCCGGTCTGGAAATCGTTGATGCAGAAGTGGGCATGACTGCCGGGCTGGCAGAAGCTCCTATCGGTTTGAATCAACGGGAGTAGGAGGCTGAAGACCCAGCGGTCTATATAGTTTACCACGTTGATGGAGAACATCAACCAGAAGATATAACGCGCGTAGCCCGAGGTAAAGGCCCAGGTGGTCGAGGTGCTGACTTCGCTGTCCTGTTCTGCTCCTGCTGTGCTCTGAGCACATTCTGTTAGATTGCTGCTCGTGGTAATTTCAGTATTTCCCAGCACCCCTGTCTCCTCATCGGTATAGCGCGCCATCTACGATACCCCTTGCCAGCCTTCTGGATGCTCCAATATATCTACAGCATGTGCATGCCAAGGCCCATGCTCTTGTAGAAACCGTGACCTTCAAGCATATGATACGGTAGAAGTGTGCCATTTTCGTTACGAAAATGTTACGAATTGCCCAGCTTTTCAAGCAAGTTTTGTTCCGCTGCTTCTGTACATACATTTCCAGGATATCGACTCTCTTCGGTATTTGTCTATGTTCTTCCCCACAGGAAGGACTATACTCCTGGCGTTTTACAACTTTTCCATTAAAAAAACGCCCATCCGATTGCCATAGGCAATAACGACTGGATGGGCGTTTCTGCCACAAGAGCTACCGCATCATTAATGTGTGTATGCTGCTTAGACGGCGACCTGGACACGCTCCTGGCGTTTGCTCTCGATGGTCTTTAAATCTCTGCGCACAAAGGGAATGCCAACCAGGCCCACCAATCCGGCCAGCGCCAGAATCACAGGCATGGTGATGAGCATCGCCTGAGCCGTAAATGATCCCGTTGGGTCAAGGCTCTTGAGTCCTGCCCCGCTCTGATTCAAAAGATCAAAAAGCGGATGCCCCGTGAGCTTGTTGATGAGCAATCCAACCTGGAACGGCGCTGTCGCGTCACCGAGCAGATGCGCGATGAGCAGAGTGACGGCAACCGACATGGCGCGCAGTTCAGGCCGGACGACATCCTGCGAGATGGCGCTGAGCGGGCCATTATAGACGTTAAGGAGCATGCCTGTCAGAAAGAAAAACGGGAGAAAGACACCAATGCTGGGGCTGATGAGCGCCAGGGCGATCAGCGGCGCGCTGATCAAAAACCCTAAAGCGCCGATGATGAGGCGTCCACTGACCCAGCGACGAGTGCAAATGTCAGCGGCCCAGCCACCCAGCAGCGCGCCGAGAATGCCAGCCACGACCAGCACCGCGCCGGAGAGGAGACCGGCGGTGCCTTCTTTGAGGCCGAAGCGAAGCTGAAGGTAAATGGGAAGCCAGTTGGCAGCAGCGCCAAGCACCCAGAATCCGAGAATCTGGACAAGAATGGTGACTACAATGGTGCGAATGCCAAGCAGTTCTTTGAACGCGCGGCCCAAAGGAACGGCGTGGCTCTTGGCGGTTTGCGTTTGCGCGCCCGTTTGCTCGTCTGCCACCCAGCCATCGGAATGGCCGCGCCGTGGCTCGCGCAGCCGGAAGGCCAGATAGGTGAAGAACAGGCCGGGGACGCCCGCGATGAAGAAGGCAAAGCGCCAGGCGCTGATGCCGCCAATGGAGCCAATGCCGGCGATTTCGCCGCCAATGGCGAACCCCAGCGCCAGCCCGATGAGCGAGCCAGCCGTCCAGCGGCTCATGATTTGCGCGCGTTTCTTGCTGGGGTAGTAATCGCTGAGCAGGGACGTGCCAGCGGGGTAGTACCCTGCTTCGCCCACGCCCACGGCGGCGCGTCCAATGAAGAGGGTCGGGATGTTGATTGCCAGGCCGGAGATGAAGGTAGCGATGCTCCAGAGACCCACCCCAACGGCGATGACGTTCTTGCGAATGCCACGGTCTGCCCAATAGCCCAGGGGCAGCGCGCAGATGGCGTAGACGGTGAGAAAGGCTGAAGCCAGCAAACCTGCCCCGCCAAAGCTCAGCCCAAGGTCGGTGGAGATGGAGTTTAAGGCACCTGGAAGGATGTAGCGATCAAGATAATTGAAGAAGTTGATGGCGAACATGACCCAGAAGACATAGGATGCGTACCGCGCGCTTTTGGTTGCCAGCGACACCTCGCTTTTGCTGTCCTCACTTTCGCTTGCTAGTGGCGTATCGCTCATATTCGCTCCTTCTACCCAGGCCCGCTCTCCTGCACACGTGGCGGAAATCACCTGGCCTGGCGCTGATGATATGCCCATGATAGCATAGGGCGCGCAGAGCAGCAATCGTGCCTGCGTGCGTGGCTCGCTATTGACGGTCCAGTTCTTTTTGCTGATAATGAAGCCAATTGAACCCAGCAATCGTTTCTACAGCGGGAACATCATCGGTGTGTGGGTGCGCGTAGGGATGAGGGGGAGCAAAGAGCTGCCCACATCACCTCACATTCGGGAAGGTCAGGTAAGGCATGCCGCGTTTTTCTGCCAAGGTTCCGCACGGGGCCATTCACCAGCGCCAGACGCTCTGGGCGTTGTGGCCCATCGTATTGGGACTGCTGGCTCTTTCAGCGTGCGGGGGGAGTGATACTGCTCCCAGCGCGCAGTCTTTGATTCAAGATGCTCAGAAGGCCATCAATACGGATTCAGCCTTCCATTTTAAGATGAAGGTCGACCATCCTGGCACACCCAGCGCTGGGACGTTGGCTATCGAGGCTGCCGATGGCGATGTCAAGAAGCCCAATGCCCTGAAGGGGACAGCAACCATCTCTATGGGCGGACCAGACGTTGATGTGCAGTTTATTGGCATTGGCAACCAGCAGTGGATTCTGACGCCGCTGAACCCTAATTGGGTTTCGGCAGATCAGTATGGCATCGATTTGAGCAAGGTGCTGGACCCCAATACCGGAGTAAGTTCTATCCTGGGCGCGATGCAGAACCCGAAAAATGTCGGTGATGATTCCATCTCGGGCGATGGTGATTGCTGGCTGGTGGAGGGCAACGTGCCCTCTGGTGCGCTGGCTGCCGTGGTTGGCGGCGATCCCAACGGAACCACTCCGATTGATACGACAGTGTGTGTGGCGAAAAACCTTGACGGCAAGAATCTCCGCCAGCTCTATGAGATTATCGTGAAGGGCGTTGCTGCCGATGGTGATACGGCGCAGACGACCCGCACGTTTACCCTCTCGAAGTTTAATGAGAGCGTCACAATTCAGCCGCCTCCGCAGCAGTAAGGGGCAGAGATGAGCGCAAGAGGGCCGGGGCAACGTGGTGTCTTTGTGCAACAATGTGGTGTGAGCCTGCAAGCAGACGGCGCTGATGGGCAGCGGGGGCGTTCGGCGGCGACGCTGGCATTAGCGGTGGCTTGCGTCGCTGTCTTTGTTACGGCGCTCGATCAAACGGTGGTGGTCACGGCCCTTCAGCCGATCATGGATGATCTGCAAATCCCCTCCGAGCAGCTTGACCAGGCGGCCTGGATTGTCAGCGGGTATCTGTTGGGCTATGTGATTGTTATGCCGCTGATGGGGCGCGTGTCGGATATGTATGGGCGGCGGCGCATCTTTTTGTTGTGCCTGGCAATCTTTGGCCTGGCCTCGCTGGCCTGCGCGCTGGCGAATCCGGCCATCCTCGATAGTTTTGGCGTCTCACTCTCGTTTCAGCACAAGTTTGCCAGTGCGCAAGACCAGGTTGCGCTCTGGCTGAAGCCGCTGGGACTGAATCCCTGCGCCGCTGATAACGCTGGCCCCAGGTGTGTGCCATCGGGATTAGTCTGGTTGGTGCCGGTGCGTTTTCTCCAGGCGATTGGCGGCGGCGCGATTGTGCCGGTAGCAATGGCGCTGGCGGGGGATTATTTTGGCGCCCAGCGGCGCGGCCTGGTGCTGGGCATCATCGGCGCGGTTACCGAGGCTGGCGGAGCGTTGGGGCCGCTGTATGGGGCAGGCATCATTCAACTCTTCGGTGGCTGGGCCTGGATTTTTCTGCTGAATGTGCCGCTGGTGATGGCCTTGATGATCGCGGGCTGGTTTCTGGTGCCCAAAGGCGGACAGGAGCGCGCCCGCATTGATTGGCTGGGCGCGCTCCTGCTGGGGGCGTCGCTGGCCTGTCTGAGCCTGGGACTTTCGCAGAATGCTGGACAAACGGGTTTTTCGCTGACGGCTACCGCTCAAAATAATCCCCTGCTGGTTGGCGCGGCGCTGCTTTTGCTGGCGTTGTTTGTGGTGCGCGAGATATATGCTCGTTCTGCTATGGTCGAGATGCGTCTCTTCAAGCAGCGCGCCTTCGCTGCATCCATTGTGAGCAGTTTGCTGGTCGGCGCGGCTCTGGTGGTGGCGCTGATTGATATTCCTATCTTTTATCTGACGGTGGTAAACGGCACCATCCTCCAGACCGGGCTATCGCTGCTCTGCATGACGGTGTGGATTCCGCTGAGCGCGGTGGTTGGCGGCTGGCTGGGCCACCGCATTGGTTGTCATCTGACGGCAGTGCTGGCGCTTGTCCTGGTCGCGGCTGGGTTCTTTTTGATGCGCTTCTGGCCGGTCCATCTCGGTTGGCCGCAGTTGATTGGCGATACGTTTCTGATGGGGGTAGGATTTGGGCTGGTCGTGGCACCCCTGGGCACTTCGACACTGAACGCGGCGGGCGCGGCGCGGGGGGGAATGGCTTCGGCAGTGGTGACCTCGGCGCGCATGATTGGCATGATCCTGGGTCTGGCGGCGCTGACCTCCTATGGCCTGGCGCGTTTTCATCAACTCAGCGCAGGCTATACCCTCCAGCAGCTAAGCAATACGGCAGTATTTAGTGGCCTGCTCCGCGAACTCTATTCAGAAATATTTACTGTCGCGGCTCTTCTGTGTCTGGTAGCGCTGCTTCCAGCCGCGCTGCTCTGGCGGGGAGCAGACCAGAAGCGCCTGGCTCTGGCTGGCCCAGCAGCCGAGTTGATTCCAGGGGAACAATCCTCCGAAGAGCGCGACGAAACCGCGCCGCGTCTGGCTGCGCAGAGTCCACACGGAGAGATGCCCGAAAACACCGAGATCAGAGAAAAGAGAGAATCATAGGGTGCCCGCTGTTTTGGAGTGCATTTTTGGTAGGAAAGAGGTTGCTGTATGTTGCTCACCAGGTCGGAAAAAGTTGAATACCATGCCACTGTGCGCGAAATGGCAGTGGATGATCGGCCCCGCGAGCGCCTGCAATATTATGGCCCCGAGGCCCTTCAGACGGCTGAATTGCTGGCGATTATTTTGCGCACCGGAACGACAAAAGACAATGTGATTGAACTATCAACCAAACTGCTCCAGAAATATGGAGGGTTGGCCGGGTTGATGCGCGTCGATTTTGGAGAACTCTGTCGTGAGCATGGGGTAGGGTCCGCGAAAGCCTCGCAGGTGAAGGCTGCGTTGGAATTGGGGCGTCGTCTGGCGGCGTTGCAACCGGAAGAGCGTGCCCAGATTCGCTCCCCAGGCGATGCAGCGAAACTGGTGATGCTGGATATGTCCTTTTTGCAGCAGGAGCACCTCCGCGTCATCTTGCTTGACACCAAGAACCATGTCATTCATATAGAACGGGTGTACCAGGGAAGTGTGAATATGTCGGTGGTGCGCACTGCGGAGGTTTTTCGCGCAGCGGTGGCGCGCAACTCGCCTTCAGTCATTATTGTCCATAATCACCCCAGCGGCGACCCGACTCCATCACCTGAAGACGTGCATACCACCGAGCAGTTGGTCCAGGCAGGCAAGTGTCTTGATATTGATGTGCTCGATCACCTCATAATCGGCCACCAGCGGTTTGTGAGCATGAAAGAGCGCAAGCTTGGCTTTGCCTAACTTGACACGACTTCTGCGCTATGATACCCTACGCTGCAATGGGATCGGGGATGGATACACCAGGACTGCCAGGCGCTGACATCTGATACGTGTTACTCGGTATGCTTCGTCTGCTGTTGCCTTTCTCCACTATAGGGCCATCTAGTCAAGGAGCGCTATGGGCCATCAATTCGATTTTGCCACCTCTCAACGGCTATCTGTGTGGATAGACCGCATGAGCCTACCTTCTTCTACATTTCATGCGTTCTGCTTCGTAGCGTTTGTTCGTCCGTCATAAGCACCCGACGTTTATTCCTTCGCGTTTTGGGGCTGCCTTCTGATACACTCGCACCCCAACGCACAACAAAGGAATTGCAATCTTAGTGAGGTAGATGTGCAGCGGAAGAAGCGGATAAAAGCCCTGGCTGGCGAGCGGCAACTTTCTCTCAGTGTCGGAGAAGCCCCAAAAACTCTGGCTAAAATGAAACCGATAGGGTTGGTAGAGAAGGCCATGCGCTTGGTTGAAAGCGGTGACGAACAAGATGAGAAGGGTGGTTGCATGAGACACCTAGAGCCATCAGTTTTTCGCACCGAGCAGAGCCAGCGCTCTCAGCAAACACTCCCCCTCCAGCGAGTAGTTGATGCCCTCAAGCAAATACACGCTATTCCTATGGCTTTTGCTACCGGCCAAGATGATTCCCTTGCCACGCTGCTGCAAACGATGTGTCGGATTGTGAAAACCGCATGCGTGGTTGATCAGGTACAGCTCTGGTTAGTTGACGGTTCCCCTGAGCAAGGGCAGGGTGCGCGCTGGCTGAAGCGCCAGGCCAGTTCGGAAAATGGTTCTGAATCTGCTGCTCCTGCAACGATTGATCTGGCATGTACTCCACAAGTCGCCAGCTTGCTATTTAAGAGGCGCCCCTCTGCTTTGTTCCCCTTATCCCAAGAGACGGAGGCGTCAGATACGCAGGTGGCTGCATTGTTTCCAGGTTCCACTGCCGTGCTGCTGGTGCCATTGCTGGTGCATGGCGAACCATTGGGGCTGTTAGTCTTATTATCTGACAGTGGGGCAGAGTGTTTGAGCGCCGATACAGCCTCTGTCGTAGAGTTATTGGCTGAGCATGTGGCCCTGGCAATACAGAATGCCCAGCTTTTGGCAGCATCTCAAGTACGCGCCACCGCCTATAAACGTGGCCTTGGTGCGATGACACGTGCTGCCGAGGCAATTACCTCGACACTGCATCTGAGCGAGGTGGCGGAGCAAATCGTCTCGGTGATTCGTTCAGTGGTGCATGCTCAAGCGGTCTGGTTGATGATTTATCAGGAAGAGACCCATCGCTTGCATCTGGAGGCCGTTTCTGGATGGGAAGCGGTGCGCGGTGCCGAACTAGTACCCGAGCAAAGCGTTGCTGGTGAGGTACTTTTTACTGGACACTCTGTCTTTGTCCCTGATGTTCAAGCTGACTCCCGCTTTGCTGTGAAGCGCGAGGCTGCCGAAGCTGGGATTGTTGCGATGCTTGGGTTGCCGCTGGTCACGCAGGGGCGAGTCGTTGGCGTGTTGGGGGTGAATCCGGCTCCCGATGCAGATGGCGTTGCGCGTAATCCTTTGCACGGTCCCGATGGCGATTGGCTCCAACTCTTTGTCGGCCAGGCAGGGATAGCGGTGCAGAATGCGCAGTTGTATGAAAGCCTGCAAGCGGAGCACGCGCTTGCTGAGCAATGGGCCGCTGCTTCGCAACGGCACGCGGGGGAGATGGAGACGATCTTTGAAAGCATGGCGGAAGGGGTTGCCGTCTTCGATACCAGTGGGCAACTGGTGCGGCTCAATCGAGCGGGGGCTGCGCTGGCCGGGCTTTCAGCGGCAAACGCCTTGATGCTTTCAGCCACCGCGTTGGGCCTTGGCATTTCTGAAAAGGTAGCGGGCACCGACTTTGGCCTGATACGCCACCCCCTGATTTTCCGCGCCCTGGCAGGCGAGGTGGTCACTGGCGAAGGGCTGACCATCACGCGAGCGGATGGCGCGCAAGTCTCGTTGCGCGTGAGTGCTGCGCCGCTCAATGATAAGCTGGGAGCAGTGACTGGTGCGGTGGCAATTATGGAGGATGTGACGGAGCGGTTGGAGTATCAACGCGAACAGCTAGCTGTTGGCTGGGTGGCAGCCGCGCTCAATCACTCTCTCGACTTAAAGGAAACTCTGGATACGGCTGTAGAAGCGCTCACTGCTGCGCTGGGGGCTGACGATTCGGCAATTATGCTGGTGGATGAGGCCCAGGGGGTGCTGCGTGTGGCAGCGGAGCGCGGCTATGGGGTGAGCAAGCGCTTTCCTGTGCTGCCGCTGGACGCGCCGCTGCATCCCTGTATCGCCTTCAGAACGCGCAAAGTGCAAGTCTATGATAACACCGGGCTTGGAGGTCATCCGCTTCACCAGATGTTGAGACAAAAGGGTCTTCAGGCAGGACTATCTGTCCCACTGGTGGGGCAAGATCAGGTATTAGGCGCTCTGGTCTATTCTTATACCCGGCCTCACCAATTTTCAGCGAATGAACAGCAGGTTGCTCGTGCGATTGCCGATCAAATTGCACTGGCTGTGCTGAACGCTCGTTTGTATGAGGAGGTGGCCGATTATGCTGCCTCCCAAGAGAATGAGCGCCGAACACTCCAGGTGATTATTGATGCGCTTCCCGCCGGGGTGATTTTACGAGATCGTAGTGGAACCCCGTTTATCTACAATGAGGCGGCTCTGAAACTGGCGCGCAATTATTCAGAAGTGCAGGCCGCGCGCCAGGGAGGGCACGTGCCCGTTGAACCACTTTGGGAAGTGACGAAACAGGATGGCTCACCTGTGGCAATTCAGTCATTGCCCTCGCAATTAGCTGTCCAGACCGGAGAAGCGGTGGAGAACTTGTGGTATTTCCTGCATCCTGAGGATGGGCGAGCGGTACCAGTCCTGATTAATGCTGTGCCGGTGCAGGATGCCGATGGCAATTACACGCGGGGCCTGGCAGTCTTTCAGGATATTACGGCGCTCAAAGAATTGGAACGCCATAAAGATGAGTTTATCTCGGTTGCCAGCCATGAACTGCGTGGCCCACTAACGGTGATTCGTGGGCAGGCGCAGTTGCTCCAGCGCCAGTTGCAGCGCCAGATGAAGCAAGGGGAGCTTCCGCCGCGTCTGTTACATATCATGGAATCGATGGAGAGCGTCGAATCCCAGACGGCGCGTTTAAATGATCTGGTGAATGATTTGCTGGATGTTTCGCGCCTTCAGTCAGGCAAGCTGACCTTGCAACGCGCAGCGGTTCCGCTGAAGCCGTTGATTACGAAGGTTGTTCAACACTGGGAACCAACTTCTGACCGTCACACGTTCGTTCTGGAAACAGATGCGTCTACCGCAGAGGTGACGGGGCACTGGGACGCCCGGCGTGTGGAGCAAATCTTAAATAACCTGATCGGAAACGCGCTGAAATATAGCCCAGAAGGCGGTGAGGTGCGCGTTCAGGTGCGCACCGATGAACAACGTAAACAGGTCTTCATCAGCATTCGCGATGAGGGCCTGGGCATTCCTCCTGAAGCGCTCCCGCATTTGTTCGAGCGTTTTTATCGCGCGGGAAACGTCAGCAGCATTGGTGGCACTGGCCTGGGCTTATATATTAGTCGGCAGTTGGCGGTGGTTCATGGTGGTGACCTCTGGGCGGAGTCTGCGGGCGTGACAAAAGGCAGCACGTTCACGCTCTGTCTGCCGTTTGAATAACCCCATGAGCGAGGGCGCATTTCAGGAAGGCGCTTCCACACCACCGGAAGTGTCTGCCGTTGAACCCGTGCCGACAGGCGCTCCACGCAAGAATGCGCTTGTTGGCCTGGTGCTGATTCTTACCTCGGCTGCGGGCTATGGGTCGCAGCCCATTTTTGCCCGGCTGGCCTACGCAGCGGGCGCGAATGTCTCCACGGTGTTGCTCTTGCGCTTCGTGCTGGCACTGGCGGTCTTGTGGCCGGTGCTGCTGCTTGGCAGGCGCGGCAAATATATCTGGGCTGTGATCAAGCAGCCACGACGACTGCTTTCGTTGCTGGTGCTGGGTGTGCTCTTTTCAGGCAATTCGATAGCCTTTTTTACCGCACTGACCTATCTGCATACGGCGGTGGTGGAGCTGCTGCTGTATCTCTATCCAGGGGTGGTGCTGGTGCTGTCGGCGATATTTTTGCGCGAGCGGCTTGGGTTGATGAAACTGCTGGCTTTGCTGTGTGCGGTGGCTGGCTCGGCCTTGACCGTTGGCCCATTGGGCGCAGTCGCGCTGCCAGGAGTGACGGGCGGGAAAGTGCTGCTGGGCCTGGGCTTGGGGCTGAGCGCCGCGCTGATTTATGCCACCTATATTGTCGTTGGCAATCGCCTGGCCGCCGGAACTCCTGCCGATGTGACGGCTGCGGTCAGCATGACCGGAACCATGCTGGTGTTTATCGTCGGGGCGCTGTTTGGGGATGGCGCGACGCTGCGGCTTTCCGTTCATGGATGGCTGGCAATTGCCGGGGTAGCGCTGTTTTCGTCGGTGATCGCTACCTCCTTTTTCCTGGCAGGTTTGGAGCGTCTGGGGCCAAGCCGCGCAGCCATTCTGGCGACGGTCGAACCGGTGGTAACGCTCACGCTGGCAACGTTGGTGCTGCATGACCCGCCGCTCTGGTTTCAGGTCGTGGGCGGCGGGCTGATTCTGGTGGCAGTGGTGCTGGCGCAGCTTGCCCCCCGCCGCACAGGCGTGTCTGGCTGAGACGGAGCCGATGCGCCTCCTTGCATCGATAGCCCATTGACAAAGGCGGCGCACATCTGCGCGCTTCAAGCGAGCGCTATTTGCTGGGGTACATCGACCGTTGCCAGAGGCCCAGGGCAGTGCGGAAGGTGGCCCAGATGATGAAGCAGGCCAGCGACATTTCAACCACGGTCATGGTGATCCAGAGCCAGAGCAACTGGTGTTCAGTCGCATAGGTGGGATTGCTTGGGTCTGTCGCGCGTATCAACAAAGGGATGAGCAAAATCAACGGCACCAGCACCACCGAGATGCCCAGAGCGAGCACCACAATCAAGGTGAAGGTCCGCCAGGTCTTGTGAATCACTGGCTCGAAGCGACTCTTTTTTTGCACGGAACTCATATACGAAGTGCCTTTCCTGAAGCTTGCTGCGCTCTGCCCTGGGGCAAGGGCCGCTGCTCTAACTATAGCGAAGAGAAACCCCTTCTGGCAAGGTATCCCATTGCTGGCTTTTGGTGCTGGCTCTTAGAACATTTCGAGATAGCGTTCCAGTTCCCAGGGATGTACTTGTTTGCGGTACTCGTTCCACTCGATGGTTTTGGCTTCCAAAAAGCGATCAGCGATATGCTCGCCCAGGGCCTCGCGGATGATCACGTCACGATTCAAGTCTTCTAGCGCTTCGCCGAGTGTGGCGGGCAGCAGGGCGACATGCCGCCGCAGCCGCGCCGATTCATCGAGCATATAGAGGCTTTCTTCGACTGGCGCGGGCAAAGGCAGTTGATTGGTGATGCCATCCAGCCCTGCTTTCAGCATGACAGCCAGTGCCAGGTATGGGTTACAACTGGGGTCGGGGGAGCGCAGTTCGATGCGGGTGTTCTGCGTCTGTTCTGGGTTCACGCGGGGCACGCGCAGCAGCGCCTCGCGGTTGACTCTGCCCCAGCTAATCATGACCGGCGCTTCAAATCCGGGCACCAGGCGTTTATACGAATTGACCAGAGGGTCCAGAATAGCGGTGATGCCTCGGGCGTGGGCTAGTTGCCCCGCCAGGAAATGGCGCGCCAGCGTCGAAAGTCCATACTCGCGATCAGCAGGGTCCGCAAAGGCATTGGAACCGTTCTCCAGCCGCACAAGCTGCTGATGGATGTGCAGGCCGGAGCCATTGATGCCATAAAACGGCTTAGGCAAAAAGGTGGCATAGAGGTCGTGTTGTTGGGCAATCGCTTTGAGGGCATAGCGGGCGGTCATGATAGCATCAGCGCTGGTCAGCGCGTCGGCCAGTTCAAAATCGAGTTCATGCTGGCCCGCAGCCACCTCATGGTGGCTGGTTTCAATACGTGTTCCCATTGCCAACAGGGCCTGCGCCATCTCCCGACGGACAGAAGCTGCCAGATCGGTTGAAAGATCGAAGTAGCTACCCTGATCGTGCGGCAATGGGGTGGTCTTCCCGTCGGCGCGCTGAAGCAGAAAAAACTCCAGTTCGGGAGCGACGACGTAGCGGAACCCTTGCTGTTCGGCTTCCTTCAGCGCGCGCCGCAAGACGGCGCGGGGATCGCCTTGATAGCGCTCTCCCGCTGGTGTCAAGACATCGCAAATAATGCGTGCCGTGACATCGTTGGCTGCGCTCCAGGGAATGATGGCGAAGGTCGAGAAATCTGGCCGCAGATACATATCGCTTTCGGCGATGCGGGCAAAGCTTTCAATCGACGAGCCATCAAACCATTTGCCATGGGCCAGACAATCAGCGAATTGTTCAACCGGGATGGTCACACTTTTGACGATGCCGACTACATCGGTGAATTCCAGGTTCACAAAGCGCACCCGATGGCGCTCAGCCTCACTTACCAGGCGCTGTACCTCTGCCTGGGCTGGATGGTCGTGTAGGTGTTCAGAAGACTGGCTCATGATGGTGTATTTCTTTCACGTCACGGTGACATAGATACGATCATAACCGCTGGCGCCATTGGGATAAGGCTCAGCGACGACCGGTTGTTGATAATACCCTTGCAGGTCAATCATTCGAGCAACAAGCGCGTACGTGTCCTGGCTGGTTGGTGTCCAGGGCAATTCCCAGAGAGTCCAGGTTACTGCGCCCAGCGGCTTTTTCAAGGTGGCGCGCCGCCAGGTACGCCCGTTGTCGGTGCTGACATCGACAGCGCTCACCCCTTTTGCGCCTGCAAAAGCGACGCCAGCGATAGAGGTCTGGCGATTCACCGGCAGCGTCGCGTCAGGGAAGGGCACGTCGATGCGCGCGGTTGGATTGATGATGGCGTCATCGTTCCAGCCTTCCTGCTGCCAATAGCCCAGGAAGTTATAATTGACAACTTCGATGCGCGTAATCCACTTGCAGTGCTTCATCCCATAGATGCCTGGCACGATCATCCGGGCAGGAAAGCCGTGCGGCTGAGCCAGGGGTTGATCGTTCATCAGATAGGCCAGTAACGTCAATGGGTCCAGCGCTTTGGTCAGGTGGATGCTATCAGTATACTCGTCGGCGGCGTGAAAAGCCACTTTCGTGGCACCTGGTTTGATCCCTGCCCGTTCCAGCAGGTCTTTGAGCGGCACTCCCTTCCAGCGGGCGCTGCTCATAAGGTTGCCTCCCACTTCGTTGCTGATGCACTCCAGCGTGGTGATCTGCTCGACGGCGGGAAGGTTGATAACGTCCTGATAGGACAGCGTAAAAGGATGTTCTACCCCTTCGCCATCGACGGTCAGCCGCCATAACGAGGCATCGATGCTGGGGTCTGTATAGACGTTCTTAGAGACGTAATAGAATTGGTCGCTGCTGGTCAGTTCGGGTGTCTCGTTTTTTACGTCCTTCCATGCTCCATAGGTAGGGATGGGCGGAGGGATGAGTCGCTCTGGCGGCGGTGGCCCATCCAGTGAGTTGGCGCCCGCGGCATTGCCATTGCTCAGCCCCTGAGCGATGAAGCGCCAGGCAAGCGCGCCCACGCCCAGAATCGCCAGGCCGATGGTGACGCGCTTGAGGAAGAGGCGGCGACTGGGCGAAAAGGTGCGCTGAAGCGTTGGCGAGCCGATCAGTCGCGGCGCGAGCCAGCGCAAGGCTTGCTGGCTGAGCGGAAGGAGCGCACCAAAAGCGATGGCTGGCACCAGTAAGGAAATGGCGACTATCGCAGACCCTACCGGCAGGTTGGAACCAAAGAGACCCGCGCCTATGACGGGCAGCACCAGGATGCCGCTGAGCACCCATGCGAGGCCAGCCAGGGCTGCGCTGAACCACCAGCCAACAGGCTTCTGAATGGTCGGCACGGCAGCGGCCAGCGCGGCCAATTCTGCGGGCGTATAGTCAGGGCGGCCAGAAAAATTGGGCAGTTCATCCTCTTCATCCTCATCATCCTGGTCTTCGTCCTCATCTTCGCCGACATTGGCTTCCTCTGCTGGCTCCGACTGGGCAGTATCAGCGCTGAGGACGCCGCTCTCCTCTTCGGCATCGGCCACTGCGGCCAGGGCGCGACGGCGGATGACCAGGCCACGCATGGCAAAAGCAAGCGCGGTGAGGAGTGCCAGGCCCACGACCTGAGCAATGAAGATGCCGGTAAAATAGAGGTACTTGGCGGTATGCCCGAAGATGCTGAGCAGGAACTCGAAGATGGGGCCAGGGATGAACCGCGTTCCCTGGTCGCCTAACAGTTCAATCGGCGAAGGCAGGCCACTGAGTGTGCGCACACCTATTTCAATGCCCACGGCCAGCAAAGCTGCAACCGCACCCGCCAGCGCGCCTTCAGAAGCGCCACCCCAGGTGCGGCGTGCGCTCTTTTCCACGCTCATATGCAGTTCCTTTGGTGTCAATCCATCGGGCGTGCCTGGTTCCTCTTGAGGAGGTAGCGCTAGCCTTTGATGCCTAAGCCATCCGTCAGTTGTTCGCGGGAACACGGACCAATGGCGGTGACAACAAGCGGCTCGGTGAGCGGGAAGCGCTTGAGCAGCCCCAGGATTTGCTCGCGGGTGACGGCGTCAACCGCTTCGCGCACCTCCTGAATGGTCTTTAAGCGATGCTCGAACCACCAGGAGTGAGCAATAGCTCCCATGCGAGCGCTGGATGTTTCGGCGTGCATCACCAGTTCGCTTTTGAGCTGCACTTTGGCGCGGCGCAGTTCGTCTTCGGTGACGCCTTCGGTTTCCAACTTGCGCATTTCCTCAATCATCACCTGCATCGTCTCGTGCGCCTTTTCAGGGGTTGTTCCCGCGTACAGGTGAAACCGCCCCGTCACGCTGCTGGCGCCGAAACGCGAGGAGACAGCATAAACCAGACCACGCTTCTCTCGTACTTCCGCAAAGAGGCGCGAAGTCATGCCTCCACCAAATATTTCGCTGAGGAGTTGCGCTGAGTAGTAGTCTGGGTCACCATAGGTGACGTTGGGGGCAGCCAACCCGATATGCTCTTGCTGTCCATCGAAATGTTGGATGACAACGCGGTTGCCGAGCGTGGGACGTTCGGCGGCGGTTGGCTGGCCCTTGCCAGACCACGCGCCAAAGCGATCATCAAGGCGCTGAATGAGGTGGTCCCAATCGAAGTTTCCGGCGATGGCGAAGAGGGCGTTGCCCGGACGATAGAGCCTGTTCCAGAACGTGCGCAAATCCTCTGGTGTCAGGGCTTCTACGCTTTCGCGCGTGCCGATCATGCGGCGGCCAATATTGGAGCCGAGGTAAAATTGCTCCAGCAAGAGATCGGAAAGGCGCGACATCGGCTCATCTTCGCGCCGTCGGATGGTCTGCAAGGCGACCTGGCGCATTTGCTCAAATTCTTCAGTCGGAAAGATTGGCTCCAGCAGCAGGTCGGCCAACAGATCAAGCGCCGGGTCCAACTGCCGCGCCACAAGCTGGCACCAGTAGGTGCTGGTTTCGGTGCTGGCGCTGCCGCCTTTGCGCGCCCCCAGCGTTTCAAAGGCTTCGGTCAGTTGGCGCACGGTGCGCGATTTCGTGCCTTGAAACATCATCGATTCCATGAGGTGCGCCAGGCCATAGCTCGCCGTCGGTTCGTCTTTGGTTCCGGCGCCGAACTGCACGCCAAAGGTGACGGAACTGAGGCTGGGCATCCGCTGACCAACCACCTGCAAGCCATTGGGGAAAGCATGATAAAAGTAATTATGCGGAGCGCTGGCTCCCGACATTCCGGCTGCTGGCGCTTCAGTGCTCATGGGGAGATGGTCCTTTCTGGAAGGGTTGCGCGAAAGACGAGCATCCTACGATATGATTGCATGCCACCCATTATAGCATAGCCAAAGGCCCGACAAGGTTTTCAAGAGCACCAGCCTTGTCGAGCCTTTGCTAATTGGCGGGCGTGCTCGCCAGTCTGTTTTCTAGTTGCGCGCCTCGCCGGTTGACAGATTGTCGCTCAGCCCATCCGCATCGACGATATTCGAGCCGTTGGAGCGCGGTGCAGCGATGGAGGGCGCGCCATATTGACCGGCAGGTATCTCAGCGGTGAAGAGCGCCTCGAAGGCCACGCCTTCCAGCGTCTCTTCACGAATCAGCTTTTCGCTGATCATAATCAGCCGATCTTTATGTTCGGTCAGGATTTTGTGGGCTTTGGCAAAGGCGGACATGATAATGTTATGAATCTCTTCATCGATCTCGCGGGCGGTTTGCTCGCTGTAATTCTTTTGCTCGCCGATCTCGCGGCCCAGGAAGACCATTTCTTCCTTGTGGCCCAGCGCAATCGGGCCGATGGTATTGCTCATGCCGTATTCGGTGACCATCTTGCGGGCGATGCCGGTGGCACGCTCGATGTCGTTGGAAGCGCCAGTGGTGACTTCGCCAAAGATGACCAGTTCGGCAACATGACCACCCAGGGCGAAGGCCAGGAAATCTTCGAACTGCGGCTTGCTGTTCAGGTAGCGGTCTTCCATCGGCAGCAGGCGGGTGTAGCCACCCATCGAGCCGCGCGCCACAATCGAAACCTTATGCACCGGGTCGCAGTTGGGCAATGCGCGCGCTACCAGCGCGTGGCCGACCTCGTGATAAGCGGTGATGGCCTTTTCGCGCTCGCTGATGATGCGGCTCTTGCGCTCCGGCCCGGCGATGACGCGATCGATGGCTTCTTCCAATTCGCTCATGCCGATGGTACGCTTGGTGCGCCGGGCGGAAAGAATCGCGGCCTCGTTGAGCAAGTTCTGAAGGTCTGCGCCGGAGAAGCCGGGCGTCTGCTTGGCGAGCGTTTCAAGCTGTACGCTGCGATCCAACGGCTTGCCTTTGGCATGCACTTGCAAGATTGCCAGGCGGCCCTTGATATCCGGGCGGTCCAGCACGACTTGCCGGTCAAAGCGGCCTGGGCGCAGCAGAGCCGGGTCCAGCACGTCCGGGCGGTTCGTGGCAGCGATGACAATCACGTTGGTATTGGTATCAAAGCCGTCCATTTCGACCAGAATCTGATTCAGCGTTTGCTCGCGCTCGTCGTGCGAGCCACCAAGACCCGCGCCGCGCTGGCGGCCTACGGCGTCGATTTCATCGACAAACACGATGCAGGGAGAGTTGCGCTTGGCTTGGTCGAAGAGGTCGCGCACGCGAGAAGCGCCGACGCCTACGAACATCTCGACAAACTCGGAGCCGCTGATGCTGAAGAAGGGGACGCCCGCTTCGCCTGCAACTGCCCGGCTAATCAAGGTCTTGCCGGTTCCTGGCGGGCCGACCAGCAGTACGCCACGCGGGATACGCGCGCCAACGGCAGCAAATTTGTCGGGGTATTTCAGGAACTCGACAACTTCTTGCAGTTCCTGTTTGGCCTCGTCTACCCCCGCCACGTCGGCAAAGGTGACGGTGGGCTTGTTGCCCATGAACATGCGCGCGCGGCTCTTGCCAAACGAGAGCGCTTGATTGTTGCTGCCCTGGGCCTGACGCATCATGAAGATCAGCACACCGCCGATGATGAGGAACGGCAGGAACGCGGTGAGGATATTCAGCAGATAGCTGAAGGTGCTCGGCGGCTGGTATTGGAGAACCACAACGGCTGGATGAGTGGCACCGTTCGCGTCGGTATAGGGCGCGTAGGCGATGTTATTATCCTTGAGTACCTGGGTGATGACGAAATTATCATCAACGGTTGCGTCTTCCTGGGTGCCATTGTGCAGGGTCACCGTGACTTTGTTGCTGTCGATGACAATTTTATCGTTGTAATAATGGTTTTGGACATCCTTCTGCACATCGGAAATCAGTTGGGAAATGTTGACATCAGTGACCGTTGTATTTGATCGAAAGATCAGAAACAGCAGCAGCAGGACGGCGATGATGACAACGAGCCATACGCTGCTCCTGATCCATTTTCCACTCATCATGCGCTGGGCCTCCAACTTTGAACAGACAGCCGACCTGGTAAGGGGTCCAGATGCGTCACCCTTGATTATAACACAACACCAGCGGATGCCCACCTGTTCTATGACTGTTCGCCGAGTGGCTCTTCACCAGGCTCCGGTGGAATCGTTCTGCTTTCACGCCGAAACAAGGGGAGCAGGAAGCGTAAACCAAAGCCCTGGCCTAACAAGGTCACCAGCACCACCCCATAGACAATGATAATGAGCATGTCGCGCTGGGGGGTCGATACGGGCAAGGCCAGCGCCAGGGCCAGCGAGAGCGCGCCGCGCAAACCTGCGCTCAGCAGCACCAGACGCCAACGCCGCGGAATGGGGCCGGGAGCGATGTATGCGGCGGCTTTCTTCCCCTGCAAGCATGACGCCAGGAAATTATACAGGGGGATAAAGAGATAGATCATCAGCGCGCGCCCGGCAACGACGCTCAGCACGGCCCAGATGACGGGAACGATGCCTTGTGTGTTGGGATGCTGGCCGATTTCCAGGCCCATGAGCAGGAAGAGCAGCGAGTTGGCAATATAGGCGGCAAACTCCCAAAAGCCATCAACAGCCTCTTGCGTTGCCGCGGACATACCGGTTTTCCGCCCATAGCTGCCCAGGACCAGTCCAGCGGTGATGACGGCTAGAATACCAGAAACTTGCGCGAGATCACCCACCAGATAGACGCCATAGGCAACGACGACGGTAATGGTGGTTTCGATCAGGTGATCGTTTACATGGCGTACCAGTCGGCTGACAATCAAGCCAATCAGCAGTCCCAAGCCAATGCCCCCACCCACCAGCCGCAGCAGATCAACGCTGAACACTTCTGCAAAGGCCGGGCCAGAGAGTGCGGGCAGGCTTGGCGTGCTGCCGTTGGAAGCGCCACCGATGCTGACCAGGTTGGCGCTGGCAGTCGCGCTGCTCAGGACGACAAGCAGCAGTGTCTGAGTGACGGCGGCGGCCACGCCATCATTGAAGAGGCTTTCCCCTTCGATTAAGATACGCAGCCGGGTAGACAGCCCTATCTGCCGCAGCAGCGCCAGTACGGCGATGGGATCAGTTGGCGAGATGATGGCACCCAGCAAGAAAGCGACGGACCACTCGAGGCCGACGGCGACGTGCAGGATAAGTCCCACGATAGCAACGGAGATACCCAGCCCTGGACCAGCGAGCAAGAAAATGGGCAGCCAGTTGCGCAGGAGTTCCCGCTGCTCCAGGTTCCAGGCGCCCTCAAAAAGCAGTGGGGGCAGAAAGATCAGCAGCACCAGGTCTGGGGTGAGGGCAATTCCCGGCAGCAGGTGGAAGAGGCCGATTCCTATTCCCACGACGACTAGCCCCAGGGTATACGGCAGCCTGGCCCAGCGCGCAGCCAGTGCTACCGCCAGAGAGATGAGCAACAGCAGCACAATCAGGCGAATCTCTTCAGATGTGGTGGTCATGCCAATACGCTTCCGCAGGCTCGGCTCGGCGAGCGAATATGCCTGATCTGTGCAAGAGTCTGGTGCAGGGGAGCAATCACTTCTTTGAGGAAATGTGTCCCCTGAGATGGGTCTGCTGACCCTTAGCTGGGGCTGCCCCCTGCGCTCGCCGCGATCAGAACAAAATAGAGGCAGATACAGACCAGCGTGCCGAGGGAGAGATAGCCCAGCACCAGACCGGTAATGGCCTGCCCTCGGCCCCCCTGCGCGCCACCGCTGGCATTGATCTCGCCCAAAGCCATATGGCCCAGGATGACGGCGGGAATGCCTGTAACGAACCAGGTGACAAAAACGAGCAGCCCCAGGATCATCGCGGCAGTGGCTTTCCCGTTGGTTGGCTGACCAACAATGACCGGTTGAACATAGACTGGTTGTACTGGCTGCGCATAGAGTGGTGGCTGGCTATATTGTCCGTAGGGGTTTGCTGCTGGAACGGACGGAGGGTACGGGTCTGATGGCTGGCTATATTGGGGATAGGTATCCGGTTGCTGGCTATACGGGTCATAGCTCGATGAGGAGCTATAGGGGTCGGGCTGGTATGGATTGCTCATAAATACTCCCCCAGATCAAAGTAGCTTGGCGCTCAGATGATTATGTGCTCACGCTCTGTGCTTCTCAGCACATTCTATCACACCAGGCTACGGACCCCTTGCTGCTCCTACGATGTCGTTAAGACTCCTACAGAGGATTAGTGCTGAGGCAGGAAGAAGCAAGAGGTAAGCATGCCATGCGGGGTTGCAGGCAAATAAAACAAGAGGGCTGCTCGGCGGCCCTCTTTATTGGTAGTTAAGCAGCGCGCGGCGCTGCTGAAAGCTAATGTTGGGTAGCGGCTGCGCCAAAAATACCAAGGACAAAGATGCCAATAAACAGGCAGGCGATAAGCGTGCCCGCGACAGCAACATATCCAAGGATGAGGCCGATGAGCGCCAGCGGCTTGCCGCCCTGGGTACCCCCGCTGGCATCGATTTCCCGCATAGCCATGTGGCCGACGATGATCGCTGGAATACCAGTCAGGATGGTTCCGCCGACAACATAGCAGCATATCCCCAGAATGAGCGCAACAACGGCCTTGTTGTTCGTCTGTGGTTGGGCAACCAGAACTGGCTGCTGCGCGTAGACTGGTTGTCCATAGCCTGTCTGTCCATAGGCCGGCTGCCCATAGCCTGACTGTTGGTATTGCGAGTAGTCACCCTGGGGCTGTGAGTAGCCGGTTTGAGGCTGTTGGTATGGGTCTGAGCCATAAGGTGGCGGATATGGATTGCTCATAGTACCTCCCTCACCAGCGGGCAATCTCCTTTCATTAAAAGGACGCCAGTTTACCCGCATTGCCCCTCCATTGTAACAGAGGCCCTCAAGAGTGGCAAGTCGCTGTTACTGATGAGGCAGCCGGTAAATCGGGGCAGCTATGCTATAATAGACTGATAGGCCA
>Ga0209060_10000977_pt1 | contig 36539 bp, 26 predicted proteins | sample Coa_R1_8_FD_187155 | JGI IMG/M metagenome (GOLD analysis project Ga0209060, IMG submission 187155) | Surface soil microbial communities from Centralia Pennsylvania, which are recovering from an underground coalmine fire - Coalmine... | ecosystem: Environmental > Terrestrial > Soil >...
CGCGCAATATGTCCAGCTTTAAAGTTTTGTCGGCTGGATGCATATACAAGATAGCCGTATAAACCGGCAGGGTTTGGATCGGATAATCGTCTGCGGCAAGAATGATGTCCTGAACTCGAAGGCCAGCTGCCTCAGCCGGGCCGTCGGGGAGTACATCCGCAACGATGACGCCCCAATCCTGCGAAAGACCAAGGGCAGTTGCCAGTGAGGGAGTGATCGTCTGTCCGCGAGCATGAATCACAGACCGATGAACATGGCCGTACTTACGCAGACTTTCGTAGACAAACTTCACCACGCGCGCAGGGATAGCGAAGCCTAGCCCCTCACTGCCACCCGCCTCAGAGTAAATAAATGTATTGATGCCGACGACATAGCCATCCATGTCAACCAACGGGCCGCCACTATTGCCCGGATTGATAGGCGCATCAGTCTGGATGTACACCATTGGCTTATCTGGGTCGGGCTGACGGGCAACTGAGCTCACTACGCCCATCGTGACCGTGCTCTGCAAGCCTTGGGGGCTGCCAATGGCAAAGACAAGCTGGCCTTGTTCAACCGCGCGGCCGCTGCCTAATTCAAGAGTAGGTAGAGGAGATGGTGGAGTGACTTTAAGCAATGCCAGATCTATTTCGCGGTGAACGCCAATAACTTTGGCTTCGAGGACTTGCGATCTTCCCGACGCGCTCATTTGCATGGGCGTGTGTATGGATGGCTCCGGAAGAACCACGTGAATGTGCTGCGCGCCCTCTACTACGTGCGCGTTGGTCATGATATAGCCGTCTGGATCGACAATGACGCCGGAGCCAATCGCATGTTGGCGAACGATGAGACCGGTATCACCCTGATCTTTTTCTTCCAGGGGCCCGAATCCGGTGACAAGCACTTGAACTACCGCGGGAGAAACACGGCGAACCAAGGCTTCCATCTCCGAATTGAGCTGCTTCAAGACGGGAGGAACTTCTGTTGGCGCTGTGGAAGATGCAGATTTTTCTACGGGGCCTGTGCGAACTGTTTTACTTGGTGTTTTTGTGTCGGCGGTTTGAGCGGATGTAAAGAAAGTCGCCGCTAAAAAGAATGCAGCAGTGAAAGATGTACACGCGATAGGCCGAAATGAGTGACGCACAGAAATATCCTCCGCAGTTGCCGTGAAAAATCGGATGGAAAACTATGACATGAAACGAGGTGTTGTTGCTACTTGGAGCGCTCGGCGGTCCATTCTCCACTCTTGCCTCCTCCCGAAAGCGTACCTTTCATTGTGTCGCCAGAAATCGTACCCGTATAGTCGAGAGGCTCTTTGGCTGTGACGTGGAAGGTAATGGCCGCATCTGCGACCGTGCCATCGATCGTTCCTGATTGGCGGGGGCCTTTAAACGTTCCGCTGATCTTGCTGCCATCCTGCTGAATGACGATGGTTTGCTTGGCCGAGCGTCGGCCGTTGGAGGCTATGACGTTCCAAGTTCCAGCTACGTTCACGGCATCGCTGGCGAAGGAAAGGGAATAAAGCAAAATTGTTGAAAGTATCGCTAAGAAAAATTGCCAGGTCTTCATGAAACCTTCTCCTGGTACATCTTATTTTTCGACCGAAAATTTATATCTCGTTTGGGAATGAAATGTCTGCCCGGGCCGCAGAATCGTTGATGGAAATTGAGGATGGTTGGGGGAATCCGGGTAGTGCTGCGTTTCTAATGCCAACCCATCGCGCTGTTGATAGGCATAGCCGTTTTTGCCCACGAGCTTGCCGTCAAGAAAATTTCCTGAATAGAACTGGATCGCGGGCTCGGTTGTTGAAACTTCCAGCACACGCCCGCTGATAGGCTCGGTTAAACGCGCTGCAAACTTCAAATCATTGCCTTTGCCGTTGATGACGAAGTTATGGTCATAGCCGTTGGCAATGACAAGCGGCTCATACTTAATGTTGATGCGGTCGCCGATGACATGTGGTTTGGTAAAGTCGAGGGGTGTTTCGCTTACCGAGCGAATTTCTCCGTTTGGAATGAGATTGCTATCAGTGGGGGTGAAGTTGTCGGCGTTGAGCGTCAATACATGCCCCAAAATCTTTCCATGGCCATCGCCCGCGAGATTGAAATAAGTATGTTGCGTCAGATTGATGGGAGTGGCTTTGTCGGTCGTTGCGGAATAGTCGAAGGTGAGCTCGTTATCGTTCGCTAGCGTGTAAGTAACGGTCACATGCACGTTGCCGGGGAAGCCGTTTTCGCCATCTTTGCTCAAATACTTGAAAACCAGGCCAACTTCACCGTGCTTCTTGAACGGCTCTGCGCTCCAAAAAACTTTATCGAATCCGGTGAAGCCGCTGTGCAAGGTGTTTGGGCCATTGTTTTTGGGCAGCGTGTATTTCACCCCGTCGAGGGTAAATTCGGCGTAGGCGATGCGGTTGGCATAGCGCCCAATAATGCCGCCAAAGTGCGGCGGGTTGGAACCGTATTGCTCCAAATTGTCGAAACCAAGAACCACGTCGTCCAATTTGCCATTCTTGTCGGGGACGCGCAGATTGAGAATGACGCCACCGTAGTTCATGACGCGCACCTCCATGCCATTGCCATTGCGCAGCGTGTAAATATCCACGGTTTGGCCAGCAATGGTAGCAGAGCCGGTCTTTGCAATCTCCAGCTTGCATTTTACCGACTTTGCGACAGCAAGATTTGCGCAATTTAAAAACGCGCCAAGAACGAAGGCGAGAACAATCCGATTCCCAAGTTTCATCAGAACTCCCATGGAAGTGAACGACATATTATCTATGAAATCCCTTCATTTTGCGGGCGAATTTCTGCGGCTAAATGCAAACAACAGATAAAATGGGCAACACCGAGGAACACGCATGAGCAAGAAAAAACTTAACGTCGCAATGATCGGTTCGGGATTTATTGGCAAGGTGCATTCCAACGCATTTCGCCAGGTTGGCCATTTTTTTGATGTTCCTTACGAGATCAATTTAAAAGTGCTGTGCGGACGAAACTACGCCAAACTTGAAGCTGTTGCCTCGCCTTGGGGATGGCAGGAAACAGCGACCGATTGGCGCTCTGTAGTTGAACGTAAAGATATTGATGTAATCGATATTGCTACTCCCAATTCTCTTCATGCGCCCATCGCTATTGCCGCCTGCGAAGCCGGCAAAATTGTTCTCTGCGAAAAGCCACTCGCAGCCACTCTGGAAGAGGCGGAACAAATGGCCCAGGCTGCCCGCAAAGTTCCCAATCTCGTATGGTTCAATTACCGCCGCATTCCTGCTGTAGCTTTTGCCAAACAACTCATTCAGGAAGGCCGCTGCGGCGAAATCTTTCACTACCGCGCGCTTTATCTGAATCAATCCGGCAATAATCCCAAGAAAACAGACACCTGGCGTTACAAACGAAGCGAAGCCGGCATGGGAGCGGCAGGAGATTTGCTTTCGCACGTACTCGATCTCGCTCTTTACCTCAACGGCCCCATCAAAGAACTTTCGGCGATGATGCATACTTTTGCGCCCGGCCGCGATGTGGATGACGCTACACTCCTTCTGACAAAGTTCGCCAATGGCAGTATCGGCACATTTGAAGCCACTCGCTATGGCGTTGGCTGTCCCAATCGAAACGACTTCGAGATCAACGGCTCCAAAGGCATGCTCAGCTTTAAGCTCGATGACATGAACCAGCTCGGTTTTTTTGACGCAACCTTGGCTCCCAGCCTGCAAGGCAAACAGACTTTAACCATCACGGGGCCTGATCATCCTTACTGGCAAGCGTTCTGGAAGCCGGGGCATGCGCTCGGCTATGAGCATCCCTTCATCGCTACTCTCGGCGACTTTCTGCAATCGCTTGCCGAAAACAAGCCCTTCCACGTCAACTTCGACGACGCTCTGGCCGTGCAGCGCCTACTCGATGCGACGGCAAAGTCAGCAGCATCGCGAAGCTGGGTGAGCGTTTCGTAGCACGCACTATGGCAGCGTTACTTTGCCGGTCAAAACAATCTCCGCCGAAGATCGCCCAACCAGAACGTCAAAGTCACCGGGTGCGATCGTCCAGTCGTGTTTCTTTACGTCGTAATAAGAAAATGCGCGCCGGTCGAGCGTCACTTCCACATGCTTCGTCTCTCCGGGATTCAAGCTGACTTTGGAGAATCCCTTCAATTCTTTGACGGGCCGCGGAACTGGCGCGTGCTTGTCGCCTACATATATCTCAGCCACATCGGAGCCAGGGCGTGAGCCAGTATTAGTCAGGTCGAAACTGACTGTGACGTGCTGATCGGCTGAGGGCGATGACACAGTTAGGTTTTTATAAACGAACGATGTGTAGGAAAGCCCGAATCCGAAGGGAAATAGCGGTTTTGCATCAGATTTGTCGTAGTGACGATACCCGAGGAAAATTCCTTCTTTGTATTCGACCTTTTTTTTTCCACTTTTTGGGTAGTAGTTGTCATGCACAGGATTATCTTCCCAGCGCTTCTCAATGGAAATGGGAAGCCGCCCGGAAGGATCAAAATCCCCGAATAACAGCTGTGCGACTGCTGTTCCACCTTCCTGTCCGGGATACCACGCCTCAAGCAGCGCCGGAACGTGATCAAGCCAGGATGTCATATCCACCCCGCCCCCGGATGTCATGACCACGATTGTGTTCTTGTTGACGGCGGCTATCTGATTGATCAGTTCATTCTGGCCCGAGGTCAGTGCGAACGTGCGGTCGCCGCTTTCGCCTTCGGTGTCTGCATTGAAGCCTGGAGCAAGCACGACTGCATCGGCTTGCGCCGCCAGAGTTTTAGCCTCTTTCGTCACCAGCGAATCGGCCGTTACAATGCCGAGATTAGCGGTCGTTTTACCCCATCCGCTCTTGATGTAATAGTCATACTCCACTTCGTGCGGGCCGGCCGAAAGATTCAGCGGAACATCGTTCGCGAACGCATACCATTGCGTCCAGTTGTCGAGCACGAGTTTCTTGTCCACATAAAGCCGGTATCCACCGTTTTCCGCGGGCCCTTGTACCATCGCTACATACTGACCGGCCGCAGCCGGAGCGAAGAAGCCAGTCCAGCGAATGGAAAATCCTGTGTTCGATTCGCCACGGGCCTTGGGCGGCTGATAATTCAGGTACTTTTCCGTGCGCACGATCGCAGGTGGGCCACTCAAATCTTTGTTATTGAAGAATTCTTCTTTCAGGCCTGGTTGTCCATTCTTCGCCAAGGTCGAGAACTTCGTTACTTTTGAAATGTCATTAAGGTCAGGCAGCCCGCGAGCGTAATAGACCTTTGCATCCGCGCCGAGCTCATTGACGATGCCTTCAACGTAACTGACTTGCGCGAACGGTTTGGCCTCTGCGCTCCCGCCGCCGCCGGGTTGGGCTGGATATGCGTCCGGGCCGATAACGGCAATGGTCTTGATTTTGGATTTGTCGAGCGGCAGCAGATTGCCGGCATTCTTAAGAAGCACGATTCCGGAACGCGCAGCTTCCAGAGCGACTTTTTTCCCCTCGAGATTGAGCGCAGGAATCGAAAGATCAGTCTGGTCGCGATCGATCCATCCAAACTCGATGGCTGTTCGCAGAATGCGGTGTACTTTATCGTCAATCGTGGCCTCGCTCACCTTGCCGCCTTTGACCGCGGGCAATAAGTTGGCACGATTCATAAATTTGCCGGAAGGCATTTCCAAATCCAGCCCGCCATTGGCTGCGGCTTCAGCGTCATAGGTTGCATCCCAATCCGACATGATGATGCCCTGGAAGCCCCATTCTTTCTTGACGACATCGTTATTCAAATAGCCGTTTTGAGTGGCATGCGCTCCATTGATAAGGTTGTAGGAATCCATGATCGCGCCAACATGGGCCCGCTTGACCGCGGCCTCGAATACCGGCAGGTAGATTTCCCGCATCGTGCGTTCATCAATCACTGAGTCAGTATTGTGGCGGTCGAACTCGGAGTTATTCCCCATGAAATGCTTAATCGTTGCGCTCACGCCCTGGCTTTGCATACCGGTGATGTAATTGATCGCAATTTGTGAGGCCAGAAAGGGATCCTCGCCGAAGTATTCAAAGTTGCGTCCATTCAACGGTGCTCGGTAGATGTTTACTCCGGGGCCGAGCATGAAGTGCACGCCACGCTGGCGGGCATCCTGACCGATCGTCATTCCGACGCGGCTCGCCATTTCCGGGTCCCAGCTCGCGGCGAGACCGATACCGCCAAATACGGTGGAGGGGCCGTAATTCCGTACCCCGACCGGGCCATCGGCCATCTTTAGCCTCGGCAAGCCGATCTTGTCATTAGCGCGAATATAGAAATCATCCACGCCGCCAATGAGGTCGATCTTTTCTTCCAGGGTCAGCTTCTTAAGCATGGAATCCACGCGTGATTCAATCGTTGCCGAATCAGCAGACGGCGCCTGCGCGAACAAAGACGTACAGGAAAGCGAACTTAGAATCAAAATAGAAATTGAAAACCATCGGCGTGCCATTCCTGCCCCCTTGAGACTATTTGAGATAAAAATGCTGGTGGAATTATTTGTCGAAAGCCGCAATTGCCATGTTTGCCAGTTCGATATCTTCGAGTGATGAAAGCCCACTGACCCCGACCGCCCCGATTACTTGTCCTTCGCGCATGATTGGAATTCCTCCGCCCCAGCCCACAAATCGCGGGTCACCATAGTAGGCGATATCGTGTCCTTTTTCCGGGTGCCGGACTTTCTCTCCAATTTCTTTTGTCGGTTTTCGCTCCCGCGCTGCCGTCCAGGCCTTGTTTGCGGCGACATTGATTGAAGATAATGGCGCACCATCCATGCGCGCGAAGGCAAGCAATTCGCCATGAGAATCTGAAACCGCGACGACTACCGCTTTCTTCATTTGTGAGGCACGATCCACGACGAAATCAATGATTTTCTTGGCTTCGGAGTATTCGAGGATGGGAAGATTTCTCATGCGATCCAAATGATTCCGGTTTACGAAAATTTAAGAGAATAAAAAAGCCGGACTGGGTGTGTGCCCAGCCCGGCGGTTTCCTTTTACAGCTAGAACACAAACTTCAGAGCGAACTGAATCAGGCGCGGGTTGTTGACCGTAGAGGTTACAACACCGAATCCGTTGCCTGAAGCCGTTCCGTTGAATCCGGTGCCCGGAGGTCCGAATTGCGGATGGTTGAACAGATCAAAGAACTCCGTGCGGAACTCCAAACCGTACCGTTCGTGGAAGGTGGTTCGTTTGAAGAGCGCGAAGTCGAAGTTCTTGATACCGTCTTGGCGCAGCGAAGAATCCACGCGAGACTCAGTGCCGAAGCCCCAGTCTGGAGGCGCTGCGAAACAGGAAGTATTGAACCACTGCGTGATTTTGCCGCCGCCTGCACCCTTGTCGCAACCGGCGACTACATCTGGCCGCACGTTGCTGACGCCCAATCCAGCAGCTTCAAGCGGTGTCGCAGCGCCAGCCCATGAAATCTTGAGCGGGAAGCCGCGTTGGAAGGTAGTTACACCGTCCACACCCCAGCCGGAGACAACTTTGTCCATCGCGCCAGTTGCACCGCCGAGGAAGCGCTTGCCGTGACCGAAGGGAAGATCGAGCACGTAGCTGATGACAAGACGTTGTGAAACGTCTTGCGATGACAGCGAACGTTCGCCGTTCAGATTGTTCCAATCCTGCACGGAGCCAACGCCACCGGTGTTGCCTTCCAACCAGCTTGTTAGCGTGTCAGTGTTGCTCAACAACTTCGCGTTGGTGTAGGCAACCAGCATGGTGCCGCCGCCGCCGAAGCGACGAGTCAGAGTGGCTTGCAGCGAATTGTAATTACTGCTGCAGCAGCCGTAACCAGCGAGATTCAGACCGTTGTATTGCGGGTAAGGACGATCCAACTGTCCTTGGTTGACGTTGTTGCCTTGCAATGAGGTGTTGGGGCTGTTAATCGGATTGTTGCAATTTCCGGCCGACCCTCCCTGCACAAGGCACGGGCCGAAGCCGGGCTGCCCTGCATTAGCGAACGAAGTAGCGATGGTTGGTGTCTGTCCCGCCGCAGCCTGTGCTGCCGCTTGCTGGACAAAGGAATCGGGGATTTGGTTGACGTTAGTGTTGTATTGCTCGAGGTGCACACCATGCGAACCCGCATAGGCGACGTCAAGGAAGAACCCGGCGCCCAATTGACGCTGAATATCCAAGTTGTACTGCTGTACATAGCCTTCCTTCTGGTTAGTGTAAGGAGCCAGGTTCGGAGAGCCGTTGGTCGCAGCAAAGTTCGAGACGTTCGTGTTGCGCCCGGGAGGCGGAAGAATCCCGTTGGCACCGAACGGTCCAGGCGTGGCGCAGGTGAAGCTGCCGAAGCTTGTGCCCGGTGTCAGGGAGCAGTTGCTATTGTCGAGTGTCGCAGCTGGAGTAAGACCATGGTCCAGCGTTGCGACAAATGGGGTAGTGGCCAGGTTGATGAGGTCGTTGTCTGGATTCAAGCCGAACGAGACATAATTTGGAATCCAGAACACGCCGTAACCACCGCGGATTACCGTCTTCTGATCCCAGCTATAGGCGAAGCCCAAGCGGGGTGAAAACTCATTCTTGTCGAGAGGCAGGTTGTTCCGACCAGGATTTACTCCGGTCTGAACCAGCGCTGCATCGCCGATGCAAGGCGATCCCGGGACGCCGCTGCAACCAGTCACAGTTGCGTTGGTCAAGCTGGGATTGAAGTAGCTCAAGCGGTTATAACGCTCGTCCCAAGGTCCTTGAAGTTCGTAGCGAAGTCCTGCGTTGATCGTCAGCTTCGGGGTCATTTTCCACGTGTCGTTTACGTACACGGCACGATAGGTTTGCCGGCCAGCAGTTTGCGCTGGCACCTGCGCCGCACCTTCCGTCTGGTTCACGAAGGATGCCGGGCCATTTTGCGAGAGGCCGAGCAGGAAGTCCGCGAACGCGAAGCCTGACGTTGCGGAATTCGGCGTCAATGCGTTGTTAGCGGTCCATGCGCCGGAGAAGCCGAATGCGCCGCTGGCAATATTCGTCTGGTAATAGTTGTCTAATCCCAGTTCATATTGCGCGCCGGCTTGAATCGTATGCTTGCCGTGAATCCAAGTGATTGCCGGGGATACGTTCCATTGCGTATTGTGATCGCCAATGGCTGAGTTACCCTGCGTGCGGCCTACGTCACCAGGGAAGGGGAATGCAGGCGTTGGAGGTGTGCGCTGTGCATCCGGAACCGTGGCATTGTAACTTGAGGGCCAACCCAGTTGTGTCAGGTCATAACCGGCAAGAAGCGGGGCGCGGAGGTAAATAAATCGGCTGACGGCCACGTTCAAGTCGAAGATCAGGTTTGAGTTAATGGAGTGATTGAGGTCGACTGCTAACGCTTTCGTGTGGTAATCCTCTGCGCAACGATCTTGGCAAAGTCCTGTATTAAAAGGATTTGTTGGCAAGTCGAGCAGGCCGAAGTAGGTGAACCGTCCGAACAAGCGCGTATTTGCGCCGAGGTTCTGATCTACACGGGTCACGAACTGGTTGTTGTTGCCGCCGCTGCTGCTCGCAGTAGTAAAGTTGTCGGGGCTATTGATGTTGAAGCTGGCCGCCGCCACCGGGGTGTAATACTTGTCCCAAAGTGCGGTAGCTGCTTTGCTCCATTCCGCTTGCGGAATCTGGTTGTTTGGGTACGCCGTGCGATTTCCGTTAGCATCCACGCTGTAGGGGTCATAGAGAGTTATCCCTTGAGACAGCAAGGAAGAGAAGTCACCTTGCCGGAAGGCAGCGGTCGGAACTGCGGTGGATACAACACCGCCGGTTCTCAGGCGGAATTGCTCCCAACTCACAAAAAAGAAAGTCTTGTCTTTGATGATTGGGCCACCCAAGTTAAACCCATATTGGTTCTGCACGTATGGTGGGGGTGTATTGCTCTGCCCGGCTGCCAGTTGGCTTTGCTTGTAGAAGTACTCGTTGGAGTTAAGCACCTTGTTGCGGAGATATTCGTATGCTTCGCCATGCCAGGTGTTGGTGCCGGATTTCGTGCTGAAGTTCAGAATACCGCCGGAGAACTTGCCGAATTCGGCGCCCAGGTTGTTGTACTGGACTTTAAACTCGCCGACTGAGTCCTGCGTCGGAATAACGATGGGCAGGTTGATGTAGCCGATATTGAGTGGCTGGCCGTCAAGATATTCCGCGCTCTGGTTGGCGAAGGAACCGCCCACCTGATAGTTGCCCCAGCTAAATGGGTTCTGGCCGACTGGTGTACCGCCTGATCCGCCTTGCGCCACTGCGGCGGGTGAAATAGTAATCAGGTTGAAGATGTTGCGGCCATTCAAGGGGAGTTCGTTGGCCTTGCGCTGTTCGACGACCTGTCCCAAGGAAGAAGTCTCGGCCTGAAGAAGTGGGGTTTCAGAAGTCACTTCCACTGTTTCGCTGACTTGGCCGACGGGCAAGCTCGCGTCAATGTGGGTGTCCTGTTGAACTTGCACTACAACATTCTCACGGGTGACGTGTTTGAAACCAGTTTTCTCGATTTCCAGTTTGTACTGGCCAGGAACCACGTTTACAAACTGGTATAAGCCCGCATCACCAGTAGGCTGGGTTCTTTTTTCCTGTGTACCAGTATTGGTCAATGTGACTTGGGCACCGGGGATAGCTGCTCCCGACGAGTCAGTCACCGTGCCGTCCACCGTCCCGAATGTACTTTGGGCATACGTGAACAGAGGCATCAAACAAAAAAGGCTCAATAGCAACATCACTAGGACTCTGCGAGACGGCATATCCACCTCCAAGGAAGTTTAGGCGCACAGCTTGTTTTCAATCACTTACAAAATACTTTGGGGCTTACACAAACTCTGCAATGCACCGTTGCCCCGTGTCTTTTCGCCTCGGCTAAAGACACTCTTGTGGCCTGCAATATGCCGACCCCAGACCGGGTGCATAGAACTTTTAAATTTAGACAATAGTATTTTTCAATGATTTGCTTACGGTTTGGCAGCTTGCGCCAAATGGGAGGGGTTTGTCAAGTCAAAAATATCGATTTTCTAAAGAAGTTTCTTCCATTTTTTGGAACTTGCGTGTTCTAATGGCACCGCCTTTGAAAAATCACCGTGTTCGGAATAAAAATTTCTTTGGTGTATGGCGGCGAGTCGCCGATTCCTTGTGGGTGGGGGCTCTATTATGAAATCAGGCGAGAAGGACAATAGGTCAGTCCGGCGTCGGATTACTTTGAAATCCGTCGCTGACCACGTGGGACTTACCCCCAGTACCGTTTCCGCCGTTCTAAATAATTCTCCCGCGTCCGCATCGGTTCCTCAAAGCACAAAAGATCGAATTTTAGCTGCTGCCCACGAATTGAACTACCGCCCGAATTTTTTTGCCCGATCTCTGCGTGTGAAACGTTCGTTTACAGTTGGTGTGATCGCACAGATTGGCGACGCTTATGACTCCATGGTCATCGGCGGAATCGAAGAATATCTGCGGCAACACGGTTTCTTTTTCTTGACGGCTGCGCACCGGCATGACGAACAAGTTATGGAAAATTATGCTCACCTGCTGATGGAGCGCGGTGTGGAAGGCTTCATTACTGTGGACGCTCCCGTGAACAAGCCCCTACCGCTACCGACTGTCGCGATTGCAGGTCACCGTCATGTGGAGGGTGTAACCAACATCGTGTTGGACCACCATCAAGGCGCTTCGCTTGCTTTAAAACATTTACTGGAGCTTGGTCACAAAAAGATTGCGGCCATGAAAGGTCCACCTGACAGTTCCGATTCGGCAGATCGCTGGAAAGCAGTGCGCGATGTTTCACACGAATTGGGTATTCAGTTCAGGCCTGAATTGGCGGTCCAGCTCGAAGGTGATTGCAGCACTCCGGAAGTCGGATATCCCTACACAAAGCGTTTGCTGGAAACAAAAGAAAATTTTACAGCGTTGTTTGCGTTTAACGACAATTCCGCGATCGGAGCGATTAGCGCGATCCACGAAGCCAGGTTGCGTGTTCCCGAAGATATTTCGGTGGTGGGATTCGACGACATTCAAGCCGCGGCCTACAGCAGTCCGAGCCTTACCACCGTCCGGCAACCCTTGCGTAAGATGGGAGAAATAGCTGCGCGCACTTTGTTGAACCGCATCGAGCACCCGGATCGTTCCACTGCGGAAATACTGACCGAACCGGAACTGGTGGTAAGAAAATCCACGGCCAGAGCGTGCGAACGCGCAAAGGCCTGAGTGAAACAAAGACGCTGAATATGTTAGCTATGGTGAGGGACTTTGGAAGTGCATAAACTGCGGGTAACCCTGGTCGGCGTTTCACTTTTGATTTTGGCCGTCTCCTCTGTGGCAATCACTTCCATTTTTACCGTCACTGTTCCGCAAGGAATAAATTTCACGCTGGAAAATTCCCCGACATCACAAAAATACTTGATTGAAACCATGCCTGGCGGCGTGGCGCTTTTCGATTACAACAACGACGGATTGCTGGACATTTTTCTGGTCAACGGCGGAAAGATCACCGATCCGATGAAACTGCCGGAAAATTTCGATCGTCACGACCCCAAATATTGGAACCGTCTCTATCGTCAAAACAAAGACGGCAGTTTTACCGATGTCACACAGCAGGCGGGTTTGTCCAAAGCGGGCGATGGAAATTACGGTATGGGAGTGACGGTCGGAGATTATGACAACGACGGATTTCCAGATCTCTACGTGACCAGTTACGGAAAAAATATTCTTTATCACAACAACGGGGACGGAACTTTCACCGATGTAACCGAGAAAGCAGGAGTCGCCGGAGGTGGATGGTCAGTCTCTGCCGGATTTTTCGACTACGACAACGACGGAAAGCTCGACCTGTTCGTAACCCGCTACATGGATTGGGACACAAAGCACAGCAAAGACTGCGGTGGAAATTACCACACCTATTGTCCACCAGAAGAATTTCCAGCAACGACAAATATTCTCTACCACAACAATGGCGACGGCACTTTCACCGACGTCAGTCAAAAATCTGGAATCGCTGCTAAAAAAGGCCGAGGCCTTGGGGTTGCGTTCGCCGATTATGATGGCGACGGATTCCCGGATATTTATGTAGCCAACGACGGCATGCAGCAGTATTTGTTTCACAACAACGGCAACGGGACTTTCAGCGAAGTCGGATTGGAAGCGGGCGCGGGTTTGTCGGAAGATGGGCGAAGATTGTCGGGTATGGGCGTAGTTTTCCAGGACTACGATAACGATGGCAAACCCGATGTGATCGTCACCGAATTACCACGCGAAATTTACGGCGTCTATCACAATGACGGCAAAGGCAATTTCAGTTATCGCAGTTTGGAGACGGGACTCGGTACCCTTTCCAGCGGTAGTTCCGGTTGGGGAGTCGGACTCGAAGATTTCGACAACGACGGCTGGAAGGATTTGTTTGTTGCGCAGGGGCACGTGCTCGATAATGTCGAGAAAATTGATCCCTCGCTTCACTACCTCGAATTGCCATTGCTGGCGATGAATCGTAACGGACATTTTGAGCGCGTGGATCCGGGCACGCAAACTCTCATGGCCGCGCGGGGCGCGGCTTTTGGCGACCTCAATAATGATGGCTGGCAGGATGTTGTGGTCACGCAACTTGGCGGGCCGCCGCAGGTTTTCATGAATCATGGCGGCAGCACGCATTGGCTCACGATTTCATTACGGGGCACACGCAGCAATCGTGATGGCTACGGAGCGCGGGTGCAAGTAAATGGGCAAACCCGGTACGCAACCTCGGCTGGAAGTTATCTTTCCGCCAGCGACAAACGCTTGCATTTTGGTTTGGGAAATGCTGACAAGGCGAAAATTGAAATCGTCTGGCCCTCGGGAACCCACCAGACTTTAAACGATATCCACGCCGACCAGATTCTGGAAGTGCGTGAACCGGAGAAACCGTGATTGCTCGATTCGCATTGTTGTTGTGGTTTGCGTGGCAAAGTCTTTCTCCGGAAGCGCTGCAACATATGCAGGCCGGCATTGCGGCAGAAAAGCAGCAGCAGTTTGAGCAGGCTATCGTTGAATTTCGCAAAGCAACCGAACTCGATCCAACCTATCCAGATGCTTTTATCAGTCTGGGACAAGCCAACATAGAGAGTGGCAACTATGGCGCTGCGATTGCTCCGCTTAAACGCGCGGTCGAGTTGAATGGCGATTCCGTTCCTGCGCACCAGTTGCTTGGATATTCGTTGCTGGCCCAGGGGTACGCTGCGGAGGCGATTCCGCATCTGGAGCGAGCGCATGACACGGCTGCGATTGGCATCGCACAGATTCAAACTGGGCAACTGACCGATGCTGTTACAAACCTGCAAGCCGCTCTGGCGGCGCATCCGAACGATACCGACTTGCTCTACTATCTCGGCCGCGCCAGTGGTTTATTGTCCAAGCAAATGATTGACACTCTACTCGCAGGCGCGCCCGATTCCGCCCGCGCCCATCAAGCGATGGCTGAAAACTACTTTGTTCTTAGGCGCATGCCCGATGCAGAAGGCGAGTTCAAACAAGCTTTGAAAATTCGCCCGCACCTTCCCGAGGCGCATCTGGAACTCGGCGAAGTTTATGCCGGGGCTTTCCAATGGCCGAAAGCCGAAGAAGAATTTCGCGAACAAACCAAGCTCCAGCCTGGAAACGCGGAGGCCTTCTATCGCCTGGGAGATGCAATGCTGCAGCAAGGGAAGGCACACGAAGCGAGACAAGAGTTGATGCGTGCGGATAAATTGCAGCCCGATATGCCTGAAACGCTCTACGCGCTTGGGAAAGCAGCGTCCCTCGAGGGCGACTCAGTCGCAGCTGAGAAAGCGTGGACGAGATTGCTTTCCATCGAGAAAGAAAGTCCGTTGGCGGCGCAGGCGCATTTTGGACTGGCAAACCTTTATCGCAAACAAGGAAAGACGGAAGCTGCACAGAGTGAAATGCGGGAGTTCCAAAGATTGCAGGGTCCAACCTCGCAATCGCAGCCCGCAGGCCAGAACGCGCCGCGTTAGAGCGATGTATGTTTTCTGCGAATTCGCAGTTGAGGGTTATACTGTGCCAACTCTCAGCCGCGTTACGAGACGAATGTAAGCAGTGGAGTTCTGAGGAACACTGGTGAAGGTCATCAGCATCGGTGAAGTGTTGTGGGACGTAATCGCCGGCAAGGAGCACCTTGGCGGCGCGCCTTTTAACTTCGCTGCGCATTTGACCCGGCTCGGGCATGAAGTTTCTTTCATCAGCGCAGTTGGTGATGATGACCGCGGCCGGCGCATTCTTCATGCGATGGAACGCATGGGGCTCTCGACTCGTTATGTCCACACGCACACGAAACACGCGACCGGCGTAGTGAATGTAACTCTGGATAACGCGGGGCAACCTTGTTTTGTGATACAACGCCCTGCTGCTTACGATTTTCCTGTCATTGACGAGTCAGATTTCGATGAACTGCTTTCGCAGCCGATTGACTGGATCTATTTCGGAACGCTGCTTCAAACCAGCGCGACAGCGAGCGAAATGACGCGCGAGATATTGGCATCCATCCCCACAGCGCGGCGGTTTTATGACATCAATCTTCGCGCAAAATCTTACACGCCGGAACTGGTAAGCGAATTGATGGAATTGGCGACAGTGGTTAAGTTGAACGATGTCGAGGTTACGCAAATCTCCTCGATGTTGGGTTCAGCATCTTCATCGCTCGAAAAATTCTGCCGCGATTATGCCGATAAGTTTCGCCTCGATGCCATTTGCGTTACGCGCGGACACAAAGGCTGTTCGCTTTTGCTGGGCGATGAATTCACCGAGCAGCCTGGATATCACGTCAAAGTCGCGGATGCGGTCGGCGCCGGCGATGCTTTTGCGGCGGCGTTGCTCCATGGCCTGGGTTCGAAATGGCCGGCCGCGCAAACTGCGGATTTTGCCAACCGCGTCGGCGCTTTGGTGGCCAGCCGCGCGGGCGCAATTCCGATGTGGACGCTCGATGAAGTTTCTGCTTTAGATGTCCAACACTATCGTTTGGAGCGAGCATGAAACTTAATGGATATCTGGCAAAAAGCGCAGTGGTCGCGGCTTTGGGCGGACTTTTATTTGGATTCGATACGGCGGTCATCTCCGGCACTACGAGCGCTTTGACGGCGGCTTACGGGCTTACCGATAAACTCCTCGGGATCACAGTTTCCGTCGCTATTTGGGGCACGGTCATCGGTGCAATGCTGGCTGCGCTTCCGGGGGAGCGTTTTGGACGCCGCGACAGCATGCGCGGACTGGCGATTCTCTATCTAATTTCGGCATTGGGTTGTGCTTTCGCCTGGAGCTGGCCTGCTCTCCTGGCATTTCGCATCATCGGTGGCTTGGGTGTCGGGGGCTCGTCAGTGCTCGGGCCGATGTACATCGCGGAAATTGCGCCAGCTAAGCTCCGCGGCCGGCTGGTTGGAATGTTTCAGTTCAATGTGGTCTTCGGCATTTTGCTGGCATATTTTTCGAACTACATCATCGGCCTGCAACATTTTGGACCGGCAGAATGGCGATGGGAATTTGGCGTTGCTGCGCTTCCGGCTGCGCTTTTTTTCGTCATGCTTTTCACCATACCCCGCAGTCCGCGCTGGCTGGTGAAAAAGGGCCGCGTAGAGGAAGCGCGCAGCGTTTTGAAACTTACGGGCGATGAAGATTACGAACACGACTTGCAGGAAATCGTTCAGTCCATCGCTTCCGAGCACGAACAAAAAGCCGACAAGCTCTTCTCGCGGAAATACGCTTTCCCGATTTTTCTCGCCGTCAGCATTGGCTTGTTTAATCAGCTGGCTGGCATCAATGCGATTCTTTATTACCTGAACGACATTTTTGCGCATGCTGGCTTCAGCAAAGTTTCCGGCAATCTTCAGGCGGTGGCGGTGGGCGGCACGAATTTGCTTTTCACCATGATCGCCATGTCAGTCATTGATCGCATTGGAAGGAAAACGCTTCTGCTGGTCGGCTCGGTTGGCACTGCGATCTGTCTCGCGGGTGTATCGGTAATCTTTTTCACCAATCAACACCAGTCCTATCTCTTGTGGTTGTTGATCGGTTACATCGCATTCTTTGCGTTTTCGCAGGGCGCGGTTATTTGGGTTTATATCGCGGAAGTATTCCCAAACAATGTGCGGGCGAAGGGACAGAGTTTGGGAAGCTTCACGCATTGGCTGATGAACGGAACCATCTCATTGATATTCCCGATTATGGCCGCTTCATCGGGCGCGTACCCGTTCGTTTTCTTTGCTGTGATGATGGTCGTGCAATTTTTTGTTGTGTTGCTTGTGTATCCCGAAACAAAAGGCCTCACGCTCGAAGAAATGCAAAAAGAGATGGCGCGTCACTAATTGCTTTCATTTTTCAGGAGAGATTGACACCACATGGCGATTTCGAGTCCGCAAACGATGGTTCACTCAGACGACCACCCCACAAACTATCACGGCCCTCTGGCCATGGTCACGACGCTGTTTTTTCTTTGGGGGTCACTAACCTCGCTGAATGACGTTTTAGTTCCTTATGCGCAGCATGCGTTCAATTTGGAAGTTGGCGCCAGTATGCTGATTCAGACGGCATTCTTTTCCGCGTACTTCATTTTCTCGATACCTGCTGCGAAAATTATTGACGCGATCGGGTACAAGAGGGCGATCATCGTGGGGCTGATGATTATGGTCGTTGCCTGCTTGGCATTTTATCCCGCTGCGAAGATTCCTTCCTTCCCGTTCTTTCTCGTCGCGCTAATTATCCTAGCGACGGGGATTACAACCTTGCAGGTGGCAGCAAATCCTTATGTCGCGGTACTTGGAGATGCTCGAACTGCATCGAGCCGGTTGAATTTGACGCAGGCATTCAACTCGCTCGGAACCGCAATTTTCCCCTGGGTTGGAGCCCATTTAATTCTAGGTACAGCTACCGTTGCAGTTGCGGAAAGTGGCGCCGCGGAGGCGCAAGCCGTCATTCGGCTTTATTGCTACTTCTTCAGCGTTGTCCTTTTTCTACTCGCCATAGCGATCGGACTATTCAAGCTTCCACCAATTCCCACCGCGGAGAGGCATAAGGGAGAAAAGATAACGGATTCCCTATGGAAGCATCCGAACTTAATTTTTGGCGCCATTGGAATCTTCGTTTATGTGGGAGCCGAAGTCGCCATCGGTAGTTCCATTGCTAACTACCTTGCTCTGGATAATGTCGGCGGATTTCTCTCGTCCGCTCAACTTCCTGACGCCGCAATTCGCTACCATGCTGCTTTGGCAGAGGCCGCGCGCTACATTTCCATCTATTGGCTTGGAGCCATGGTAGGGCGGTTCATCGGCTCCGCGTTGTTGCAGAAAATTAGTGCAGGCAAATTACTGGCATTCTGTGGCACGGTTGCAGGATTGTTGGTGACGGTTTCGGTGCTTAGTAATGGCCACGTGGCAATGTGGTCCATCCTATCCGTTGGGCTGTTTAATTCAATTATGTTTCCTTGCATTTTCACAATGGGAATCGCAGAGCTAGGTCCACTAACAGGCGATGGTTCCGGCATTTTAAACATGGCCATAGTCGGCGGTGCGATTATTCCATTGCTGACCGGCAAACTCGCTGACGCACTTAATCGCGCCTACTATCCTGCAATGACTCTAGGAAAAACGAGTTGGGGACAAGGCATTCACTATGCGTTGATCGTGGCAACAGTTTGTTATATGTACATCGTCTTTTTCGCCGTGAGTGGATCTAAGCCAAACAGTGAGCTTCATGCAAAATGATGCCTAATGAGAAGGCGCTTCTGGTTGGTGTTGACATTGGGGGCACGAAGATTGCGATCGGTCTCGTTGACAACAGCGGGAATATCAAGAACCACATCCGCACGCCGATGATCGCGAATGGAGGACCCGAAGCCGGGCTCCAAGCAGTCGTAGCTGCAATTGACCAAGTTTTTCGCGATCAACCTGAGGCGCGGGAGACGATTGGTGGAATTGGAATCTGCGCGCCGGGGCCGCTTGATCCGCGTACGGGAGTGATTCTCAATCCGCCAAATTTGCCCTGTTGGCGCAATTTTCCGCTAGCCCAGAAAATTGAAGAAATCTATAACGTTCCGGTCAGCGTGGAAAATGACGCCAGCGCTGCCGCCCTTGCTGAAGTTTACTGGGGCAGCGGGAACGGCTACGGACATGTTTTTTATTCCGGCATTGGCACGGGCATTGGTACTGGCATCGTGATGAACCGGCGCATCTATAACGGGCGCACCGGGGCAGCGCCGGAAGGTGGCCACATGAGCATTGACTACAAAGGCCCGCCATGCGGATGCGGAAAGCCGGGCTGCATAGAGATTCTTGCAGCAGGGCCCGCCATTGGCCGGCGCGCAAGGGCGAAGTTAGCGGCAGGGAAAAAATCGACGATGCTCGATTTGGCCGATGGAAATTCGGATCAAGTTACCAGCGAGATTGTTGCCAAGGCTTTTGCCGCCGGAGACGCACTCGCCAGGGAAGTCCTGGTCGAGACGATTGATCTGCTTGCTCTCTGGCTGAGCAATATTGTGGATTTGATTGAGCCCGATGCGATCGTTGTCGGAGGCGGGGCGTCTGCCATGCTCTCGCCGCTTTTCGATGAAATGAAGAATCGCATGGTGGGCTACTCGATTATCAAGAGATCCAGCGAAATACCAATATTGCGGGCCCATTATGGCGCCGAATCGGGAATTGCCGGCGGCGCAGCGCTGTGCTGGCAAAAATAATTTTGTTTTTGCAAAACTTCGAGGAGGTTGAATTATGTCCCTATCCAGGCGCGCGGCGCTTTTTCTTTCCATCATTTTCTCCGCAACTGCGATTTTCGCAGCAGAGCCATCATCTCAAGAAATCAACTCCGGCTGGCAATTCCGCGCCATGGGGAAAACGGATCGGGCTGACATAAAAGAGTGGCACTCCGCGACGGTTCCAGGTGTTGTGCAAACTGATTTGCTGAAAAATTCTTTAATTCCCGACCCCTTCGACCGCGACAATGAATTTCATCTGCAATGGATTGGCCTTACCGATTGGGAATACCAAACCACATTTCAAGTGGATACCGCGACGCTGAACCATCAGCATGTTGATCTCTTATTTGCCGGGCTCGACACGCTGGCCGACGTCTATTTGAACGACACGATGATTCTCCATGCCGACAACATGTTCCGTCATTGGCGGATTCCAGCAAAGAAAATGCTGAAAGCCGGCGCGAATACCTTGCGCATTGTTTTTTATTCCCCGGTTGAAAAGATGTTGCCTTATGTGAAGGGCTTGCCTTACGTTTTGCCGTCGATCTCCACTCACAACTTTGGCAACGAAGAAGACATTGCCACCGCACCCTATACGCGAAAAGCGCCTTACCAATACGGCTGGGATTGGGGGCCGCGCTATTTGACCGAAGGCATCTGGCAACCCATTCGTCTCGAAGGTTGGGATGGAATGCGCATCGAGAACCTCCACGTTCATCAAAGAAACATCACGAAGGGCGAAGCGCTGGTTGACGCGGAAGTGGAGATTGAAGCTGACGCGCCCGCGAAGGCAACCTTGACGCTGACTCACGCTGAACTCGGAGGTAAGGCGGTTGTGGATGCCACGCAGGCGATCCAACTCGATACGGGCATGAATCATATTTCGATTCCAGTTCGCATTGCGTCTCCGAAGCTTTGGTATCCGCTGGGCTATGGCGCACAAGACCGGTATCAATTTTCAGCAGCAATCAAGATCGGCAAAGAATCCGCAGCCCATGCCGATGTAAAAACGGGACTGCGTTCCCTCGAGCTTCGACGAGTGAACGATCAATGGGGAAAGAGTTTTGAGTTCGTAATCAATGGCATTGAAGTTTATGCCAAAGGCGCCGACGTCATTCCCTTCGACAGCTTTCCAAATCGTGTTACGCCAGCCATTCATCGGCAAATCCTTGAAGCGGCGCGCGATGCCCACATGAATATGGTCCGCGAATGGGGCGGCGGGTATTACGAATCCGATGACTTCTTCGACATCTGCGACGAACTCGGCATCATGGTCTGGCAGGAGTTCATGTTCGGTGGAGACATGGTGCCCGGTGACACGGCGTTTCGCGAAAGTGTTCGTCAGGAGGCCATTGATCAAGTCACGCGGCTACGTGACCATCCGAGCATTGTGATCTGGTGCGGCAACAACGAAGTCGAAACTGGATGGCATCATTGGGGTGATCGTCAGGAGTTCAAAGAAGCCATTTCTCCAGCCACGCGCGATTGGGTCTGGCAGGATTATATGGTCATTTTCGATGACATTCTCAAAGGCGCAGTCGCGCAGTATGGCGATCCTGCCCCTTATTGGCCGAGTTCACCGAGCGCGAACTTCGAAGAAATTCCGGACAATCAGCACAATGGCGACATGCACTATTGGGCGGTATGGCACCAGCAAGCTCCGGCCTCCGATTACACAAAGCAATTTCCGCGCTTTATGACGGAATATGGATTCCAATCATTTCCCGAAATGCGGACCATCCACACGTTTGCCAACAAGCCTGAAGACTTCGACATTCGCTCGGTCGTCATGCAAGCACACCAGAAAAACAAAGGCGGCAACGAGCGCATTCTGACTTATATGCTGCGCGAATACCACGAGCCAAAGGATTTCGCGTCGTTTGTCTATCTCAGCCAGGTGCAACAAGCGGAAATCATCAAGATCGGTGCGGAGCACCTGCGCCGTGATCGCCCTCGCACTATGGGCGGATTGTATTGGCAATTAAATGACTGCTGGCCGGTTGCTTCCTGGGCAAGCATTGACTATTACGGGCGCTGGAAAGCGCTGAATTATTACGCTCGCCGCTTCTACGATGATGTCCTGGTTTCGCCGTTCTTGCATGATGACAAAGTTGATGTGTACGTGGTGAATGACAAATTGCAGGCATTGAGTGGAAGTCTGCACGTGCGATTGCTTGATTTCGACGGTAAAGTTCTGCTTGATCAATCCAAAGATCTCTCAGTTCCGGCGCAGTCTAGCGCGATTTATCTAACGCTCGATAAGGCTGATCTCGCCGCCAAAGGCGATCTAGATAAGTCGTTCCTGGCCGTTGACTTACAAGTCGGTGGAGCAAAGGTTTCGCAGAATCTGACTTTCTTTGATGCGACGCATAATCTAGACCTGCCGGTATCGCCGAAGATTGACGCCACGTGGAACGCCAGCGGCAACACGCTCACTCTGAAATCAGCGCAACTCGCACGGGGCGTCTATATGTCATTTGGAGATTTGGATGTCAAAACGTCCGACAATTACTTTGACTTGCTGCCCGGAGAGCCTGTAACGATCACGCTTAAATCTTCTGCTTCGTTCGATCAGCTGAAACAGAACCTAAGTGTGATTTCTATAACCGACGCGTTCAAAGCTAAATAGCGCGACGCTGAGCAAAAGTTTGAGATTCCTGCGCGTAGGCGCGTTCGGCTTCGCCGGGCAAAAGCACCCAGAGTGTGTAAATCCCGAGCGCCATGCCGAATGGGATGTTGAAGAAGATCGAAATAAACGCAAGCACAACGGCGACAGTTCTTGCCCATGGCTCGCGTTGCAGCAATCCCCAGCCGGCGGCAAACCCCGCAAAGGCTTTTACCACCAGCAGCAATGCCAAAACGTTCAGCATGGGGTGAAGGAAGAATGGCTGATTCGGATGGGTGTTGGAATTGAGAATCGTATTCGCAACAATATAGAGCGCAGCAGCTTGCAATCCATCCAGCGCTGATAAAGCTGGCCAAAGAATTCCGAGCAGCCGGATGTGTTCTGAAATGCTGCGTCTCGCCGGCGCACTCGCAACTATCGTTCGGGAAGTCGGTTTGCCGCATGCGCTGCAAAAATTGCCCGCGTTTTGAAGTTCACTTCCGCATCCATCACAAAACATAAGGCCCTCCTCTGAGAAGTACGCACGATCACCCAATAACGTTCCCAAGTCCAGGTAATAACTTGCAAAACGAAAAGGCCACCCGGCAAAAGGCGGCCTCTTCTTTCAAGGGAGAATAGTTCTAACGGAGGTTGAAAAGCCGCTAAAACTTTCTGCGCAAATCTTATGGGCCGAAAAAGGGGTGTGTCAATAGATTTTTAGGAAATAAATATCTTTATTTTCAATAACTTACAAAATAGGTTAATAGCTCCACGAAATGCCTCATTTTGAGACAAAATCGCAGAATAAACTCTATAACTGGCTTGGATTGATGAGTTTACCCGCGAAGGATCGGGTCTTTGGGGTCTGCGGAGACGACCTCGTCGATGCGAAGGGCGATGAATTCCACATCTTCGGGGCGGTCAAAAAAACGCCCCGGCCAGAGGCGTTTTACCAGAAGCCGGATCCCGCCAAAAGCAATGCCGGAGACGATTGCAATGCCGCCTATGATGGCACAGAGGAGGATGATGTTTACGATCAGATTGCCAATATTGTCTTTTTTACTGAGGTAAGTATTTTCATTCCATGTGACGTTGGCTTCGTAATTTACAGACGCAAGCAGCGCTTTGGCTTCTCCTTGTGAAAGCGGGCCGGAAACGACCACAACCAGCGGGCCGGTGCGCTTGTCAAAAATAGGGTTGGGTAAGGTGATTTGCGATGACTCAATTTGGCGAAGCGCCTGCGCTGCCATTTGTGGCGTCGGATAGGAAATGATCATCAGCGAAGCTTCGCCGCCGGAGCTCGAGTAATTTGCCATCATGACTTCCGCCCCGGTGTTAAAACCGACCAATTCCGCGGAAATCGGTGATCCAACTGTTTGAAGAGTTGCAGGGCCCAAAATGTACTTGGCGGAATTCTCCACTCGCGATTGTTGCGGTAAATCTGAGGGAAGGCTCGGTAAATTAGCGGCATTTCCCACCGGCAAGGGGATGTCGAAAGCCAGTTCTCTAAGTTCCGCTGCTGACATCGCCGTCAACGGTTGAAAAACAGCATCAATCAGGACATTACCCCGGAAAAATAAAACCCGGTTATTCAGCGAAGCAGCCCGGTCACCGATTTTTTCGTCGAGCATGGGCCGGGTGCGGTAGAAAGTAAACGCGCCGTAAGCCCCGCTGGCGTCTGCAAAGCGGGCTGCACGGATAGTTAGCTTCTCAGTGCCATTCCGTGTGTAAGTTGCTCCTGCATAGTCGCTGAAGCCGTACTCCTTGAGTACAGGAGCATTGGCCGCATCGGCAGTTGCTGGATCCGCGCTCTTTTGCACAGCAGGTGTCTGCCAGCCTCCAAATTGAGTAGGCAACAAGGCGGGGAGGGGCGCTGGCTTAGTAGGACTCTCTGGCCATGCACACAGAGTCGCTATCCACAAAACGAAAATCACGCGGAACGTCGTCATTCGGATAGACGCAAAACGGTCTCTTGTTTAGAGTACAGGCCGCGTCGGAAAGTTTCCAGAGATGGCGGCAAGTGGGTGTAAAATCAACACCGCTTCATTTCGAGTGAACGAAAGAACGACGACGCACTGCATTTTGGAGCTTTCCAATGGAAGAACGGATACGCACTCTCCAACATCAGGGCAAGCAAATTTTGCTCATTGACTTCAGCGGCTGCCAATCCGCTGAGATTATTTCCCTACTCGCGGACGTGCAAGAGCAGGTTGCCGGAAATGCACAAAACTCCGTGCTCACCCTGGCCGATTTTACCGGCGCCCATGTCGATAAAAATGTGGCGACGCGCATCAAGGAAGTGCTTGTCTTCGATCGGCCCTACGTGCGGCGGTCGGCGTGGGTAGGAAAAGAAAGCCTTCCTCATGTTTTTCTGGACAACTTTAAGACTTTTTCGCAGCGCGAACTTCCCATTTTCAGCACGAGACAGGAAGCGCTGGACTGGTTAATCAAAGATTAGATAAGTTGCTTCAATCCCGCTTTAATTTGCGCAATCTTTTCGCGGCTTCATCCAGGGTTTCATCTTTTTTGCAGAAGGCAAATCGCAGCTGTTGTGCCCCATCTTTCGGATTGCGGTAGAAACTTGAGCCCGGCACAGCCGCCACACCAATTTCCTGCACCAGGAATCTTGCGAACTCTAAATCATTGGCATACCCAAATGTGCTGATGTCCGTCATCACATAATAGGCTCCGCGCGGCCGGAAGCAACGAAATCCCGCTTCGGTTAGCGCTGGCATCAGGCGATCGCGGCGTGCGCGATAACCGGCAGCGAGGGATTGGTAATAGCTATCTGGCAATCCCAAAGCTACGGCGCCTGCCTCCTGTAGTGGAGCAGGAGCGCCGACGGTGAGAAAGTCGTGCACTTTCCGGATCGCATTGGTAATGGCAGGAGGCGCGATGGTCCAGCCAACGCGCCATCCGGTTACGCTATAGGTCTTTGAAAGGCCATTGATAGTAACCGTCCGATCTTTCATGCCCTCGAGCCCGGCCAGAGCAATGTGCTCGGTATTGTCATAAAGAATGTGTTCGTAGATTTCGTCGGTAATCGCCAGCACATCGTGCTCTACACACAAATCACGAATTAATTCGAGTTCGGCGCGAGTAAATACTTTGCCAGTGGGATTATTCGGCGTGTTTACGATGACGGCTTTTGTCTGCGCGTGGAAAGCGGCACGCAATTCGGTTTCATCGAAGGTCCATTCTCCATCTTTTTCGCTTGGCGGGCGCAGTTTTACGAATACAGGTTTCGCGCCAGATAAAATGGAATCGGGCCCGTAATTCTCATAGTACGGCTCAAAGATCACCACCTCATCACCCACATTGCACACAGCCATGAGCGTGGAAATCATGGCCTCTGTCGAACCACAACAAACCGTAATCTGCCGCTCAGGATCTACTTCAATTCCTTGCCATTTCTGGGTTTGGCGGGCAATGGCATTGCGCAGATTTTTCGTACCCCAGGTAATCGCATATTGATTGAAATCTGCGGCGATGGCTTCCTGGGCGGCTTTCTTGATCTCCACGGGCGCTGCAAAATCGGGAAAGCCCTGCGAAAGATTGACAGCGCCGTGCAGTAGCGCTTGCCGGGTCATGTCACGTATGACGGACTCGGTGAAGAAAGAAACTTTGTCGCTGAGAAATACTTTGTTTTGAACGCTGGTTTCGGACATTGTCCGCTCAGACTAGCACATTCAAGACAAAGTTCTGCTTGCGGGATGTCAGCCAATGAGTGGCCGGCATCCCACGAAGCACGAGGAACTTACCAATGCTTACGCGCTGGCAAATTGGTTCTTATTCTGATAGCAATCGCGACAGAACACCGGGCGCCCCTGCGTTGGCTTAAAAGGCACGGTCGTTTCTTTGCCGCATTGCGAACAAGTTGCCTGTGTTTCGATCTTGGCAGTGCTGCGGTTAAAGTTACGCGCCCGCGCGGGCGCAGGAGGCAGGGTGGCGAGATGTCTAGCCTTGCAGGGCCGGCACCTTTTCGGTGGGTTGTTGAACTTTTTTTCCTGGAAGAAGATTTGCTCGCCGACGGTGAAAACAAAGTCCGTACCGCAGTCTACGCAGCTTAAAACAATGTCCTGCAATTCCATTGAGGAGGCTCCTTTGCCCGTTCCGGACACGCTGCGCCGGGGGCAAACAGACCCGCCGAAACGCAAGCGCGCTCCGTCGAAATCCCCCTCAATGTGTATGAGTTAAGTTGCTGGTTTTGGGATGAACCCACCAGTCTGTCGTTAAGGTCTTGGCCGCGCTGGGGAAAGCGCGGCCACTTAAAAACTAGTCTTGTTCCTTGCGGGCCTTTTTACGGCTTCGCTTTCGGGCCAGTGCGGCTTTCACGCGCTTCTTCTCGCCCGGTTTCAAATAGAAAGAGTGTCGCTTGACTTCTTTAATGATATCTTCCTGCTGCACTTTTCGCTTGAAACGGCGGAGTGCGTTTTCCAGCGACTCGCCTTCCTGCAATCGGATTTCTGCCAACGAACAAACACCCCCAAACTGTCCTGTATAAGACTGTATAAGTTTTACAAGGTTTATGCGGCAAGTCAAGAGACTATCAGTACACCAGTTTTACGCCGAACTGAATCTGCCGCGGCGCGAACGCATTGGTGGCTTTGATGGGGTTCGAGGGGATCTGGAAGTGCCCCGGATAGTACGTTAACCCAAGTTGTGTCAGTGTTTTAACAAATGACGTGGATGTAGTTTGCAACCCGCCGTCGGTGATCTCAACTCTCTGGTTGTCCCGGTTGAGTGCGTTAAACGCTTCCGCCAAAACCTCCAGCTTTAGGTGGTCGCCCAATAGAAACATGCGGGCCACGCGCGCGTCGGTGGTGGCATAGTCGGGGCCGAGAAATGAATTGCGGCTCGCCCCTGGCAGACGGTCGTTAGTGCCGTTGCCATCCTGATTGGGATCGCCGGTAACCGATACATTCACGGGCCTTCCGGAGCCGATGGTGACCACGCCAGAATATTTCCAATCATCGAATAATGCAGAAAGGAATGAATTGCCGCGGCCGAAAGGATTCGGTTCGGCGATCCACGAAAACACAAAACGTTGTCGCTGATCAGTGACGCTATTGCCGCGTTCCGCATTCGGCGCGTAGGAATTCTGCACAGCGGCTGGTTCGCCCGCGACCAGAGCGTCCTGGCCATCGTCAATCGCATGCGCGTAAGTGTAAGCAAGACGAAAATAGAGACCATTTGTCATCTGGCGATGAATGGATAGAGTTGCGCCGTGATAAACGCTGGACGCTGCGCTTTCAAAAACGTCAATGGAGCCGAGCTGCGGAATCGGCCGTCCCAGCGGATTGATGCACGGCGGATAAGGGCAGGTGAACGATGTCGTGAGCTGCCAGGTTGAAAATGAAGGAACCGTGTAGTAACTCCCAAGAAAGTTGATGCCAGCGCTGTCATAGACCGGGTAGGCAACATCCACCGGGGGTGGCAGGTTCACATCGCGCGCTCGAATCAAATCAACTCCATGCACATACATATAGGACACTCCGACGGCCGTCCGGTGCGCGATTTCGCGTTCGAGGCCAAGACTGGCCTGTTCCACATGGGGTGTCTTGAAGTTTGGCGAAAACGAGGCCACGTCTGCTTCGGTAAATTGTGCAAGGTTTGAGGGTACGTTGCATGAAACCGCTGTCGGCGAGCAATTGACGAGGGAATACGGGTAATGCGGAAAAACCTGATTGTCGTAGAAGTTCGAATGGTTGAGAAATAAGGTTGTTCCGGTAAGCCCATTGTTATCGGCGATTGCGGATTGGTAAATTTGGGGAATCCGCGTGTAGAACAGACCATATCCTCCGCGCACCACCAAAGGGCGATCTTGCCCGACCGAATAGGCAAATCCGATGCGCGGGGCAAAATCATAAGGGTTGAACGGCATCCGTCCAGAGCCAAGCCATAGAGGATTCTGCACGAAGCTTTTCGTCGAATAGGTCTGCAAGTCGTAACGGGTTCCGAGGCTCAGTGCCAGGTGATTGCTGACGCGAACGGTATCCTGGAAAAATGCCGAATATTCGTTGCCATCGGGATGTGACGCGGCATTGCCAAAATCCTGCTCGTAATATTTAGGGACTTCATGCGCATAAGCGCGCAGTGGTGTCAGTTCAAGCCCAGCCTCCTGTGGCGCAAAAGTCAGCGGATCAACTTTAATGGGATCAAAAATGTATTCGCCGCTCGTGCCACGCGGGAAAAAGTTGTAAATCCAGGTGAAGAGCACATCGCCGCCAAACTTGAATGAATGGCGAGCTTTTTCAAGGCTCATGGTTTCCGCCAGATGAAAACGGTGTTCACGAGTCTGCCGCGGCAATATGGTTGAGCCACCGAACCCATCCACTTCATCGGTAATGCGGGTCAAGGGTAGGGAAGAGTTGCTGGAGGACTGTTCCAGATCGTGAGTGAATTGCGCTCTGAGGTGGCTGACAAGGTGCAGTGACAGTCCGCTGGTTAAAGTCAGGGAACCGGTTTCCGTCGCGACACTTTCAGTGCCATTTTCGCTTTCAGCAAAGGTAGTGATTGGACTGCCAGGATCGAAGAATACATTGTTCGATCCATAAAATCGCGAAGTGTTCACTCTCGCTGACAGTGTGTTGCGGGCAGACAACATGAAATCTACTTTGGCAAAGCCTGCGTTGCCGAGAAGCTTGGCGGGGAAGGGGCCTGCGAGCGCATCAAGCTTTGCCGCAGTGGCGAAAACTAACGCGGCATCGCTTTGCTCATAGTCTCCTCCGCCATTGGGCCCAGGAGCCGTAGGAACAATCGTCTGCGTTCCGTTTAGAAACTGCATGACTGTAGGGACATGAAAAATGTGCTGATCGAATCCGGCAAAGAAAAACGCCCGGTTATGTTTGATGGGGCCGCCAAACGTAAAGCCGAATTGTTGCTGCTGATCGTGCGGTTTGTATGTCATGAAAGGATGCGTCGCTGAGAACAAGCTATCGCGGATGAAATAAAAATCCGTGCCATGAAACTGATTCGAGCCGGATTTGGTAACGACGTTTATCACTGCTCCCCCGGAACGCCCCAACTCTGCGCCATAGGTGTTGGATGACACGCGGAATTCCTGGACGACTTCATTGGAAAATTGATAAGGCGCGCGGTAACGCCCTGTAGCTTGGGCAAAAAATGCGTTGTTATTATCACCGCCGTCCACGAGAAAGCTGGTTTGGAAGCCGCGAATCCCTCCGAAGGCGAGGTCGCCATTTGAGCCAGAAGTCAAACTACGGGGATCTTGTGTCACGCCGGGTGTGAGCAATGCAAGATCGGAAAAGCGCCGGCCATTAAGAGGCAAACCTGTAATCGAATGTTCCTCGATCACCGACGAAACGGACGCGGGCTCGGTTTCCACCAAAGGAGGTTCGCCAGTGACCGTAATGCTTTCTTTCGCCCCCGCGACGAGAAGCTTGAATTCGACCTCCAGGATTCCGCCAACCAGAATGTGGACCTTCGGCGTCAGCTGCGGCGACATTCCCGCGGCCACCGCTCGCGCGGTGTAATCACCCGGTGGAAGCAAATCGAAGGCAAAGCGGCCTTCTGTATCACTTACTGTGGAGTAGCGGAATGCAGTGGCGTCATTGACCAAAACTATAGACGCACCTGCGACTCGGCCACCGGAGGCATCGTTTACCGAGCCACGGATGGCTCCGCTCGATGAATCTTGAGCACGCGGCTGGATTGGTCCCAATAAAAATACAATCAGAACTGCTGCCCTGGCCATCGCTGCCGCACGAAATAGGAAATGCGGCAAAAGACCATCAGCGCCGAAGAAAACGCGGCAATCAGCGATGTCCGCCAAAGCACCCGGATTTGCCACAAAGAAAGATGCGCAATAGTCATAGCCTTCCACCCGAATGAACGAATTCGGAGTTTTTCCACTCACTTTCTGGATATATCAGTCGCCGTGTGTGAGGTCTGTGACGAACGAACATTCGCCTGAGGAAAACTTCGATTGTGAAGTAGTTGGTTCCTCTCATTTCGGTGCTAGACTACGCTGGTTATGGCTTCTGCCGTAGATACTCTTCTCCATAAGGGATACGGGGCCCGCAGAGAAGGCAAGCGTCTTGAAGCGAAGCGCTTATTCACTGAAGCTCTGGAACTTAGTCGAAAAGCCGAGGATCAAGACGCTACGGCTCAGGCTCTTACGGGCCTTGGAGGGATCGAGCGAGATTTAGGCAATAGCCATATCGCCCTGAAGTGTTACGAAGAGGCAGCTGAAATTTACCGGTTCCGCCAGAATGTCCTCCAGTTGGCCCACACCATTCGCCACCTCGGTGACATTCATTACGATGCCCACCATTTCGATCTGGCAGAACCGCAATTTCGCAAAGCGCTCGCTATCTATCGTGCCCATCCCGAAACGCCGCCACTCGATTTGGCCAATGCAATTCGTGGCTACGCTTTGCTCAAAGGCGATACGGGCGATATTCAGCAGGCACGAACACTATGGAAGGAAGCCGGCGATCTTTACAAACAAGTCAATGTGCTGGCTGGAGTGGAAGAGAGCCAGCGCCGATTGTCTGCGTTAGGACATCTATAGGGTCATCGAAGAGCATCTGTCTTTTTCTGCACTGCTTCTTCCACTCTTCTGAGGACTTCATCCTCCGACAGGGCCGTGGAATCCAGAATGAGAGCATCCACTGCGGGAACTAATGGCGAGGCTGCACGGGTGCGGTCGCGGAAATCGCGTTCTCTTATCTCAGTTGCTACCGACTGTGAGGTAATCCCCTTCAATTTTTGTTGTTCCAGCCGCCGCTGTTCGCGGACAACCGGATCAGCATCCAAGAAAATTTTTATATCTGCGTCGGGGAAGACCTTGGTGCCGATGTCGCGACCCTCCATCACGACTCCGCCTTTAATACCTAAAGCACGTTGATGCGAGACCATCCATTCACGGACTCTTGGATGAACTGAGACGCGCGAGGCTGCTTCGGTCACGTCTGCTTCGCGGACACGTTGAGTTACATCTACTTCGTCGAGCAAAACGCGATTGCCGTTGATTGTGGGCTCCAAATGGATTTTCGATTCGTCGGCTAGACCAGCCAAGGCAGGTTCGTCGTCAAATGAAATATCGTTTTCGATTGCTTTCAGCGCTAGTGCGCGGTACATCGCGCCACTTTCAAGATTGACATAGCCAAGTTTACGGGCGAGGCGCGCGGCAATGGTGCTTTTCCCGGCCCCGGCGGGGCCGTCAATCGCGATGATGAGTTTGCGTGTCGAGGGCCCTGTCAAGTCATTCATTTTACACGTTGGCCGCTGTGTTAGATTCTGAAATGAGCCATGAAATCCATAGCTGATTGGGCGCTGAACGTGGCGGAACAGCGCGGAGCGTCGTATGCCGATTTGCGTATCGTTGAAGACCGCAGCCGGTCGCTCTCCACGAAAAACGGAAAAGTAGGGGCGGCATCGCAGGCGGAGTCGCTCGGGATAGGCATCCGCGTCATTGCGAATGGAGCATGGGGATTTGCCGCAACTGACGATTTGAGCCGCGCCGGAGTGGAGGCAGCAGCTGCCCGAGCAGTGGAAATTGCGCGGGCATCGGCGCGCGTGAAAGAAGAAGATGTACGGCTGGCTCCGGAAAAGGCGGTAACTGCGGAATGGTTATCCGCTATCGAGAAAGATCCTTTTGCCACTTCCGTCGAGCAGAACATTGATCTGCTTTTGCGAGTGGATGCGGAGTTGCGCGCGGTTGTGGGAGTGACGCTGGCGGAAGCGAACATGAATTTCCGTCGCGAGGAGCAATGGTTTTATTCCTCGGTTGGTGCGGACATTCATCAGACGAAATACACGACCGGCGCGGGATATGCGGCCTACGCCTTTGAGGGCGGCGAGATTCAGAAACGATCCTATCCAAATTCGTTTGGCGGGCAGTGGCAAAATCGCGGCTATGAATTAATTGAAGAAATGAACCTGGTGGAGAACGCCAGGCGCGTAGGTGAAGAAGCGGTCGCCCTATTGAAAGCCGATCAGTGCCCCGAAGGGGTGTTCGATCTGATTTTGGATGGAACACAGTTGGGATTGCAGATCCATGAGTCGGTTGGACATCCGATTGAGCTGGACCGCGTACTGGGGATGGAAGCGAATTTCGCGGGAACGTCTTTTCTGACTTTGGACAAGCTGCGCAATCTTCGGTATGGCAGCGATCTGGTGAATGTCGTCGCAGATGCTCGCGCGGAACATGGGCCCGGTTTGGGGACCTTCGGGTTTGATGATGAGGGTGTTCCGGCGCAATGCGTTCCGATTATCACGAACGGCGAATTTACCGGATATTTGAGCTCGCGGGAGACGGCGCACACGATCGGCGAGACACGCTCCGGCGGAATGGTGCGCGCCGAAGGGTGGAACCGTCTGCCGATGATCCGGATGACGAATGTAAGTATTGTTCCCGGCGAAAAACGTTTAACCAGAGCTCAGTTAATTGCCGATACCGACCATGCCATCGAGATGGAGACGAACAAGTCGTGGTCCATTGACGACAAACGCTACAACTTTCAATTCAGCTGTGAGATGGGGTGGGAGATTAAAGGCGGCAAGCGCGTGCGGATGTTGAAGAATCCATCGTATTCGGGAATTACAACCGAATTTTGGAATGCAATGGATGCGATTTGCTCGCGCGATGAGTGGGTGCTATGGGGCACGCCCAATTGCGGCAAGGGCCAACCGCAACAAGTCATGGGTACCGGGCATGGGGCGAGTCCAGCGCGTTTTCGCAAAATCAAAATCGGGTCGGCATACAAGGGAAATTGATTGTTAACTCAAGAGCAGGCTGGAGAGATTTTTCGACGCATCCGCGAGTATTCGACTGCCGATGAGGTTGAGGTGATCTTCTACGGCGGCAAGAGCGCGCTGACGCGCTTTGCAAACAATGTCATTCACCAGAACGTGGCCGAAGAGAACTACGGTGTTTCCGTGAGGACAGTGTTTGATGGAAAGACAGCAAGAGCCACGACGAATCGCCTTGATGATGAGAGTTTGCAAAGAGTCGTGAGGTCGTCGGAGTCGCTGGCGAAGGTGCAACATCCTGATCCTGATTTATTGCCGGTCGCGGCGGCGGATGCTTGCGCTCCACAGGAATCGCGGAGCAGGTATTTTGATGCAACCGCTTCAATCACTCCCGAAGAGCGCGCCGATGCAGTGGGCAAGATTGTTCATCGAGCAAAGCAGCACAAGCTCATAACCGCAGGGATTTTCTCGACTTCGGAATCCATCGAAGGCATTTTCAATTCTAGCGGCCTTTCGCGCTGGCATCAGCAAACTTCTGCCGAGATTTCCATCACGATGCTGGGGACAGATTCGTCAGGATGGCAAAAAGCGAATTCGCCCGATGTAACGAAACTCGACGCTACCAAGCTTGGCGAGATTGCCGCAATTAAGGCGGAAAAATCAGCAAAGCCACAAGAAGTTCCACCGGGAAAATACATGGTGATTCTTGAGCCCGCCGCCGTGCTCGATATTGCTGGATTCATGTTCTGGGATTTTAGTGGACTGGCTGTCCTCGATCAGCGGTCATTTTTGAATGATCGTGTAGGAAAGAAATTATTTGGCGACAACATCAATATTTGGGACGACGCGAATCATCCCTTGCAATCGGGATCGCCTTTTGATGGAGAAGGCGTTCGACGGCAGAGAGTTCAACTGGTAAAGAATGGCGTGGTCGAGCGGTTGGTCTATGCGCGCGCGACCGCCGAAAAAATGCAGAAATCCGAGCATGCCGGCAAAGTCGGCCTCATTGAGGCGACAGGCCACGGATTTGCACTACCCAACGAAATGGGTGAAGCGCCGATGAACATAGTTTTTGAACCGGCCGAGCCGACACAAACGATTGAGCAGATGGTCGCTTCGACGGAACGCGGAATTTATGTCACAAGACTTTGGTACATCCGCGAGGTGGATCCTTATGAAAAAATTCTTACAGGCATGACGCGCGACGGAACGTTCTTAATCGAAGATGGCAGAATTCGTCATGGCCTGCGCAATTTCCGCTTCAATGAAAGCCTGCTTAAGATGCTTTCGAATGTCGAAGCCATGAGCGAACCGGTGCGGGCTAGCGGCGAAGAATCATTCGATATGGTTGCGCCGGCAATGAAGGTGAGGGATTTCAATTTCACCGAAGTCACGAAGTTCTGAATTAAAACCTTGCAACAACATTTCATCTTGTATAAGTTGGAACGTCTCAGTTCGCACATACAGTGAAAAATGATCAGTTTGACAAATAATGAGTTAGACGACATTGCGTCTTTAGCGGCGTTTATCGGAATTCTTTTATGGCTATTGTTGAGGCTCATGATGAAGTACCCCAAACGCATTCACATCCCGGACTACCAGCGTGGTGTTAAGTTTGTTGGCGGAGCCTACGCGGGAGTGACGATGCCCGGCAGTTACTTAACATTCGGAGACAAGGAACAAATTAACCTTATTGATATGAGGCCATATTTGGTCCTTGTCGAAAGGTTGACGTTTTTCGATGTATTGCACGCACCGTGCGTCGCGAGTTTCGGAGCCAAATTGAGAGTCCTTGATCCTTATATCGCAGCGACAAGATCAAAGGATCATTTAAATGACTCGATCGGCATAGTGCGAAACGCAGCCCTTTCGGTGTTGTCAAGAGCGCTGATCGTGGCTGGTCTCGATATGCGAGCCAGACTTTCGACGGATATAAAGCTCGCGGTGAATAAAGAGTTGCTTAGAGTTGGCATGGAGCTTTCAGAAATCGAAATTACTGAGCTGTGGACAGATGCTAAACCGCCAGCCACGTCAGTGGGGCAAACTGATTGATTGAAATCTCAGCGCTCGTGATTTGGGTATTTCTGCTGGGTAAAATTTCCGGTCTTTACCTCGGCAAATATACGTCGGTGACGTTGCTCGAGTACCAATCTGGAATTGTTTATCGCAATGGATATCCGGCTAGAAATGTTGGAGCGGGGCTGCACCGAATTTGGTCTGGCCGCGAGAAAATTTTTTTCGTAGATGCTCGGCCAATCTTTGTCAATCTTTCAAATCAAGTAGCGACTTTAAGTGATGGTTCTATCTTCGTTTATGACGTCAGGGGAAGTGCGCTTATCTCAGATGTGAAAAAAACATTGTATTCCGCGCAAAACTACAACCAGTTGCCGGCATTCATCATGGTTTGCGCAGCGCGTTCTGCATTAAATGGAATGACCAGTGATGAGATTAAAGTACTTAGAAATGGAATCACGAATGCGATGAACGAAGCCGTGCGAATAAAGTTGCGAGATGCTGGATTCGAACTTAGCACTTTTCAAGTAGCCAAGATATCAATCCGTCCGCCGATGAACTAAGACTCCACAGACAGAAAAAAGCCCCGTATCTCTGAATGCAAAAGATGCGGGGCAAGAAGTACGAAGCAATAAGCTAGTTGACTGTAATCGGTGTTCCTGTCGAAGGAATGCCGTTGGCGACAACATACAGCGTGCTGGCGCCGGTTTCGATTCCAGATGGAACAGCGAAGGAAGCGGTAACCGGCAGGCTGCCCGTGGCGATTCCCATCTGGCTGAAGTTGCTGGTGCGGGCAAAGAAGAAGTGCCCCGTGGCTTTGTTTCGAATGACCACCAGCGGATAGTTGGTGGCATTTTGAGCGTCGTCACCATATGCCGAGGCTGCGGATAGGCCGTTCAGCTGCGTGCCGGTCACAGTGTAGCTGTTGCCATGCGTGACTGTGCTCGGTACGGAAGTGACCACAGGCCGCCAGGCGCCTTTCGGGCTGCCTTTCGGGGTGTAAATCTCGACGTCAATCGAGCTGCCATCGGCTGCGGCATAAATCACCTGCCCGGTCGGCAGCGGCAACAAACGTCCCTGCCACGATTCTAACCGGCTTCCGCTGGCTGTGTTGGGCGCTTGTGTGAAACTGGTTCCATTGAATTCATAGAAGGTTCCGGTTCCATTGAAAACGCCCGGGCTGGTGTAAACGAGCACGTTGCCATCCGGCAACAGAGCGGCGGGGCCATCGGCCATGTCGTCTCCGTTGGGATAGCTGGGGCCGACTGTCCAGGTGCCAGTCGAAGTGTTGAAGATTGCAGTGCTGGTTGTTGCTCCAAATGCCACCACGTCACCATTGGGTAGCACCATGAGCGGGCCCATTTCCGGCACGATACCGAGTCCACCGCTGTTGGGTAGCTCGACGATCGTGCTGCCTGCACTGCTCCAGGCACCGGTTGTCGGATTGAAAGTTTCAGAATTGGTTCCATCTTCGCAGTCCACGGTCAACACCGATCCGTTGGGCAACAAAGCAAATCCTTCCTCTGAGAAACCGTCAGCTTTGCCTGTACCGACCGAGGTCCAGGTAAAGCTGACGGTT
>Ga0209060_10000979_pt1 | contig 36453 bp, 30 predicted proteins | sample Coa_R1_8_FD_187155 | JGI IMG/M metagenome (GOLD analysis project Ga0209060, IMG submission 187155) | Surface soil microbial communities from Centralia Pennsylvania, which are recovering from an underground coalmine fire - Coalmine... | ecosystem: Environmental > Terrestrial > Soil >...
GCCAGCCGAACCAATCCCCCAAACGAAGATAGATTGTGGTGTCGTGCGCCACCGGAACTTCCGCAACCAGCGTTGCGAAGGCCGAAGAGTCGCTACGCGCCTCAGCCAACACGCGTCCTCGATTGTCGATAACAGTGAGATAACCCTGCTTGGCAGCGCGGGCGATGCTGAATCCGCTTTCAACGCCGCGCATGATCGAAAGATGACCGTGCGCCCACCGGTCGACATTAAAGTCCCAGGCTGGGACGAGCATGAGTCCTACTCCTGCGTCTCCATAACGACGCGAGAGGTGCGTGAAATCCATATCCTTGCAGATCGCCACACCCCACGTTCCGGAAGGCTTTGGCATGATGGTGAGGCTGGTCCCCGGTTGGAAGCGGGATTCGAAAGGCGGCAGCATGTGGTGTTTGTCGTACGTCAGCGGGACAGATTGAGGCCTGTAGACGCGCGCCTGGTTGTACTCCACTGGGCCGGCGACATCGACCACGCCTGCTACGAGGGTTGACCCGGTCCTATCCGCGAGACCTTGCAGGAGAGCATCGGTTTGCTTAACGTCAGCGTCCGTCACTACACCCAACTTCTCCGGAATCACAATTACCTCGGCACCCGCTGCCGCGAGTGATTCCGCGCGTGCGGCATACTCGCGCAGCAACTGTTCAGTAGCGGCGCCGTCCTCGGCCACATCTATGTTTTGTGGCAGGTCGGAGGCAATGAGTCCCACTTTCACCAGTCTTCCGGACACTGGCAATGACAAGCGCACAAAGCCGAAGATGAGCACGACGGCAATGATCCCGGTACCAACAATGACGATTTGGATTGCCTGCTTCGAGGATGTCTTGTGGGTGCAGAAGCCTACAACCAGCGCAGATGAAAACAACAGCAGAACGAAGCTCATGCCCGAAGGGCCGGTGACGGACGCAAGCTGCAGAAACGGGAGAAAATTCAACTGCGAATACGCGAGACTTCCAGCCGTGCCGTGTGGCGAAACCAGGCTGCTCAAATATTCAAATGTAACCCAGGCCGCAGGAAAGGCCAGCATCGCGCTCCAATAGGCGCGGCGGCGGAGCAACGCCCGGAACAGCAACACGGTTGCAGCAGACAGCAGTGCCGGGACGACGAGAATCACGGCTTGTGTTCCGGCCGGCATGTGCAGCGCGGAGTTGAAGTAATACCAGAGATTCATCCCGCCGAGGATCCACGCAACCGTTGCCGTTAGTCCCGCGAGCCACCACGAAACGCGCGCCGATAGAAGCAGAACCGGTATCGGTGCGAACCACATCAATGGCCACCACGGATGAAGCCCGGTGCCAAAGTAGACGAGGCCTCCGGTGCTCACCGCGGCCAGGAATGCCAGACCCAGATGCCGGTTATTTGCGGATGCCATGAATGTACCTCCGAAACGATCTCCGATAGAGACTGCGAAAACGACCGGGACTCATCTTCATACGTCCTCCCAGATACAGCATGATCAATCCATGCGAAAGGGCGCCCATATCAAAAACGATCTCCCAGACACTGACCCGCTGGAAGTAGCCGCCCTCCATTCCTTCGTGCACGACCTGAGCTAAGAAATTGGCAGTCGGCGATTGGCCGGCCTTGAAGTCTTCCGGGTAGCGACGCGCACCCGCACGAGGCTCGAGAAACATGAGTTCGAAAAGCCGCGGATTCTCCAGAGCATGGTCGAGGTAGACCTCGCCCATTCGGGCAAGACGGTCCTCAATGCTTCCGGCTTTGGGTGTCTTGGCAAGGCGGAGAGCAAGTTCTTTGAATCCCTGATCTGCCACTGCATTCAACAGCGCAGCTCTATCGCGATAGTGGCGATAGATGGCCATTGGTGTAAGTCCGACGGCGTTGGCTACACGCCGCATGGTTACCGCATCGGCGCCTCCCTTATTGAGCAGGCGCCGGCTGGTAATGGCGATCCTCTCGGCGACGGGGCTCGCTGACATGTATACAGTGTATACCTTGATGTATACGATGTATACACGAAGAAGTAAAAGATCTGGCCCCAGTTCATGGGCCACAAAGAAGTTGAGGGCTACGCCGTCTTTAGTTGAAACGGCATTTTGCGCAAGCGCTGGCCGCTGGCCGCGTAGATGGCGTTCGCTACGGCCGGAGCCGCCGGCGGGAGTGCTGGTTCTCCCATTCCTCCAGGATCTTCCTTACTTTTTGTCAGATGGACTTCGATCGGCGGGGCTTCGTTGATTCGGATCGGATCGTAACCGTCGAAATTCGTCTGCTCCACCGCGCCGTTCTTGATCGTAATTTCATTCTTCAGCGCAGCGCTCAGGCCGTAGATGATTGCGCCTTCGGCCTGCGATCGCACCGATTCCGGATTGACGATCTGCCCGCAATCCACCGCGGCCACGATGCGATCGATCTTGAAGTTATTCCCTTCTACCGTCACTTCCGCAACTTCGGCGAAGTAGCTGCCGAACGAGGCATACGACGCAACACCGCGGCCCTTGCCCTTCGGCAGTGGCGTGCCCCAGTTGGCCTTCGCTGCTGCCAACTCTAAAACACCGCGCAATCGCGCAGGATCGACATCGTCCTCGAAGCGTGGCTTCCAGTTTGCATTTTTTACGAGCAGCGATCGGCGGAACTCAACGGGATCTTTTCCCGCACCCGCCGCCAGTTCGTCAATGAAACTCTCGACTGCGAATCCATTGAAGGAATGCTCTACCGAGCGCCACCACAGCGGCGGAACGGAACTCGCGACCGGGTTATATTCGAGCCGCATGTTCGGAATCGCGTAGGGCATTTGCTTTGCGCCGCCGATTTCAGACTCTTCCGGGTTCGGCGGATTCCACCACGCTCCAATGGCGGTTGACGCAATCGTGTGCGACCAGGCCAGTGGGCGCCCTGAACTGTCGAGTGCGCCGCGCATCTGGTGGCATGCGGCAGGACGGTAGAAATCGTGAGTCATATCGTCTTCGCGCGACCAGACCAGTTGCACCGGCTTTCCCACGACTTTCGCGATCTGCGCGGCTTCCGCAGGATAATCCGCCATGTAGCGGCGTCCGAAGCCTCCGCCCATTAGCGTCGTATGCACGATGACTTTCTTCGGCTCGATCGAGAACAGTTTCGCCACCGTACGCTGAACCCAATCCGGAGACTGCGTCGGAGCCCAGACCTCAGCTTCTCCTGACCGCGCATGCACGGTGATATTCATTGGCTCCATAGTGGCGTGGGCCAGGAAAGGCATTTCGTAGATCGCTTCGACTTTCTTCGCGCCATTGGCGAACACCTTGTCAACGTCGCCGTCGTTGCGAATACTCTTTCCTCGCTTCGCAGCCGCGGCACGAAGGTCTTCGTGCAGAGTGGGACTCGCTTCCACCGCTGCCTTGCCGTGGTCCCAAGTGATGTCGAGGGCATCGCGTCCCTTCATTGCCGACCATGTGGAATTGGCCACCACTACAACGCCACCCGCGGTGAACATGTCGGCACCGAGAGCTGGAATTTCAAACACATCTCGCACATCGGAGACAGCCTTGGCCTTCGCCGCGTCGACTTTTGCCGCCTTGCCTCCGAATGTGGGACAGCGTGCCACCACCGCGAACAGCATGTCTGGCACGCGAACGTCGAGTCCGAATCCCGCGCTGCCATTGACCTTCGACGGGATATCCACGCGCGGCGTGGCATGACCAATCAGTTCGAAATCGGATTCATCTTTGAGTTCGACTTTCTCGGGATCCGGCACCGGCAATTTCTTCGCGGCTTCGATGAGTTCACCGTAGGTTGCCTTGCGTCCGGAATCCTCGTGGACCACGGTTCCCTTCTTGGCTTCGCATTGCTTTTTCGGAACGCTCCACTTCTGCGATGCGGCTGTGATCATCAAGTCGCGCACCGTCGCGCCGGCACGCCGGAGCGGCATGAAGTTTTCCATCGTGCTTCCGCTGCCGCCGGTGCCCATGTGCTCGTAAATGTCCGGACGCGTCTCCGCCTGCAACACGCTAACGGAGCTGAAATCGACCTCGGCTTCTTCCGCCAGGATCATTGCCAGTCCAGTCTTGATGCCCTGCCCCATCTCTGATTTCGCGACGATCAACGAAATTTTTCCATCCGGTGTGACGTGGATGTATGCATCAAAGGGATTCGGCGCCTTTTTCTTCTTGGCCTTCTCCGACTCTTGTGCGTGCAACAAGCTTCCCGAGAGGCGCACGCCTATAAGCAAGCCCGCTCCCGCGACTGCCCCACCCTTCACGAATTTGCGGCGGCTGATAATCATGGCTAGGCTCCTTGTTCCGCGGCGCGATGAATCGCGCGCCGTATCCGGCCGTACATGCCGCAGCGGCAGAGGTTCCCCATCATCGCCTCGTCGATCTGCTGGTCGTTCGGTTTCGGAGTTTTCGTCAGCAGTGCCGCCGCCGACATGATCTGTCCCGGCTGGCAGTATCCGCACTGCGGAACCTGCTCGGCAATCCAGGCTCGCTGCACCGGGTGCGAGTTATCTGCCGACAACCCTTCGATCGTGGTGATCTTCTTTGATCCAACCGAGGACACTGCGGTCTGGCAGGCACGCACGGCCTCGCCGTCGAGATGCACGGTGCACGCCCCACACAGTCCCATGCCGCAGCCATATTTTGTGCCAGTCATGCTGAGGGAATCGCGCAAAACCCATAGCAGCGGTGTGTCAGGAGAGACGTCCACATCGTGCGCACGATCGTTGATGGTCAAACGATAGGCAGACATAAAGGAACTCCAAGAGAGAGGTTGTGGCTTTAGACGAGGCTACTCCAGAAAGGTTTTAGCAAGCAAATATAGGCTCCCACCCTTCGAAAATCGCGAAGGGTGGGCAGACTTTTCGAGAACATTTTGCTACAGCCCGGTCTTCTCTGCTCCGGGCATCACGTTCTTCAGGGGAGCATCTTTCTGCTCCTTCAGCTCCGGATGCGGTACCGGCTTGCGAGGGAGCATCTGGTCGCGCATCGCGGCATTGTAGACAAAGATCGCTTCTACTGTGGCCGCTTGCGCGAGGTCATCCGGCTGCAGGCGCTCGTAGACGTCCATGTTCGAGTGATGGGTGCGCGAGCTGTAGTCAAGCATGTCCTGGATGAACTGGAATCCCGGGATCCCGACCGAATCGAACGCTTCGTGATCGGTGCCGCCCGTGTCGCGCATGGTGATCGTGGAGACGCCAAGGTCCGCAAGCGGGGCGATCCACTGTTGGAAGATCGGGGAGACTGCCGCATTCTGCTGCAGATACACGCCGCGAATCTTTCCCGAGCCGTTGTCGACGTTGAAGTACCCGGAAATCTTGGACTGGTCCGGCTTGATAATGGCCGGCCCGGCGGGCTTGCGGAGAAATTCGGGCAGCTTCACTTGATCGGGCGCCTCCGAAAGCGGCACGTACCCGAAGTGCTGGCGCACGTATCCGTACGATCCGAATTCACCCTGCTCTTCGCCCGTCCACAAGCCGACGCGAATGGTCCGACGCGGCTGCACCTTCAGCGCATTCAGGATGCGCATCACTTCCATTGCGACAACTGTTCCGGCGCCGTTATCCGTTGCCCCGGTGCCTGAGGCCCACGAATCGAGGTGCCCACCGACCATGACCAATTCGTCTTTCAGCCTTGGATCAGTACCGGGAATCTCGGCGATCGTATCGAACCCGTGTTCGTGGTCGCCGGTGAATTCGGTCTCTACGTCCATCTCGACCGTGACTGGGACATTCGCTTTCAGCAGCCGATAAACGCGCCCGTAATTCTCGATTGCCGTGACGACGATCGGCAGCGCCTCGGCGTGTTCGCGCTTGTAGGTGAACCATCCCATGCCGCTTCCGCCGTCGTCGAAAATCGTTCCGCCCGATCCCCCGTTATTGCGGCCATCGCGGCTGGGTACCACGATCCCGGCAGCGTGCTCGTCGGCAAAAAACTTTCCAGCCTTTTCGCGGAATTCGAGGCGTTTGATAAACGTGGCGAAGAAATCTTCGTGCGGCCCAACGTGCACGGGATACTCGACCAGACTCTTCAGATTCGCATCGTCTCTGCGCTCAAACAGTGGCTTATCAACCGGCTTCACATCGCGCATCTCGCCGAAGAAAACAATTTTTCCGGCTAGCTTTCCTTTGTACTTCTCCAGATCCTTTTCGTCTTTCGCATCGACCCAGACGGCCTGCCCGCTGACCGCTCCATGACTCGAAGGGGACCATGGCAACGCCTGGGCGATGAATACGGCCGTATCGGGCGCGGACATGCGGACCCATGTATTCAACTGACGCCATCCCATGCCGAATTCGCCCCAATCTTCCAGGTGCGCGTTGGTGCAGCCCATCGCTGTGAATTGATCGCGCGTCCATTCGTTGGCCTTCTTCAGATTTGGAGATCCCGTCAGACGTGGGCCGATTCCGTCGGCGAGTCCGGAGGCGTACTCCATGACGTGCGAATGCTCCAGGCCCTCTTCGCGAATTCTTTGGTACATCGTGAGATCCAGGTTCTCCACCGCAGGCTGCGGCATTTCGTATGAAGGCTTCGCCGTGTCGTCGGCCTTGGCCTCTTTCTTCTTGTCCGCCGCCGACAACGAAAACGCAAAGCAGAAAACGACAGCAATCACCACAGTCAATCGATTCGATCGCATCTTCAGTTATTTCCTCCCGGAACGGAATGCGCAGAGTAGCAGAATGTTGGGACAATATGTAAAGACGTCGGGTGCAACGAAACGTAAGCGCCAGGTTATGTGAAGATTTCGGCCGTTGCACTCGCCTCGCTCGCCCGGACGAATACGTCCGGGGATACGTGCCGAGCTTGCGCTACGGCAATTCCCTCACCCAGATATTGCGAAAACTTAACGGTTCGCTCTTGTCGCCATGCGCCTGCAGCTTGATGGGCGCTCCGTCGAACTTTTTATAGAACGGCTGCCCGATGTAGCGAGTCTCGCCTTTTAGCTCGAAGTGATTCTCCACCAGAACGCCATTGAAGAAGACGGTCGCGTAGGCGGGAGCCTTCAGCGATCCGTCGTCGTTGAAGACGGGGGCGGTCCATACGACGTCGTAGACCTGCCATTCTCCGGGCTTGCGCGTAGGATTTGCCAGCGGAATCGCCTGCTTGTACAAGCTTCCCGCCATCCCGTTCACATACGTTTTGTTGTTGTAAGAATCCAGAACCTGCAACTCGTAGCCTGCGTCGCCCGGACCCGTCGACGCCAGAAATAATCCACTGTTGCCGCGCAGTTGTCCGGCACCAGTGATGTTCTCGGGAACTTTCCACTCCATGTGGAACTGATAGTTCTTGAAGGTGCGCTTGGTCTCGATGTTCCCGGTGCCTTTGTTCACGGTCATCACGCCATCGGCCACGTTCCATTTCGCCGGGGCGGATCTGTCCTGCGCGGATACCCACTCATCCAGATTCTTGCCGTCGAACAAAATGATCGCGTCTGACGGAGGCGCACCGCACTCACCCGGAGTTATTACTTTTGGCTCTGGCTGCCATACTTCTGTGTCTTCCGGCTTCGCGCCTGCCGGGGGCTGCTGCTGGGCGAAAACGCAGGAACTTACCATCATCACTGCAACGAATGGGAACAACAGCGAAATTGAGTTACGCATAATGCCCAAGAGAATACACCACGTGCGACTTGTATTTGGCAGGGATTACATGAGGCTTGCGGTTGCGGGGAAAGTTGGTACCATTCTTCCCGCACATGGAGGTCTGCAACTCATGATCACCCGCCGCAACTTCATCATCGCCAGTGGAATGACCGCGCTCGCCTCAACCCGCGTTTTTGGCGCAAACGACACGATTCGGGTGGGCGTAATCGGTGCCGGCCACCGCATGAAAGGATTGCTTGATGCCGCCGACAAATCGGCGGTGCCTTATCAGATTGTTGCGGTTGCCGATGTCTACGGACCTTATCGCGATGCAGTGAAGCAACGGTCGAACGGGCTGGCGACGACGCATCTCGACTATCGCGAGGTGCTCGACAACAAAGAGGTCGACGCTGTGATCATCGCGTCGCCGGATCATTGGCACGTAACGATGGCGGTGGACGCGATCAAGGCCGGAAAAGATGTCTATCTCGAAAAGCCCGTGACCCACGAGATGCATGAGGGAGACACGCTGACGAAGGCAGTCCGGTCGAGCAAGCAGATCTTGCAGTGCGGCATGCAGCAACGCAGTTGGACGCACTTCCGCGATGCCGTGAATATGATTCAGGCGGGCAGCATCGGGCGCGTCGTGCAGGTGCGCACCTATTGGTGGCAGAACTACGGGCGCAGTTGGCTGCCGAAGCCGCTTGACCAACAAGTGCTCGATTGGAAGGCTTGGCTCGGCTCCGCGCCCGATCAGACGTTCACCGAGGAGAAGTTTTATCGTTGGCGCTGGTTCTGGAACTTCGGTGGTGGGGCCATGACTGATCTGTTCACGCACTGGATCGATGTCGTGCACTGGGCCATGAAAGCTGACCTACCCAAAAGCGCCTGCATGATCGGCGACAAATACATCTTCGACCAGTGGGAATGCCCTGATACGATTCAGGCGGCATTCCGCTATCCGGGCTTCGACGTGGTGTACGAAGGCATGATGAGTTCTTCGATCGACGATGGAGGCCTCGAGTTCCGCGGCACCGAGGCGACGCTAAAGGTTAATCGCAGCGGCTTCGCAATCTATCGCGAGCGCATCGAGGAGGGCGAAGGACAGAATCCCGTTCTCTCGGCGCACAGCTACCGCGACGGCACTATCGATCACATGGAAAATTTCTTCGACTGCGTCAAGACCCGCAAAGAACCGAACGCGCCCGTGGAGACGGGAGTGGCTGCGGCGCGGGCCGGCCACGTCGGCAATCTCGCGTATCACCACGGACAAGTGTGGCAGGCGAAGGCGTGAGCAGGACAGGATTCAGGATACACAGCCGCTTATGAATACTTCCACAAAAGAGATTTCGCGCACGCAGGGCCGTGTTTTTCATGCTCATCACAGTGATTGTCTCGATGCGCTTGAAGGGCTTCCATTGGCGACTTTCTGGCAGCGAGCGCTTGGCTACTTTAGCGATGTTCTTGTCGCGATACTGATCTGGGCCCCTTTGGAATTTCTGTGGCGTCGGTATGTCCTGCACCAGTCGGATATCGAACTCAGGTGGGACTTCCACGAAGTCGGTAATCTCGTCGTCTTGGTGCTCTACTTTGCGGCCTTCCACTATTTCGCCAACGGACGCACACCAGGCAAACTGCTGGCGCGCACACGAATCGTATCGCTGACCAACGAACGGCTGGGGTTATGGCAATCGATCGAACGCGCGCTCGGTTACGGGGCGGCCATCCTCGAAGGTGGCCTCGGGTTCATGCAATTCTTCTGGGACAAGAACCGGATGTGCGCGCAAGACCGACTCGCCGAAACGATCGTTATCGATGTGAGGAAAAATGCCAGGCGAGAGGAGCTTGTCGACGAATCGGAAGAGTCACCAGTTGCGGTGGAGCAGAACTGACGCTCGCTCTTCGAGTTCGTTGCGAGGGATGCGCGACCTCGAAGCTCAGGTCGATCGTTATGGCTTTTCCAGCAGCGCCTGCTTCTCTTTCGGCAAGCCTTGCTTCACGACTTCCAGCTTCTGAAATCCATCTTTGAAGACGGTCTGCTTTGCATTTTCCGCGTTCACGGCGATGGGCGTCAGGAGGGTCGCTTTGGTTGTGATCGCGCCATTCGGAACGTCGACTACATTTTCAACGTTCTCATGCCTTGCGAGCTTCACCGCTGCTTCGGCGGCCGCACGCGCCTCGGCGCCTACTGGCTTATAAACCGTCATCAGCTGCGTTCCGCTAAAGATACGTTCGATGGCGGCGAGATCTGCGTCCTGTCCCGAAACCAGAGCCTTGCCTGACCAACCTTTATCTTCGAGTGCCTGGATCGCGCCTCCGGCAACGGAGTCATTTGAGGCCACGATCGCAGTAGGAGCCGCGTGGAGCTTTTGCAACTCCTTCGTGACGAGAACGTACGCTTCGGTTGCGCTCCACTCGGGCACCCAGAGGTCGGCCAGAACGTGAATGTCACCGCGGTCGATGTAGGGCTGCAACACCTTCATCTGGCCTGCACGGACGACCTTCGAGTTGCCATCGAGCGGAGATCCGCCCAGCAATAGATAGTCGCCTTTCGGGGCGTGATCGACCAGGTTCTGTGCCTGCTGCACTCCCACGGCGAACAGGTCGAATCCAACGTAGAGATCGACGGGCGCGCTCGCCAAGCGGTCGTAACTGATGACCGGAACATGTTTGGCATGGGCCACTTCGACGATGCGTCCGGCTTTGTTGGTGTCGTGGGGAAGGAATACGAGAACGTCGATACCGCTATCGAGCAGTTCCTGGATCTGGTGGAACTGGATGTCATCGTCGCCATCGGCGGAGCGCGTAACGACTGCGCCGCCCAATTCATGAGCACGCTGCTGAAATTGGTCGAGATCCGTCTGCCAACGCTCGCCTTTCACGTTCTCGATGGAAAATGCAATCTTTACTTCTTTCTTGGGAGCTTGTGCAAAGCTCAGGATCACGCTGAGGATCACAAACAATGAAACGGGTACCGCTCGATGTGAGAGCCGCATGGAATCTCCAGCCCCGGGGCATGAATTCCTGCGAAATGCAATCGCGACAGGCCCAAGGCACTCTTGACCGGATGGTGGCACCGGGAGTAACCGGAGGTCAATTTACCTTCGTAATCGGGACCGGTAGGCGTGCGGGGTGAGACTCGCCCTCCGGTCTTCCGCGGTCGGCTTTGGTGAAGACGCCGCTGGCGGTGAGCCGACCCACTGACCCGCATCGTTCACCTGTTAAGGACAAGTGAGTTGCGCGGTTCCCGAAAGCAGGGCCGCAGTACACCCCGTACCACTACACGGCGCCGGCGTGCTTGCCCTTACGGTCACTACTCCCGATGCGCCTGAATTGCATTGTGCCAACCCACTTTGGCTAATCGTTGCGATATTTGGATCTGATAGCGACCATCCCGGCTGGGTGATTGGGGACGGAGAAGGGGGCTGGCTGTAGTTTCCCTCAGCCGTGAACTGCACTTGTCCGTTGGAAAAAGATTCTGCGTTGGCGGTTGCGGGAGTCACCGAGACTGATTGCAGGAGACGGGGAGGGGCACTTGCGTTACCACATCCGCCGGCTACAAGTTCAATGCCAGCGATCAGAAGCGTAGTGGGGAGGGATACCCTTAGTCGAGCCATAACACCTCCGTCTTGAGTGAACTGCAAGCCCAGAGACTTGCAAAAGTAAACACTACTCATGGCCAAATGTTCTTACCCGGTGCCCGTTATTGTGTGGTCCCTTTATTGTTGCCTGAGAGCTCCGTTGGTGCACGCTCTCACGGTGTCGGGAGTACTTTCTCGGGAATAGAAGCGATCGTAAAAGTCTACATCCACGTGACAGGCCTGGAAACCGATGACGGTTCGAAACGGGGCGCTGTAGGCGGGAAAGCGTCCGTAACGTTTGTAGACGTAGTTGCAGTAAGCAATCGTGGCGTCGACGGCCGCTGCGCTTGGTGCTGGAATCCTGGCTGCGCACGATTCTGGATCGCGCCACGTGCTTTCTTTCGCTCCGCCGCGGTAACTTCCTTTGGCTCCAAACTTCGTTTCTACAAAGGCCTGAACCGCCTCACCCATGGATTTGTAGTAAGGAGGGCAGAAAGGCTGAAGCAGGATCTTGTTGTCGCGTTCGAGTCCGAGAGGGTATGGAATCACGGGATCTTTGATGAATAGGCTCGCGATTGCAGACAGGAAGCGGCCCGTCCCGGCGTAGCGGCTGGCCTTCATCGATCCCAGGCGGAATCCGGCGGCCTGGAACCAGCTATATTCGTGGCGCGCGAAATTGGGGAATCCGCCTAATCCCAGGGCTTCAGCCATGAGCGCGAGGTTCTGCAGCACCATTCCATGTTCGGTCGCCATGGACTCGAGCAGAGCCGTTTCGGCCATCTGAATCGTGGCGCTGCGAAGGTCCTCGGGATTGTCATGCAAATGGCCTCCCTTGCTCCGGGCGAAGCGGCCAACTCCAGCCGGACGGAACCATGCGCGCTCATCGCGCAGAAACACGCCCATATCTTCGCTAAATAATTCGAGCAGCGCGTTAATCGTGAGCGCGGTGGTTTCGATGATCGGCAAGAAGTACGTCGTTCCGGGCGCATAGAGCGACCAGCGATTAATGGAGAAGTTAGATCCCGGATCGAGAGGCGGCTCAGTGCGGCGATCGGAAAGCTGAATGCGGACGCGCTTGTACAAATCGGCAAGAGCGCCTTGCTTCGCCAAGTGGACCAACTCGACGAATTCGCTGGGAGCGAAATCCTGCGGACGCTTGATGAGCCATGTGCCGCGATCATTCGTGACCAGAAGAGAGACGGCATTCACTGCATCGGGGCTAGCGATGGTGCGGCCGAGTCTTCCCGCCAGCATGCTGCCGCCCTGTCCAGCACCGTACGAGAGATCGGCCAGTGCGTAGCCGGTGATACCGCACGCTGCGAAGGCCAATGCAGCCTCCTCGTCTTCGGTGAGCGGGACGGGCTTGTGGGGGCTGGTGTATTGGAACGGACCCTCGGGAATGGTCATCCCGAGTCCTACTCGCCGCGAGCGGCGGCGCAGCAAGACTTCAAACAGAGTCGCTTTCATCGGGTCGGCAAACATTTTCAGACGTGTTGCGCTTCCGGCGCGCTTGACTTGCGTCCCTTCAAGATCGTCGCCAGATCGGGCCGCACCGAACTGAGCGCGGCGGCAGCTTCGCTGGCGATTGCCAGAAGCCTCACTCGCGTGCGAGCGCGAATGCAGCATTCAGTGACCGGACGGCAGTCATCCCCGAAGTAGTCGCCGGCCTTCAGAGATGACAAGATCACCTCGCCATCCCGGTTGCTGGAGACTATGTCTACCTGCCCGGATTCGACCATGTAGTGATGGCGACGGGTCTCGCCGGCGCCAACGATGATCTGGCCGGGTTCATAGAGGACGTGAGAGATGGCTCCGCGCTCTTCGATGCGCGGATTCACGATATCGCGGCCCAGGATCAGCGTCAGCCACCAGTCAAACATCAGGCGTATCCGACGGGTCCAACTGGGGACAAACATCGTAAGCACGATGAAGCGCCAGACGATCCATGCGAGATAGCCGCACGCGGGAATGCCCTTCATATGCGCAATGGCCGAGCGATGGCCGAGCGTGCAGGCTTCGCCGAGTCCGTTGAACGAATACGGTTTCAGCGGCTTCGCTGCCGCTTCCCGCAAGATGTTTGTGCCGATATTCGTTCCGGCTTTTTGTGCGTAATGTGCGAGGGGAGGGCACGTGCCTCCATCAGGATGAGGAACGGCGGCGCAATCACCTCCGGCCCAGACATTGGGCAAGGCAGGGACGTGGCAGAACTGGTCCGTTACGAGACGTCCGCGCGCGTCACGTTCGCAGGGGAACTGATCAAGCAGCGGCGAACACTTCATCCCGGTACAGGTGATGATGGTCCGCGTGGGAATGCGCTCCCCGGAAGTAAGCACAGACTCCTCTGCGGTCGCCGCATGCAGGCGAGTGTTGAGGCGCAACTCAATGCGCAGTCTCTCGACTCGCTTTTCAGCGTAGCTCACCAGATAGGGATGACGCTTGCCCAACTCCGGCAGGATTTGCGGGCCCGATTCGACCAACATGACGCGGAACTCTTGGGAGTTCAATTCCGGATATCTCCGCCGCGTGAGGAAACAAAAATAGTCCACCAGGTCGCAGGCCACTTCGACTCCAGCGTAATTGCCTCCGGCAATCAGAAACGTGAGCAGCCGCCGTCGTTCCGCGGGATCCGTTTCGATTGAGGCTGTCTCGAGCACCGTCACGAGGTGGTTGCGAAGCCGGTAGCAGTCAGCGAAAGTTTTTAGTGGGAAGGTATGCTCGCCGATTCCGGCATAGCGCGAGAAGTCTTCCACCGATCCCACACCCACCACTAGATGATCGTAGGGCACGTTGTCGGCACGCCCATCGAGCAGCCTTCGCGTGTGGACACAACGGTTGATGAGATTCACGGACTGGATTTCCGCATTGTGAAGCTGCGCCGGGGCGATCATTTCGCGCACAGAGGAATTGATCTGCTGCGGCTGGATCTTGCAGGTCAACATTTCGGCGATCAGTCCATGCACGGTGGAATAGTTGTCGCGGCTGATGACCGTTAGCTTGACGCTGCCTTTTTTCACCGCGGGACGCAATGCGCGGGCAAGATAAATCGCCACCCATCCGCCGCCGAGGCAGACCACGCGGGTTGGATCGCTCATTTGGACACCTCCCGGATCGCATCTTGAGCCGAGTCTGTTGTGGAGTTCGGTTGCGGTGCATCGCTGCGAACCGCGAGCTTGCGAGGTATCGCAAAATCTCCGGCGCGGCCTTTGAGTCCGCGGTCGCTCAATAAATGACGGAAGGCCTTCGGGCCCGCCACTCTTGCAAGTTCCTGCACGCGACTGCTGTAGATGCGGGCGGTCTCGACCATCCACGTGGCAGGACGAACTGCGGGCACCAGCCAGCGCCACCTTGTCTTCGGATATCCCAAGGCTTTGGCGTGCTCGTCTCCGATCAACGCTTGCGACATGCCATAGCAGAGATTCACGCTGCAACACCGCCCTGCTTTGAAGCCGCGCACGTAGTCGAAAGAGGTTTGCATGAGCGCGTCGACGAGAGCGCGAGAGTCATCATCGGGCGCAGGCTCGAAGGCGAACATCAAATCCAACAGGCGGTTCCCTTCAAATTCGTCAGCGATCAACAGTTCGGATTCCACTCCGAGGAGATAGCCGGCATAGCGCCACAAATGAACCAGCGCCTCTCGCTCTACTTTGTCGAAGCGATAGCCGAGGCGAGATAGGCCGTCGAGCACTCCCACGGAAAACATCAGGTTCGTTCCGGCCATGTGGCATTGGTTGATAGGCGCGCCCCATGCATCGTCGCGCCACTGTCCAGATTGGAGCAGCAGTCGGCGCACTTGTGCGTGAATCAGCCGCACCCGCACGGTCATCGCGAAACCTTCGGAGAAGCGCGAGAGACCGTCGGGCTGACAAACCGAGAACACGTAACGAGTCGTATCTTTCAGGCGCTGCGACGCGCGATGCATCAGTTGTCCGGAGAGAGCCAACGCCTTGTTTCCCGCGGGCCAACTGTAGATGAGCGGTAAGGAAAGCATCGCCAGAACGGCGAACCCAAGCCGGCAGCGCAAGAACGTCGCACCACCTAGATTGCAGCGTTCGCGATCGACCCAGAAAGGGACCTGCTCCAATTGCTGGAACAAAACGCGCAAAGCATCTGGAGCGGATGGAACGCTCTCGATTCCTTTCACGAGTGCCAACTCAAGCAGCGCGCGCCATTCCCCCTCGGGCATGCCGGAAAATTCCTGCATGACGGCATCGGCAAGCAGATCGGTGCGCCACAGGAAGTCGACATACTTCCCCGCGCCGGCCCCATGCGCGGCCTCAGCGCCCTGCGGCGCGGAATACGCCGACAGCAGGCGATGCTCTACATCCATCATTGATTAATGGGGGTTCCTCGAGCCGAAAGTAGCATGGAAATACGAGCCCAATTCGGTTACTGGCGTAACCGAACCATCACAGGCGGGTTCTCAGATCAACGTGAGTTGGTGCGTCGTAAGCGCGCGGGTGCTGGGAAACTAATTGAGCCGGAGGAGATTCTGAGTGCAATGGCGATTTATCGCCAACTGACAGGCAAGTCGGTAAACCAGTAAACTTGCCATCGTGTTCGATTTCAACTCACCAAGTTTTAAACGATCCCTCGCTGAGACGATTGCTTGGTGTGCTGGTCAGTCACTGACGGCTCATCCTGAGGAGTCTGGCGACATTCGTCGTCGTCGCGCCCTCCTCGACGAATCGAATCGACTCTTCCGAACGGTTTTCGAGCGTTTCAACCACAACTGGGACAAAGTCCGGGCTAGTGCAGAGTGGCATCAGTCGCAAGAATTGAACAAGCAAGCGGACCCGGATACGCTGTCCTTGCTGGATGCCCAATTACGGACTGCAGCCCTGAAACCCAGCTTCCAACTGGATGAGTTTAAGGATGACTTGTGGGATAAGGCAGTGTCCGAAGTTGTTGCGAAACGGTCGGCGCAACTGAGTAACGTTTCCATGAGCGTTGAGTCTCAGAGCCTCGCTGGAGGCAGCCTACTGGAGTTCATCCCCAGCGAGACCCTGATGGACGGAGCGGCCAAATACAGTTCCAACGGCTTTTTTGATGTAAACAACGTGCCCCCATGGGACATCTGGGTTGGCTTCTCAGACCGAATATTGGTCAGTTGGGTTCCATCGGTATTGGTCGAGCTTGCGCAGAGCGGCATCGAGGCTAATCCTGAGGGTTGTATTCGCTGGGCAGAGTAACTCCCATCAACTGTTGTTAGCAAGCCATGGCACTCAAGATCCCCAGATCAATGCGAAAGGAGCCTCGATGAAGAGAAGCGGACCATTGCGCGGCGTTCGACTCCCATCTTCTCAATTCAACGATCCTCCATTACAGCCCTCGGCGCTTCAGCCAGCGCGGCAGGATGATGCCCAGTGCGATGGCTAACCGAAACCATATCTTGAGAATGACGTGCCACATTCCTGCTGCTTAACCTCGTGCAGGTAAGAGAAAGCCCGCCCCTCAGGATCTGCGTCGAACCGATGGACGGGCCCTAATCTGGTTATGGGTCTTTCGCCGATTAGCGTTCGATTTGATGGTTCCATCTGCCTGTCCACAGTGCAACTACCAGTTCTCCCAGATCTCTGAGCGGATCTGTTGCTCGATTGTCAGTCTGTTCCATGCCGGTAGTTTGGGCCGAATCCAGTGTGGTGGCGGGTGCGGGACGCGCCGCCTGGACCGCATTTCGGAGTCGGTGAGTGTAAAGGCGATGCTTCGCCAATTGTGAGTCATGGCTGGGGCTGGCATTCGTGTAAACTCGACGTGCAATTTAATCCTCAATTCAATCGTTTTAATATAGGCGATCACATCATGACTACTGGTTCTAACCTACGGGTCTCGTCTCGCATTTGGTTGTATGTCGCATCTGCGGCGATCGGGCTGATGGCGGTGTCCATGCACTTTCCTTTGCGCGTCCATGCACAAACGGCTCAGGCGCAAACGGCTCACCCACGACCGCATCGGGAGGAGCTTCCGCCGGATTCGGTCGCCAAGGTCGGCACACTGGATTCGGTCGCCATGGTCCACGTTGACGTGACGCCGGGGCACGTTCTGAATACGATCGATCCCGACACGGCGACCGGCGCGTGGATGGACGATCTCAGTAAGGCGCAGGTGGACAATTTGAGCAAGGCCGAAGTGATTCAGGGGGTTAAAAACCTGGGTTGGGGTTCCATCACCATGCGCAACAACAGCGAGTTGCGCCTTGCGGCATGGCACTGGAACGAAAACGGCACATGGAGCGATCCAGCGACCAAGAGCGGCTATTACGTCGGCAGCGCCGATTTAGGCGAACCGATCCACTACGGCTATTCGTATTCGTTGCCGCATCGCGACTTTATGACCAGCGGTGATTCGCCATTGGTGGCAGGTTTTCAAAGTTACTGGAAGAGCAATCCTTATCTGACGAGCCACTTCACGGGCGAAAGCGATACGCTGCACCCGCAATGGGTAGTAATCGATATGGGCACGGCGCGCGCGGTCAATGCGATCCATATCCAATGGGTAAATCCGTATGCCGTGGTTTATGTGGTGCAGTACTGGGTCGGCGACAACAACGCGATGGACTGGGACATGGGTCCGAACGGCATGTGGAAGGCTTTCTCATCGGGAGCGGTGCTGAACGGCAGCGGCGGGGATGTCCGTTTGAAGCTTTCGGATGCGCCCATCACGACGCGATTCGTCCGCGTGTTGATGTCGAAATCCTCCGGAACCTGCGACACTCACGGGGCGCAGGATATTCGGAACTGCGTCGGCTACGCCCTGCAGACGCTGTCCGCCGGTACGATCGATGCTGAGGGGAAATACGCGGTAGTTTATCCGCCGAACGGGAAAGAGCCCGGACCTGGGCCGCCGCCACAATTGGAAGGCGCTGGAGACCAGGAAGTCATTGCGGGTTCGGAGGCAGACTTGGCCGGATCGTTTTTCGCCTCTTCCATCGATCCCTGGCACCAGGCTGACAACTTGATCACCGGAGGCGGCGATCAATACAACGGCATGGACAATTTCTTTACCAGTGGATTGACCATGGGCCATGCGGCGCTGGTCGCATGTGCGGCGATTTATGACACTCCCGAAGATTGCGCGAATGAGGTTTCCTACATTCACAAGCGTGGTTATCCAGTAGTGGGAATTGAAGTCGGAGAAGAGTGCGACGGCAAGCACATGACGCCGGAGGATTACGGCGCCATCTACATTCAAGTGGCGGATGCGGTCCACAAGCTAACGCCCGGCGCCAAGCTGGGCGGTCCGATTTTCGAAGGCGTCGATAAAGACATCACTCTCTGGCCGGACGATCAGGGACGCACTTCCTGGATGGAGCGATTTGTCGATTACCTGAAGGCCCACGGACATCTTAAGGACCTCGCATTCATGTCGTTCGAACATTATCCGTTCATGATCAACGGATTCGTTCCACCGAACGACTGGGCAAGCCTTTATCTCGAACCCGGCATCATGAAGCACGTGCTGCACATGTGGCGTCAGGACGGCGTGCCCGCCGACGTGCCGCTGATTATTTCCGAGAGTGGAATCATTGCGGGACGAAGCGGCCCGGGCTACCTGGGTGTGACTGGCCGCGCCATCTGGGAGTGCGACGCGTTTGGCACATTCTTTGAACAGGGCGGCACAGCGTTCTATCGTCCGGCGATCAACAATGGCGCCGCCGGTCACGGAAGTCTCAGCCCCGAGGGTGGCGCTGATGGCGGCGGGGCGTATGGCACGCCCGCATATACTCCGTATTCTTCCGCTCACATCATTAATTTCGAATGGTTGCAGCACAGCGCGGGAGCGAACAAGATTTTCCCCGCGTCGGCGGACCTTAAGGACGCTGCCGATCGGACCGTGATTACCTCATACGCTGTCAAACGTCCCGACGGGAACTGGTCGTTGATGCTGATTAACCACGATTTGAACGCGGCCCACCCGGTTCATCTCGTCATCGAGGATGACAAGCACGTCAGCCATCCTTTCGCCGGCTCTGTCGCCCTTGTGCAGTATGCCAACACTCCTGCGGAGGATAAGAACATCACGATGGCCGCCGCGCCCGACGGGATGTACACACTCCCAGCCGGATCGATCACCGTGCTTCGCGGGAAGCTGCGGTAGGTTCAGCGCAGTTTATGGTTCCGAATCGAGCCGAGGCCTCGTCGAACGATTACTGCGACAGAACATCTGCTCGATGACTGCCGTTCTTCTTTGGGTTCAGTGTGGATCGATGCTTGCACGATAAGATCCTGCACGAAGATGCACGTATAAGCTCTTCTCATTCTTGCTAGCCACTCTCATTCTTATAGGAATTGGAGCCCCAAATAGAACCTCTGAGGCTACCAGGACCAACGTGCTCACCCAATACTTCATAGGCTTGGGTAGCCGAACGCCTCGCCTACGCCGAAATCACAGCTCAATGAGTGATATGGGGATGTTTCGCCAACCATTGATTTGGCATACGATAACCGCACAGGGTCTAGGCGGACATCTCCAATCTTAGACTCAAGGGAATGAAGAATGAGAGACGTGCAGAGCGCAAGAAGCAGTTACGGAAGCAACGTTCAATAGAAGTCCTAAAGCACGGTCTGAGACTGCTTGCCCAACCCGCAGATATTCAATCGCAACACGTGCCCCAATATCAGGTCCTGTCAAAAGCAATCGTGGATCGAGCATCCATTTCATGGGACTTTGTCCGCTTGGTCTGCCCGGATGGACTACCCGAGAGAACGAGGCAACTGCTAAGCCAGCTAATCGAGTCCATTGAGCGGATGCCCGCCCATCTCTGGTGTGACACCGCCTTCAAGAACGGCATCGAATGGGCATCGGTTCGCCAGCTTGCCGCCGACACATTGGCGTCGCTGGAGTCGTCTTAAGGGGTTATGAGCGTAATGGCGATATTTCAACAACTGAGTGTTGGTCTGTTGGTCACTGACGAAGAAAGGTGGACCTACGGCCCAGCAGAAAAATCAATCCAATGTTCAGTGCCAAGGCCGGACCGAACATTAGCAGCCTCGCTGCGAACGAATACGACACACTAATTCGGCCCATCGCGATCATCAGTAGGACAACCACACCCAAGGCCCATGCCACGCCCACCAATGCTCCCAAGCGTAAGCGACGATACTGTAGAACCGCGGTAAAAAGCAGCAAGGCTCCAACTATCGCCAAAAGTATCGAGCCTCTGAAAATCCCGCCGACTGGGCCGAGGATGAACAGGAAGGCGAGTCCAACGTTAGCCACTTCACCTGAGCGGTTTCTTAATAACACGTCGGTTACGCCAATCGTGTCGGTTGAGCGCACAACAAGACGAGGCCGAACCATCTGATGTCGATGCAGCGAGACGAGTGCCGCTGACAGAAAAACACATCCGACGGCGATAAAGTATGTCGCTGATGCCCTCCACCCAGCGGGCGTGACCCGAGTTGGCATCTTTTGGTTCCCGTTGATTTTAGACACCGGAGCGCCCTGCTCGGGGTTCAGGTTTGACGATAGTTTACGAAACCAGGCCATTACACGCTTTGAGCTGCAAAGTGCGTCTCGCGCACTCTAAAAGGCTGCGTAGATTAGACCGGCTCCCGCCATCATAGGCACGGGAGAGAGAACGCGGATCGCCAGCGGCGCAATCCGCCCAACCAACCAGCGGCCGTAAGCGCCATGCCACCGGATCGGGGCGACCATGATCAGCAGCGAGGTCGCGACCAAAAGCCACCCTGCAACCTCGAAGACCAGCGGCAGCTTAGAGGCCGGTGCCCGCACGATCAGCGCCACACCGGCTAGCACGCGCAATCCCTGCTCGGTGAACTGAAGACGCCAGTTTGAACGCTCCAGATTGGCGCTCATCTTCTCGAACAGCTGAAGGCAGTAACGCGGACGCACGGCCATCAGGAACGCCACACCTACGAGCCAAAGGCCCGCTGCAGCCACAACGATCAGAGCGATAGCCTGCATATATAAGCGCCTTAGGTGACCGTCAACAGCTGGATGATGATTGTCGAGATAACTGACATGGTGCACGCTGCGACATGCAAGTATAGGACGATTCCGAAGATGACTGATGAAACGATGCCGTTACAGTCAAAATGACCCTCTCCGCACGATATACCGGAGGTCAATGGTTTGATGTCGGTTGTCGCATTGGAATGCTGTCGGAGCGGCCGTCCCGTGCGAAAGTAGATTTCGTAAGCGATGCCTACACTACGTTAGTTCCGCTGCAAGGAGCCAAAGAATAGACTTGCCTTATTCGTACCGCAACGACACCACGGGATCGACCTTGCCAGCGCGACGGGCCGGGATATAGCAGGCGAAGAGAGCAACCAGAATCAATGCGGGCAGCACGACCGCCAGAATGAGTCCTTGCGACGCGTGCACACCTGGCACTAAGCGCTCGAGAACGCGTCCGCTGCCGAAAGACGCTAGCAGTCCAATTCCGATTCCGATCAGGATCATTGCCAAGCTCTCTCGAAGAACGAGCCTGATGATGTCTGAGGAGAGAGCGCCGAGCGCGATCCGCACGCCGAACTCCGGCACGCGTTGGCTCGTCAGGTAGGCAATCACGCTGTAGATGCCGATGCATGCGAGCAGCAGGGCGAGTCCGGCGAAAATTGCGAATAGAAGAAGCAAGAATCGCTGACGCGCAAGCGAGGCGCTGACCAATTGCTCCATCGTGCGCACTTCGTAAAGCGTCTGATCGGCGGTGCCGCCACGAGCCTGCTTTTGCAACGCGTCGACCGTGTTCATTGGAGGAACCTTGGTCCGGACCACGACCGAAAGAACTGACGAGAAGAAGCGAACCAAGTTATCCGGGACTTGGGCAAGCGGGTAATAACACTGATCTTGAACCCGCGAGAGATCGTCCTCGGCGAGACCCCAGTGCCGGACGTGACCGACTACGCCGACCACTTGAACCGGGCGCTCACCCAATCCTGGGATCCAAAGGACCTTGCCGACGGGATCGTCTGCCCCGAAGGCGTGGCGTGCCATATTCTCGTCGATCACGACAACCTGCGGGTTACCGAGTTTGTCGTTGTCGGTAAAGAAGCGGCCGCGAACCAGCGGAAGCCGCATGACCTGCAAATAATCCGGCGTGACTGCCGAGGCCAGCGCATCTGATTCCTGACTGGGCGGGAGCGGTGTTGCGGTAGCCCTGTAATCCAAAACATTTTCTCCTTCGCGCATGGGAACGATATCGGCGAGCGCGATGGATTGAACACCCGGAGCCTGCTTCATGTTCTCCATCAATGCCTGCCAGGCGGCTCGCGCCTGCGCAGGGTTGGAAAGAACTGCTGGGGAGAGAGCTACGCGTGCGGAGAGAGAGTTGTGGATGTCAACTCCCGGATTGAGCGAGGCAAAGCGAAACAGGGTGCGACCCATCACTCCGGCCGCACTGAGAAGCACAAGCGCGAGCGCGATTTGGGAAACGACGAAGCCGCTCAGAGGCCTGCGAGCACTTCCGGCGATGCTGCGGGAGCGGGAGCGAAGGGTTTCTTCGATTGCGCTCCGGTTTGCTCGGAGTGCGGGGATCAATCCGAAGATCAGAGCGGTCAAGATCGAACTGGTGATGGCAAAGAGCAGGACGCGCCAATCGACATGTACCTCGTCGGCCCGCGGTAGCCGGTCCGGCCAGAAGTGCAGGAAGGGACCAGTGCCAAAGATCGCCAGCAACAGCCCGAGCGATCCGCCACAAATGCCGAGCACGCTGCTTTCAATCAGACATTGGCGGAATAGGCGTCCACTGGGCGCGCCCAGAGCCAGGCGCAGTGCGAATTCGTGGCCACGCGAGACGACACGTGTTAATAGAAGGCTTGCGACATTGACGCACGCAATCAGCAGGACGAGGCTTACCGCACTCAGCAGCAGCCAGAGAGTAGGTCTCACGTTCCGGACTAGTTCGCTCTGAAGGGTGTGTGGCACGATCGTGATTCCTGCGTTCGAGTCCGGATATTGCTTCGTCAGGCGCGTGCTCATCAGTGTCAATTCGGCTTGCGCTCCGGAGAGAGTTGCGCCAGGACGTAGGCGTGCGTCGACATGAAGAAAATGTGCGGCGCGCCAGTGCATCCGGGGTTCGGTGGCTTGACCGAGTGGCGTGAAAACGTCCACATCTCCGTCTAGTTGAAGGCCAGGCGGCGCGACTCCTACCACGGTGTAAGCTTTGCCGTCATAGGCGAGAGACATGCCCACCGCTTTCGGGTTCGCGCCATAACGGCGTTGCCAGAGACGCGTACTGATAATGGCGACAGGCGCGGCGCCGACCTGATCATCCGCGGCCACGAACGAGCGCCCCGCCGCCAGAGGAACGCGCAGCACTGAAAACAGGTTGGAAGAAATCAGGCGTCCATCGACGTACTCGGGTTCCCCCGGGGAACTGACGGTTCCACCGCCGTAGGTCCAGGCGGCGACTCCTTCAAACGAGCGGCACTCGCGTTGGCAATCAAGGAAGTCGGGATAGGAAAATCCCCATGTGTCTCCAAAGTTCTCGGCTCGCACGTGGAGCGTGACCAGACTTTCAGGATGGGAATACTGCAGAGGCTTCAACAAAACACCGCTGACAACCGTGAAGATGACGGTGGTAGCCCCGCTACCGAGGGCGAGGGTGAGGATGGCGACCGCGGCGAATCCAGGGTTCTTGCACAGTTGCCGGAACGCGTAGCGAAGATCTTGAGTTAATGAAGCGATCATTTGTCCTCAGCCTCGGGGTGAGGGATGGTTTCATCCCTTAAAAGGCGAAGTTAGTCTTTAGCCCGAGTTGAGAGTGACAGCACCTTCACTTCCAATCCTTAGCGAAGCAATCGCTATTGTTTTGCGTGAGTTGAGGAGCCGGTTGGCGCGCAGGTTGTCCGATCGATGCGGCAGACGTTCAAAAGCGGACAGTGATTTTGGATGAGTGAAGGCCGATCTCGTCGATCACCTATTACCATCCGATCACAGCGATTCTGTACACCAGCAGAGTGACTACGGTTGCTAGCGCGAGCCATGCCGACACCGCATAACGCCGGAAGAAGTAGAGAGTCACACCACCCCAGCAGGAACAAGCCGCGATCAAGGCACCCCCGATATAGAGGGCCGCCACCGTGGTTGAGAAGTTCGTGCCTTGGATGTGTCTGAGTCGGAAGAACTCAGCTAGAGTCCTGACGACGATAAGAAATTCAATGGTAATTCCGATCTGGGCCCAACGTTCCGTGGTCACCCGCAAATTGTAGCTTGGGCGCACTTTACGATAAATCCCTTCCGGCGTTTTGACGGGGTATTTTGGTACTGATAGACTTTTAGTTTGTCCAGCCATCGTTCTTACCAGAAGGGAAGTTTGTGCGCGCAGAAACCCGCCATCAACTGAAACAGGATGCATTTAGCCGTGTGACCATCGGCGCTGCCGAAAAGACCGCCGATTGGACGGTCGAGCATCGTCAAACCTTGATTATCTCCGTCGTTGCGGTGGTCGTTCTTGCCGCAATCGTGATTGGCGGATGGTATTACCTGAACGCCCAGGACCAGAAGGCGAGCTTCGATTTTTCGATCGCGGTGCGCACCATGCAGACGCCTCTTCGTCCGGCAGGCCAGCCGGAACAGCCGGATTTCCCGACGTTCACCTCGGCCAAAGACCGTGCGGAGGCAGCCAGAAAGCAGTTTCAGGCGATCGTGGACAAGTATCCGCATACACGGACTGCGGACATGGCGCACTATTTTCTGGGCGTGACGGCGGTTTCGCTCGGCGATACTGGCACTGCCGAAAAGAACTTTAAAGAGGTTGCCGCGGCGGGAAACCGCGAAGTGGCGTCGCTGGCGAAAGACGCACTTGCTTCCCTCTACGGCAACGCAAAGCGCACGAAAGACGCTGCGGCGATGTACCAGGAGTTGATTAACAAGCCGACTACGTCCGTCAGCAAAGTAACGGCGCAGTTGCAGCTCGCGGAGTTGTATCAGAATTCGAACCAGCCGCTCGATGCCAAACGCATCTACGAGCAGATCAAGAAAGAAAATCCGGGGAACGAGGCTGGACAGCTGGCTACGCAGAAGCTTGCCGAGTTGAAGTAAATAACTCGACCTCGGACCTTCGACCCCAGACCTCCGGTATTCCCACCCTTCGAAAATCGCGGAGGGTGGGACGACCAACCAATTAACTCCTCACTTTTCAGTTGATTAGAGCCTTCCCTTCCCTTCATTACCATCGTAAGGCGTTGGGTCGCGTTTTGACGTGAGCATCCTTCCGGCTTTTAGGACAATTTAAGAGACCGATTCCTGTCTTTCATGGGGCTAAAGGATGAGCTTTCGAAAGTTGCGTCCATATGTCGGGGTGTGCCTGTTCACGCTGCTGGCTGCATTTGCGTTGGGCCAGAACGACTCGTCGCAAAGTCTGGGCGACGTGGCACGGAAGCTGCGCAAGGACGTCTCGGACGAAGTGCGCATGACCGATGCCGACGCGAAGAAGCTATTCGATTCGGTTGACCAGATATTCGCCTTCGCCTCGGACGATTCCGGCATGCCGAAACACTCTCCAGTCAAGCGCCGGATGGTCGGGAAAGCTGACGTCGAGAAATACGCGAGCGGGCGCATGGCTCGCGAGGAATATACGAAGCACTTCCAGGTCGCCGAGTTGACGATGAAGAAGCTCGGATTCTTGCCGCGCGAATTCAATCTGCGGGAATTTCTGGTGAAATCCACCGGACAACAGATCGCCGGATATTACGACGATGAGACGAAGACGATTTCCCTGCTGAACTGGGTTCCGGCGGACCGACAGGAACCGATCCTGGCGCACGAACTCACGCACGCGCTGCAAGATCAGAATTACGATCTGGGCAAGTGGATGAAGGCCGCGTCAAAGCCGGAAGGCAGTACAGCCAAGAAAGACGATGAGGGCGAGAACGATGACAGCGCCATCGCTCGCAAGGCGGTAGTCGAGGGGCAGGCGATGGTCGTCTATGTGGATTACGTCCTTGCGCCGTTGGGACGAAATCTGACCGACACGCCGGGATTGATCTACCAGATGGAAGAGCCGGCGGTGAAGGCGGTGCAGGATTCGCAGATGCTCCACGATGCTCCGATGATTCTGCGCGAGGCAGGATCGTTTGCCTACAACGAGGGCTTGATCTTCGAAGGCGAGTTGCTGCAAAAGGGCGGGAAGAAGATGGCGTTTGCGGGGGCATTTGTGCGGCCTCCGAAGAACTCGCATGAGATTCTGCAGCCTGACGCGTATATCAATAGCGAGAAGCTCCCACTGACGACGGTACCGGATCTGAAGAACCTTGTGGGCGAGCAATATGAGGTGTTCGACTCCGGTGGAATCGGGCAACTTGACGTGCGTGCTTATTTGAAGCAGTACGGTGAGCGGCGCAGCGCGGACGATGTGTCGTCGGCGTGGCAGGGCGGAGCGTACGTGGCATATCGGCGGAAGAAGGCCACGGCGGCTGATGCGGCGCCGGGCACGGCTGATCTGGCAACAATCTACCTTTCGCGCTGGAGAACGCCGCAGGCAGCGGCGCGGTTTGCCCACTTCTATGCGACTACGGTTGCGAAGAGGTATCAGACAGCGACTCCGCAGACTCCGAGTGCATGCAGTGCAGAGCAGTGTCCGGTATCGAGTGCACAGTTCCTGACCGAGGAAGGTCCGGTGGTCGTGGAGCAGTGGGCCGACAACAGCGTGATTGTGTCGGAGAGCTTCGATACAGCAACGGCGCTGAAAGTGCGCGATGCGGTGCGCGACGGGGAGTCGAGCACGCATGCCGGGAATTTCCAGCAGATGGAAATCGGGATGCGGTTGTATGAGTTTCCGGCATTCCGGGAGTTTGCGGAAAAGATTGGCGGCCAGATCGTGCGGGGATTGCGCGTGCAGTAGGAGTTCGTTGCGCGAATCAGGCTAACGTCGTTCCAAACGACACGGTGAACGCTCGCTTTGCACGCTCCGGACGAATGCGTCTGGGGCTTCTCATTACCTGCTAAACGCCATTTCCCTTTTCCTGTCGGTTGAGTACCATAGTGGGCAGCATCCAAACTACATCCCTGGGCAAACATGGCCGACCTCACACTTCGTGTTAACGGAAGTGAAAAAAAAGTCTCTGTCTCAGCTGAAACACCGCTTCTCTGGGTCCTGCGCGACACACTGGAACTGACCGGAACGAAATTTGGTTGCGGCGCCGGATTGTGCGGTGCGTGCACCGTCCACGTGGATGGAAATCCGATCCGCTCGTGTTCGACTCCGGTGTCGCAAGTTGCGGGCAAAAACATCACCACGATCGAGGGACTCAGCGCCAACGGTCTTCACGTGCTGCAGCAGGCATGGATCGCAGAAGAAGTTCCGCAATGCGGATACTGCCAGACGGGGCAGATCATGTCAGCGGCAGCGCTGCTGGCGAAGACGCCGAATCCGACGGACGATCAGATCACTAAGGCGATGAATGGGAACCTGTGCCGCTGCGGGACATATGAACGGATCCGGAAAGCGATTCATCGCGCGGCGAGCGGAGGTACGCGATGAGCCCAATTTCCCGCCGCGAATTTGTAGGCGCTGGAATCGCGGGCGCCGCCGGACTGGTGATCGGCTTCTACCTGCCACACAAGGGCGCTGGCGAGAAGGAGTTTTCACCGAACGCGTATCTGCGAATTACTCCGGACAATAAAGTCACCATTGTGGTGGCACGGTCGGAGATGGGACAGGGCGTGCGCACGGCACTGCCGATGATTCTCGCCGAAGAACTGGAAGCCGATTGGAAGCAGATCGAGATCGAGCAGGCGGGGGCCAGCACTCTCTTTGGTGATCAGACGACCGGTGGCAGCGCGAGCATTCGGACGACGTGGGACCCGATGCGGAAGGCAGGAGCGACGGCGCGCGAGATGCTGATCTCGGCGGCGGCATTGACGTGGGGCGTTCCGCGGTCGACGTGCACGGCGGAAGGTGGACGCATCAAACATGCGGCGTCGAATCGCAGTTTGAGTTACGGCGACCTGGTTGCGAAAGCTTCGACGCTGCCGATCCCGAGCGACGTTACGCTCAAGCAGAGTAAGGATTACAAGATCGTCGGGCAGCGGCTGGCGCGGGTGGATTCGCCAGCGAAGGTGAAGGGCGAGGCGGTGTTCGGGATCGACTTCCGCATGCCCGGGATGAAGTACGCGGTGTTGTCGCGGTGTCCGGTGATCGGCGGGAAGGTCGCGAGCTTCGACGACAAGGATTCGAAGAAGATCGCGGGCGTCAGTTATGTGGGCAAGATCGGGGATTCGGCGGTAGCGGTTGTTGCCGACAGCGTTTGGGGCGCGATGGAAGGCCGGCGCGTGCTGAACGTCACGTGGGATGAGGGGCCGAACAAGGATCTCAATACTGCGGCGGTTCTTGCATCGATGAAGCAGGCGGCGTCAAAGAAGGGCGCGAGCATGTATTCCGCTGGTGATCCAGCGAAGGTTTCGGGACACAAGCTTTCGGCTGAATACACGCTGCCCTTCATGGCACACGCGCCGATGGAGCCGGGAAATTGCACGGCGAGTTATCAGGGATCGAAGTGCGAATTGTGGGCGCCGACGCAGGTTCCGCAAGACTGCCGCGACTCGGTGGCGACGGCGGTTGGGCTCGATCCGGATCAGGTGAAGGTAAACGTCACGCTGATGGGCGGAGGATTCGGACGGCGACTCGAACACGACTATGCTGTCGAGGCGGCCCTCGTATCGAAATCCATCAATGCTCCTGTGAAGGTGATTTGGACGCGCGAAGATGATATGCGCTTCTCGACCTATCGTCCGGCGAGCATTCATCAGCTTTCAGCGACGCTGGATGGATCTGGGTATCCGGTCGCGCTGACGCATCGACTGATTGCGCCGTCGATCAGTGGGCAGAAGGGACAGCCGGTGCCGAACGGAGTGGATCCCGATCTGCCGGATGAGGCTGGGCCGGTTTACGGGATTCCGAATTATTCAATCGAATATGTGATGACGGAAACTCCTGTACCGTTGGGATGGATGCGGTCGGTGTACGCGTTGCAGGCCGGGTTCGCGCTGGAAAGTTTTATCGATGAATTAGCAGTAGCGGCCGGAAAGGATCCGGTGCAGTACCGATTGCATTTGCTGGAGAAGGATCAGGACCTGCCGTACTTCACGACGACGTGGAAGACGTCGCGCATGCGTGGCGTCCTCCAACTTGCAGCCGACAAGGCGGGTTGGGGAAAGCCTCTTCCTGCGGGAACGCATCGCGGCGTGGCGTGCTTTGGGTGCTTCCAGTCATACATGGCTGAAGTCGTCGAGATCAGCATGGAGAACGATCAACCGCGGGTGCATCGCGTGGTCGCCGCCGTTGATTGTGGACAGATCGTGAATCCGAGCATCCTTGAACAGCAGATTCAGGGTGGCATCGTGTACGGCCTCGCGAATGCGTTGCGGGCGAAGATTACGATTGAGAAGGGACGCGTGGTGCAAGGGAACTTCGATGACTACGCCCCGCTGCGGATGGAAGAGACGCCGGTTGTCGAGGTGTATGCGGTGCCTAGCCAGGAAGTGCCGACCGGGATTGGAGAGCCGTCGGTGCCCCCGGTGGCGCCGGCGCTGTGTAATGCGATGTATGCGGCGACGAAGAAGAGGATTCGGGCGTTGCCGATTTTGAGTTGATATTCCTCTCAGCGGGGGCGCAGGATCGACTCACCATAACAATCCAAGCATAACTGCGCTCAATCACAGCGGTCACACTCCCGGGAATGTATGCTGTAGGGCACGATTCCTGGGAGGTGGATCTTGTTTCTAGCACGCATCTTCGTCGTTTTTCTTCTTTTCTTATCGGTTTCATCTTCTTCGTTAGTCTCATACGCACAAAATGCTTCGACTTCATCCGTCCCTGCGGCACGACTTGCGCATTTACGGCGAGGGATCAATCTTAGCGAGTGGTTTGCGCAGGTCTACGATCCGAAGGGGTATACCAAAGAACATTTCGAGAATTGGACCACTGCCGCGGATATCGCGCTGATCAAGTCGGCCGGGTTCGATCATGTGCGGTTAAGCGTTAATCCGCAACCAATGATGGACGCGGGCCACAGGCAGAACGGAACGGCGGAATATTTCGGCTATCTCGATGCGGCGATGAAGATGATTCTGGATGCGGGGCTGGCGGTCGAGCTGGATATGCATCCGGATTCGGATTTCAAGGCGCGGCTCAATGACGACGAGTTTGTCGAGCAGTTTGCAGAATTCTGGCGGATGGTGGCGAAACATTATGCGTCCCCAGAGTGGGATCGAGAACGCGTCTTTTTTGAAATCCTGAACGAGCCGGAAATGAAGGATGCGTATCGCTGGTATGGCGTAGAGGCCAAGCTGGCGGCGGCGATCCGGCAGGCGGCACCGGCCAACACGATTCTGGCTCCCGGTGCGAAGTGGGACGACGATTACGACATGGTCATGCTCGAGCCGTTGCGCGATCCGAATGTGATCTACGTTTTCCATTTTTATGAGCCGCACATTTTTACGCACCAGGGCGCGACGTGGGGCGCGTATTACTGGCATTGGCTAAAGCATCTGCACTATCCGTCGGACCCGAAGAATGCGGCAGAGGCCGCGGCAACCGTGCCGGAGGCACAGCACCGCCTGGATGTGGTCCGATATGGGCAGGATCATTGGGACGCGGCGCGGATTGACGCGGAGATTAATCAGGCAGAGGACTGGGCTTCGCGAAACGGCGTGCCGCTGGTGTGCAACGAGTTTGGAGCGTTTCGGTGGGGAGTCGACCCGCAGGATCGCATTGCCTGGCTCAGGGATACGCGGACGGCGCTGGAGAAACACAATGTCGGTTGGGCGATGTGGGATTATTCCGGCGGGTTCTCCGTGGTCCTGAAGAAGGATGGAAAGAACGTGTTAGATCCGGAGACCGTGCGGGCGTTGGGATTGAAGATGCCGTGACGGAGAGGCCTTCACTTCTCACCGAAGAAGGAGCGCGCGCGAAACGCGTTTCAGGCATTTATGGAGCATCAGAAGTCCGCATATCCTGCGCGAAATTCTGAAATGCCGCGAGGTCTTCAGGCGGACCGCTGCCAAGGCCTGCCTTCCGCCGTAGAGCGTCCTGGGCTGCAGTTTCAGCGGTCCAATATTTCAGAAAAACTCCTTCGCGTAGATAGCGGATTTCCTGCAACGTAGAATCGGAAGCCCCGGCATACTTGTCGATCTGTTGCACAAAGAAATCGAAGAGAGGCTTCGGCAGTTCAAACGAATCAGGCACGTCGTGCCGACGGTACTCGAAGATGGTCTTCTGATGCCAAGGATTGAATTTCTTGGTGCCGAAAGAGTCGGTGACATCCAGAAAAATCTGCGAGGTCGGCACCACCACACGCATGTCCGAGCCGTGCGCCGAGCGAATCACCCAAACCGCAACCGTGTGATTGGGATAAGGCCAAAACAGTCCCACCGTACGAACTCCGCTGCGTTCGACGAGGAAGGCATACGGTGCGGAGAGTTCGTCGCATTCGGCTGTCGCTGTGGACTTCGTCGGAGAGACTAGAAGGACATCCTTCCACTGGCGCCAGACTTGGTCCGAGTTTGGAGGCATGTTGGTGATCGACCAATGCATGTTCCAGAAGCCCGCATCCCGCGTTGCCTCGTACAACAGGCGCACAACCACAAAGTCCGAGTAGCGGATGCTGGCAGGAGCAATTTTGTACGCGCTGGTGAACGATTGAAAACTTGAGCGCATGCCGGAACTGTTTTCTAGGTTCTTGGAGCGCACTTGAATTTCGGTGATGAGGCGACCGACCGTATCGGCAGCCGATGTTGGCCGGCCCGGGCTCTTCTGCGCGACACTGGTACCAAGCAGCGCGATCAGGGTCCAGGAAAAATGGATGTAACAGCGGGAAACCACGCAGAGATGATATCGAGCTAAGCCGAAAACACCAGTCAAATATATTTTGACGCCGCGGTTTTTTTCGAAACATATCTGTCGCAGGCGGTGTCTAAGCAGGTGGGTTCTCTCCGCTTTCCTGGGCTCTCAGGTTGTCGTCCGCTCCATTTCGCTCCGAGGTGGTTCCCATGCTCGAAGCCGTGCAACTCAGCAAAAGATATTCATCGATTCCGGCGGTTGATGATTTGTCGTTCACGTTGCGACCGGGAGAAGTATTGGGCTGCCTTGGGCCGAATGGATCCGGCAAGAGCACAACAGTGAAGATGCTCACCGGACTCTTAGAGCCGACGCGTGGACGGGTGCGCTTCGAGGGCCGCAATATTCAAGAAAATCTCGCCGATTATCGAACACACCTGGGATACGTGCCGGAAGAGGCGCATCTGTATCCGTATCTGACAGGGTGGGAATACTTGGAGATGATCGGGACATTGCGCGGGCTACCGCGTCAATTGCTGGAATCGAAGATTAATGCACTGCTGGAGTTGTTTTCGCTGCGGCCGGCGCGACACGCGACTATGGGAACGTATTCGAAAGGAATGCGGCAGCGCATCCTGCTGATCGCATCGCTGATGCATGATCCCGAGATTTTTATTTTTGACGAGCCGCTGTCGGGGCTTGATGTGACGTCGGCGTTGATCTTCAAGAATCTGGTGCAGGCCCTGGGGCGCTCCGGCAAGATGGTCTTCTATTGCTCGCACGTGCTTGAGGTGGTGGAGAAGGTTTGCACCGATGTACTGATTCTTCGCAAAGGGAAGGTGATTGCGCATGATTCCGTAGCGAATATCGGGAAGATCCTGGGAGCGTCGCTGGAGAATACGTTCTTGCACCTCGTGGATGACGTAGACACGGTACGCGTCGCCGGCGACATTGTCGATGTGATGAGGGCGGCATGAGTTGGCAGCAGCGATGGGAGAAACTCCGCGAACAGCCCTTTTGGCGACTCGTCGAACTGTTTGTGGAGCGTATTTTCCGCGGCGGCGGAGACACGGATACCGAGGGGCTCGATCTTGGCGTCGGCCTGGTGCTGACGCTGCTGGCGATGCCCGGTGGGTTTGTGTCGGTGCTGTTGTTCGACAAATATGGGTCGCTGCTGCAATGGCTGCGCGGGCAACTGCATGTGGATACGCTATTGATCGCGTTCCCGGACGAGTATTTCTTTGTCGTGTTGTCGATGACGGTAACTGGTGCGATCGCGGTATGGCGCTGGGATGCGATTTTTCCTGATCGGCGCGACTACATGAATCTGGCCCATCTGCCAATTTCCTCGCGGACAATTTTCCTGGCGAACTTGCTGGCCGTGTTGTTTCTGGTGGGGCTGGTGGCGGTCGACGTGAACGGCGCGTCCTGTGTGCTGTTTCCAATGGTGGTGTCGTTCTCGCAGGGAACACTGCCGTTCTTCTTGAAATTCGGAGCCGTGCACGCCGCGGGAGTTCTGCTAGCGAGCGTGTTTTCTTTTCTGGCGGTGTTCTCGGTTCTAGGATTGCTGATGGCGATATTGCCTCCGCGCACGTTGCGGCGGGTATCAGGATTCGCTCGGGGAATTGTGGTCGTGTATCTCGTAGGCCTGTTGTGCACGAGTTGGGCGGTTCCGGAAATGCTGCGGAACGTAAATGGACCGGCTCCGGTGTGGGCTTTCTTTCTGCCCTCCTGCTGGTTTGTGAGCGCGTGCCAACTACTGAGAGGCCGGGCCGATCCGGCGATGATCGAACTGGCGCGGCTGTGCTTGCCCGGACTAGTTGTCGTGATCGTGGTGGCTTTCTGCGCGTATGCGATCGGGTATCGCAGACATTTCGTACGCATTGCGGAGATCGCGGAGGGCGTGACGGTCGAACATCGTCCGCGATCCTGGGGCTTCGGACTGATGGACAAGTATCTGCTGCCGACTCCCTTCTTACGAGGCTGCTTTCGGTTTGTCGGCAAGACGCTGATGCGTAGCGAGGCACACCGACTTGTGCTGACGGGAGTTGCGGGGCTGGCGCTGGTGCTGGCGTCACAAGCGATGATGAATGCGTTTCAGGAAACAGCTTCGTTGAAAAGTGCAGCATTGACGCCAGAGGCGTTGTCGATCCCGTTTCTCGTTACTTTTTTGCTGCTCATTGGAATGCGGATTGTTTTTGAGATTCCGGTGGAGATCCGGGCGAACTGGATCTTTCAGTTGATGCTGGACTCAGACCGGCAGGAATGTGAGCCGCTCGCGCGAACGGTGATGCTGGCCTCGGTGCTGCCGTGGGTATTGGCGTTGACGTTTGGCGTGTACTGGTACCTTGAGGACATCATCGTGGCGTCGATTCATACGCTATTAGTCCTGCTCTGGAGCATCTTGCTGACGAACATCCTGCTGATTCGATTTCGCAAGCTTCCCTTCACGTGCAGCCTGCCGGTGTTCAAGCAGCACTCGATCGTGATCCTGATTGCGCTTTGCTTTGGATTTTTGATTTATGCGGGATCGACGGCGGAGTTTGAGGCATCCGCGCTGGCCGAGCCGATACGGATGCTGGGCCTGGTGCCAGTGACACTGATCGCGTGGCTCGTCCCGCGATACTTGGAGAAGAATACGATCGAGTTGGAGAAGAAATTGATTTTTGAGGAATCGGCCGTGAGGACGGTAGAAGCATTGCGGTTGAGCGATTGAAAGTTAGCCGAATGACATCGAGCCGAGCCATCGCACCGGAAAGTGTGTGGCCATGCTGTTGACCAGACGCTCGTCGGCTGTAATGAGTTGAGTTTGGGACTCCACTGCGAGGGCAACATAGATGCAGTCGTAAATGTTTCGGTCATAACTGCAGGCAAGTTTCAGAGCTTCCGGTAACAGTATCTGGGACGGAACGGTCTGAAAATCGCGAGATTTGAATTGATCCGCGATCTCCTTCGCGTCTGCGACAGGCCATCGTTTGCGTTTGACCCCCTTCCAGAGAATGTTGCCGATTTCGGCCCAGAAAACATCTGGCACGAGAAAATCGATCTCCCCATTGAGATATCGGGTCAAGAGACGGACAGATTCACCGGTTAGATCTTCTTTGGCGGACGGTATGGCCCACTTGATGGCCACGCTGGCATCGAGCACCAGCGTGGTCATCTTTCACGATCCTCGCGAATCATTTCTTCCGTGGAGGGGAATGGGCCAGGACTCAGGGGTGCCTTGGCGCGAAATTCGGCCATTTTGTCGTAAAACTCCCGCCGTCGTTTCAATTCGGCTTCGGTAGGAACATTATCTTTGAGTAACTCGATCACCTCTGCGGCAATCGATTTGCGGTTCGCCTTTGCACGCTTGCGCAAAGCCTTGTAGATATCATCTGGGACGTTCTCGACGTAGAGAGTGGCCATAGGGAACTCCTAGGGATATTCTAGCATCTTCCTAGGCTACAACGGCTGTCCGTTTCTTGACACTTTTGGACTTCAGCCATTATCCTAAGTCTTGCTCCTTGCGGTACTTACGCCTCTTGGCGTGCTCCCGCGGGCCCGGGTCAGCGAGATAGCCGCGGAGATTTCGCCATGTTCCTCGACATCAAAGAATTGGAACTTCACCCGCTGGAATTTGCGGAGGAGCTTCAGCCCGGTGCCATCGATTTCGGAGGCGAGGCGCGGCAGCGCGGAGCGTTAAAGACGTCAGGGCGCGCCGAGGTGGTGGAAGAGCACCACGGCAAGCACCAGATCATTAAAGACTTGCGGTTGCGCGGGAAATTGTCGGCGCAACTGGAATTACAGTGCGCACGCTGCCTGGAGCCGGTGCCACAGGACGTCAAGCGGGAATTTGAGCTCCTGTATCGCCCGCTGGGTGTGGATGCAGGTCGAGACGAGCTTTCGGTAACCGACGCTGAAGCCGAGATCGGCTATTATCAGGGCGACGGACTTCTGCTTGAAGATGTGCTGCGCGAGCAGGTGCTGCTGGCGTTGCCGTTGAAGGTCACGTGCCGCGAAGATTGCAAGGGGCTGTGTCCGCAGTGCGGCAAGAATTTGAATCAGGAACAGTGTTCGTGCTCGACCGAGACAGAGGATCCCCGGTGGGCAGCGCTAAAGGAAGTACGCAGCAAACTGGAACACTGAAAATCAGCAATTAGCACTTAGCAATTAGCATTCGGCCCTTCGGGATCTGTGCAGGGTTAAGCTAACTGCCAAGTGCTAAGTGCTAACTGCTATTTTGGGGCCGAGTCGCCCCTGAGAAGGAATTTCACTATGCCTAATCCGAAACGAAGACATTCACAGAAGCGGACGTCGACACGGCGTGCGCATGATGCTTTGAAGGGCCATAGCCTTTCGGAGTGTCCCAACTGCCACGAGAAGAAAATGCCTCACCGCGCTTGCCCGAAGTGCGGGTACTATAAGGGGCGCGAAGTCCTGGGCGTTGAAGAAGCCAGCTAACCAAACACACCATGCCTAGCGTCATCGCGCTGGATGCGATGGGGTCGGACCGGGCGCCCAAGCCGGAAGTCGAGGGCGCCATACAGGCCGCACGCCAATTTGGCGTGCGCGTGCTATTGGTCGGACCCGAGTCGATGGTGAGGCCAGAGTTAGAGCGCCATCACGGG
>Ga0209060_10000982_pt1 | contig 36346 bp, 23 predicted proteins | sample Coa_R1_8_FD_187155 | JGI IMG/M metagenome (GOLD analysis project Ga0209060, IMG submission 187155) | Surface soil microbial communities from Centralia Pennsylvania, which are recovering from an underground coalmine fire - Coalmine... | ecosystem: Environmental > Terrestrial > Soil >...
CCAACAAAGCACGGGCAATGTGGGCATCCTGCTGATCGCGGCGATCGTCGCGATCTACGTCGTGCTCGGAGTGCTCTATGAGAGCTACAGCCACCCCTTCACCATCCTCTCGACGCTGTTCTCAGCCGGGCTCGGGGCACTGCTCGCGCTTTTGGGGACGGGCACCGAGTTCAGCGTGATCGCCTTTCTCGGCATCCTGCTGCTGATCGGCATCGTCAAGAAGAATGCCATCATGATGGTCGACTTCGCGCTCGAGGCCGAGCGTACCCTCGGCATGAGCCCCCGGGAGGCGATTGCACACGCATGCGCGCTGCGTTTTCGCCCCATCCTCATGACGACCTGCGCCGCCATTGCGGGCGCTCTGCCGCTCGCACTCGCCTATGGCGATGGCACCGAGATGCGTCGTCCTCTCGGGATCTCGATCGTCGGTGGATTGCTGGTGAGCCAGGTGCTGACGCTCTACACGACGCCGGTCGTCTATCTGTACATCAACCGGGTGTCACGCTGGGTGGAACGCCGGTTCGGCGGCCGCTCCGCGCAGCCGGCCGGCACGCCGCCGCAGCTCGGTACCGCGGAGGCGGGCCTCTGATGCGTCCATCCGCTCACCCGATGCTCGCGCTGGGAGTCGCGCTCGGTGAGGCGCTTCTCGCCCTTGCCCTCGCCTCGTGTGCAGTCGGGCCCAACTATCACCGGCCGACCACGCAGGCCTCCACCCAATACAAGGAGCAGGACGGCTGGAAGCCGACCGAGCCTGCCGATGCCATCGAGCGCGGTCCCTGGTGGTCGATCTTCAACGATGCGACGCTCGATGATCTGGAGCGCCAGGTCGAGGTGTCGAACGAGAACATCAAGGCGGCCCTTGCCGCCTACGATCAGGCGCGCGCGCTGGTGCGGCAGGCGCAGGCGGGCTACTGGCCGACCCTCGGCTTGAGTGCAGGACGCACCCGCAGCCAATCCTCGGCGGGTCACGGCATCAGCACCGTGACGACATTGCCGGGCGGCGGAAGCTCGACCACCATCGTCACCGGTCCGACGCAAACCACGTATACGGTCGGCGCCAACGTCGATTGGACGATCGACGTCTGGGGGCAGATACGGCGCACGGTGGAAGAGAACCGCGCGAACGCGCAGGCGAGCGCCGCCGCGCTCGCAAACGCGCGGCTCTCGGCGCAGGCCGAGCTCGCCACCGACTACTTCGAGCTGCGCGCGCAGGATCAGCTTTTGCGGCTCCTCGACGATACCGTGACGGCGGAGCAGCTGTCCCTCAAGATCACCGAGAGCCGTTACAAATACGGCGTCGCCGCCAAGGCGGACGTGGTGAGTGCCGAGACCCAGCTCCTGTCGAGCCAGGCGTCCAGAATCAATGCCGGAATCCAGCGCGCGACGCTCGAGCATGCCATCGCGGTCCTGGTGGGCCGACAACCTGCGCAGTTCTCCTTGAGCCCGGCGCAGATGCGCGCCGATGTGCCCACCGTTCCGGCCGGGGTGCCGTCGACGTTGCTCGAGCGGCGTCCGGACGTGGCGCAGGCGGAGCGCAAGATGGCAGCCGCGAACGCTCAGATCGGGGTGGCGATCGCGGCCTACTTCCCCACGCTTACGCTCTCCGGTTCCATCGACTACACCAACAATGCGTTCGCGCACCTCGTGAGCTTGCCCAACCGGGCGTGGTCCTTCGGGCCCGGCGTTGCGGAGACCGTGTTCGACGGCGGGCTGCGGCATGCGCAGGTGCTGGGCGCGCGCGCCGCGTATGAAGGAAACGTCGCTTCCTATCGGCAAACGGTGCTCACGAGCTTCCAGCAGGTCGAGGATGAGCTCGCCACGCTGCGCATTCTCGAGCAGCAATCGGGCGTCGAAGATGAGACGGTGAAGGCCGCGCGCCTCGCAGAGACGCTGACCCTCAATCAGTACAAGGCGGGGACGGTGCCTTATTCGAGCGTCATCACGGCCCAGACCACGCGCCTCGCCGCCGAGGAAACCGCGCTCACCGTGCTGTCGAATCGCCTGCAGGCGAGCATCGCGCTCATCGAGGCGATCGGCGGCGGCTGGGACATGAAGCAGCTGCCGGCGCACCCGTGAGCATGATGGCCGCACGGCCCATCGCCGTGGCCGCACGGCTCATCGCTGCATGAGCGCGCCGCAGGCGCCTTCGCTCAAGCGCTCGCTCGGACTGCGCGACGTCGCGCTCTTCATGGTCACGGCGGGCTGCACGCTGCAGTGGGCCGCGACCGCGGCGACCGCCGGGCCGAGCTCGCTCATCGTGTGGGTGATCGGCGCGCTCAGCATGTTCCTGCCGCTCGCCATCTGCGTCGTGTTCTTGTCCTCGCGCCACCCCGATCACGGCGGCCTGTACGTGTGGAGCAAGCTGGCCTTCGGCCCGTTCGTCGGTTTCATGACCGGCTGGACGTACTGGATCGCGAACCTGCCGTTCTTCTCGAGCATGCTTTACTTCATTGCGGGAAGCGCCCTGTTCTTTCGCTCGAGTGGCGGCGCTTCCGCGGGCGCATCGCCCCTCTACTTCATCAGCTTCTCGATCGTGGCGCTCATCCTGGCCGTGGTGCTGAACCTTCGCGGGCTGAACGAGGCGCAGTGGCTCACGCGATGGGGCGCGCACGCGCGTTGGATCGGCACGCTCGTGCTGGCGGTGCTCGCCCTTGCGGTCGTGCGGCACTTTGGCGCCGCAACGCGCATCGATCGAGCGACCCTCGTGCCCGGCTTTCATCTGGCCGACATCGTCTTCTGGTCGACGATCGCCTTTGCCTGGACGGGCCCCGAGGCCGCCTCGTTCATGGCGGGTGAGATCCGCGATCCGCAACGCACGGTGCCGCGCGCCTTTGCGATCGCCGCGCCGCTCATCGCAGGCGTGTATCTGCTCAGCACCACGAGCGTGCTCGTGTCGATTCCGCCCTCGCAAACCAATGCGCTCTACGGGGTCATGGATGCCATCCGCAGCGATGCCGCTCGCCTCGGGATGCTGTGGCTGGTTCCGGTCGGTGCCGCCTGCCTGGTGCTCGATCGACTCGGGAGCGTGTGCGCATGGCTCGGCGCCGTCGCGCGCATTCCCTTCGTTGCAGGGCTCGATCATTACCTGCCGCGCCGCTTCGCCCATCTGCATCCGCGCTACGGCTCGCCGAGCGTCGCCCTCTGGACACAGGCCGCGCTCGCCGCCGCCTTCACGGTGCTCGGCCAGGCGGGTCAGACCGTGCGCAGCGCCTACGACGTCCTGATCGCGATGATGGTCATCGCGACGCTCTTGCCGTTCTTGCCGCTCTTCGCCTCGGCGATCCGCCTGGCCTTCGGCCCGCCGGTTGCCGGCGAGGTGCGCCTGCCCGGTGGACGCATCACGGTGGTGGCGGCCGGGTCCGTCGGCCTGGCGACGACCCTGGGGGCGATGGGGCTCGCCTTCGTGCCCTCCGCCGACCAGGATCATCCGACCCTGGCGGTGCTCAAGGTGGTCGCGATGACCTTGCTCGTACTGCTCGGTGGAGCGGCGATCTATCGGTCCGGCCGTGCGCGAGCCGCGACGCGCGTTGCGCCCGTCCCGCCGTAGTCTCGCCCTGCCTCAACGAACGACGGGTACCCAGGCGCGCAGCGCCGCACCCAGATCGGTGCGGCCCGTACGCTGAAGGTCGCCGCGGTGCCCTGGCCACTGCCCGCTCGGACGCGGCAATCTTCCAGGCGATCGTACTCGCCGCCGACAACGCGCTCAACGGAATGAGCGCACCCCGGGCGTGCGCAGGCTGACCTTCCGACCCGCATGCTATGCTCGCTCGCCTCGCCCGGCGCGGGCACAACACCAAAGCAAGGGGATCACATGCCTCGACGAATATCGCGGTCGGGCCTCCTGGGACTCGGCTGCACCGTTCTCGTTCTGGCGGGCAATGCAGCGCGGGCGCGCGACGAGAGCGCGCCGCCCACCCCGCAGCATCCCGTGACCGACCAGTATCACGGCGTGACGGTCACCGATCCCTATCGCTGGCTCGAGAACGCGCAGGATCCGGCGGTCCACCAGTGGAGCCTCACGCAGGATACGCGCACACGGAAATATCTGGATGCCCTGCCCCAGCGCGAGCGCATGTACCAGCGGCTGATGCAGCAGATCTCCGCCACGTCGCCCTCCTACGAGCACCTGCACGTGGCCGGCGAGCGAGTGTTCGCGCTCTACACCCAGCCTCCCAAGCAGCAGAAGATGATCGCGTTGCTCACGAACGCGGCCGATCCGAAGCTCGCACGGGTCGTCGTCGATCCGAACGCCATCAACCCCGCAGGCACCACCGCCATCGATTGGTTCGTGCCTTCACCCGATGGCCAGTGGGTCGCCGTCTCGATGTCCGACAACGGCAGCGAGGACGGCACGCTGCATCTCTTCGAGGTCGCGACCGGCAAGGATCAGGCCCTCAGGATTCCACGGGTGCAATATCCCACCGGGGGCGGCAGCCTCGCCTGGCGCGAGGACGGTCAAGGCTTCTGGTACACCCGCTACCCGGGGCCGGAGCGGCCGAGCGCCGAGCAGCACTTCTATCAGCGCGTCTATTTTCATCGTCTCGGCGACGATCCCGCCCGCGATGCTCTGGTGATTGGCGAGGGATTGCCCAAGGTCGCGGAGATCGAGCTCGACAACCGCTACGACCCGAAGGTCATCGTCGCATCGGTCGCCAACGGCGACGGGGGCGAATTCGAGCACTTCCTCATTGATGGAGCGGGACACGTCCGTCAGGTGACGCATTTCGCGGACCGCATCGTCGCCGCGACCCCCGCGCCCGACGGCTCGCTGTATCTCATCTCCCGCAAGGGCGCACCGCGCGGCTCGCTCCTCGTGCTGCCTGCCGGTGACACCGATCTCGCACATGCGAAGGTGGCCGTGGCGGAATCGGACGGCGTCATGCAATCGGCGGGTGAGCTCTCCGAGACGCCGATCGTCGCGACCTCCGATCTCCTCTATCTACCGGAAATAGTCGGCGGCCCCTCGCGCGTATCGCTCTACGATCATGCCGGGGCTGCTCGCGGAGTGCTGCCCCTGCCGCCCGTGGCCTCCGTCGATGAGGTGCGCCCCTTGAGCGACGGCAGCGTGCTCTACCGCGTGCAAACCTATCTGCAGCCGCCCGCCTTCATGCGCTATGAGCCGAAAAGCCGTCAGGGCTCGGCGACCGAGCTCAAGCAGACGAGTCCCGTATCGTTCAGCGACGCCGAGGTCGTGCGGGAGACCGCGCGATCGAAGGATGGGACTGAGGTGCCGTTCAACATCGTGCATCGCAAGGGAGCGAAACCCGATGCCGCTCATCCGGCGCCGCTCTTGCTCAACGGCTATGGCGGCTACGGCATCAGCGAGACGCCCACCTTCCTCGGGCCACGCGCCCGCCTGTGGCTCGACGGCGGCGGCATCTACGTCACGACCAACTTGCGCGGCGGAGCCGAGTTCGGCGAGACCTGGCATCAGCAGGGAGCGCTCACTCACAAGCAGCATGTATTCGATGACTTCATCGCCGTCGCCGAGTGGCTCATCGCACACCACTACACCGACCGCGAGCATCTCGCCATCATCGGCGGCAGCAACGGAGGACTGTTGATGGGCGCGGTGATGACGCAGCGGCCCGATCTCTTTCGAGCAGTGGTCTCGCGGGTCGGTATCTACGACATGCTGCGCGTCGAGCGCGACCCGAACGGCACCTTCAATACGACGGAATTCGGCTCGACGCAGGATGTCGCCCAGTTCAAGGCGCTCTACGCCTATTCGCCCTACCACCACGTGAAGGACGGCGCCGCCTACCCCGCGGTGCTCATGCTGACCGGCGAGACCGACGGTCGCGTGAACCCCGCGCACTCGCGCAAGATGATCGCAAGACTGCAGGAGGCCACGGGCTCGAAGTACCCGGTGCTCCTCACGATCAATGCCCACGCCGGGCATGGCATTGGCAGTGCGCTGTCGATCGTCGTCAATCAGCTTGCCGACATCTACGCCTTTCTGTTCGACCAGCTCGGGATGAAGCTCCCGGCGGAGTAGGGCCCAAAGATCAAGGCTCCTCGAGCGAATTCACCATCCCGCGCGGCGCTTGCGCCGAAGCGCCGCGCCCTTTCTGGCCGCCTTCCTTGCGATGCCGGTGCGCTGTCGGGTGGCTGCGCCTCGCACGGCCGCTTTCTTTGCGACGCCCGTTCGTTTTCTCCTCTGCGCGCCCTTCCTTGCGTTTTCCCGGCGGTGTCGTTGCGGATGAGCACCGAGATCGCGCCATGAGTCTTCTTGCAGAGCGATATCGTAGTGTCGGGCCGCCTTCTTGATATTCGCGAAAGCGAGCGCGCGATCCTCATCGGTTACACCCGTGGTCTGATCGAAGCGCGCGACGGCGTTGCGCACGTGGCGTGCATCCGTGAGCGGCTCCTTGCGCTGTTTTGGAAAGGCAAAGACCGAGGCGGGCAGATCACTTTGCCTCGTCAGCCGCCCGTGCCTCTCGTGCGGTCGCCAGGTCGTTCGCATGCGAAGATCCTCTTAGCCGACGCGCCCTATTGTGTCGCTCGCCGACCGATCGGAAGCCGGCTGCCGGCGCATCATCGAGTAGGACAAATAGGCGTCATCCGCCCCGCGTCATTCGCCCGGTCTCATTCGCCCTGCGGCTCGGCGAAGTCCGCGAGCGAGCATCGCAGTACCCGCAAGGTCTGCGTGTCCGACAAGCTCGTGGTGGTGAGCGCCTCGAGCTTGCGCCGCACGGCCTCGAGCTCTTTTTCCTGGATGATGCGCGCACCGCCCGGTTGTTTCATCGCGTTCACGAGCTCGATCTCGCGACGTCTTAATTGCTCGAGTGTTTCCAAGGAATCATCCTCCACTGGGTGCGAAGCAGGCGCTCGCAATATGAATTAACGCAATCAATCGAAAGCGTGACGCGCATCGCGTTGTGCCGCGACGCGCTCGTTTCTGTAAAACCGACGATGACTCCCTGTCGCGACCCGGAGACTCGCTGAGGGATTCCCCGTCTTGCGCATCAGATCTGGCACATCTTGATCGGCGGATCGGTGCGCACCTTGTCGACGTGAAAGATCTCCTGCTTCTGGCTGAGCGCATCGTTCGCCTTGTTGGCCACCAGCGGAATCGGGATGGGCATGAGGTTCACGTCGACGCCGACATGACCGACCTCGGCGAGGGTCACGCGCTTGCAGACCGGATTGAGCGTCGCCACCGCCGCGGCACTGGTGATGGTCAGGACGGTGACCGCATCGATGTAGCTCATCGCGTTGGCGCCGAACACGCCGATGCCCAGGCCCAGTCGCGGCATCTGCAGGCCGAGCACCAGGCCGGAGGCCCCGGGGGTCAGCGCCTCGGTTTCCTTGAATTCGGCTTCCGTGGCCGACATCGATTTGATCGCATCGGTCTGTGCATGAGTTGCCTGCAGGCCGCCGTTGCCGCTGAAGTCGTAGTCGCCCACGAAATGCATGGTCGCGTGATGCCCGTAGAGCGCCACCGTGGCGAGAAAATCCGCCCCCACCTGCAGGACGAAGGGGATGCCGTACAGCGGCAGCGGCTCGTTGATCTGAATCGGCAGGTGCGCCACGGGAACCTTGGCGACGCCATCCCCCTTCTCTCCCAGGCGGCCGATGAACTCGAGTGCAAGATGGCCCTTGACGTTCTTGAAGGTGCTGGCGGCTTCCTGAATACGGCCATCCTTGATCATCATGACCCCGGCCAGGGCAAACTGATCCATGTCGACCTTGGTGCGGAACCGGACGTCGAAGTTGTCGTTGATGATGCCGAAGACGTTGACCAGCGAATCCTTGACGTTGGAGAGCTTCTTGGCGTTTTCGATTGCCTCCTTGCGAGTCTTCTCCGCCTCGGAGAGGTTGTGCTGGATCGTCGCGAGCTTGGTTTGCTCCCGCGACAGCTGGTCCTTGAGCCGGTCGGCAGCCGGTCCCTGGCGGGTGCCCTGCTCCGCGAGTTTCTCGTTGACCGAATCCATCTGCCGCTGAACCTGCACCTCCTCGCGAAGCTCGCTCTGCATCTCCTTCTTGGCCGTGCGCGCCTCCTCCAGATATTTCTCGTACTTCTCCGTGGCGCTCTTCATCGATTCGTCGACGGCGCCGGTGGTGGCGCCCTCCTGCTTCTTGCTGGCCTCCAGCTCGATGCTCAGCTTGGTCGGGCTCGCATCGACACCCAGAACGTATTCGAAGCCCATGATTTCGCCTGGATAGCGCATGGGCACGGGTGCCTCCTCGGGCACCTCGCCATAATCCTCGGGATCGGTGTCGTCCTCGCCCGAAGCATCCGCGCCGGCCGCCGGCGCGGGCGGCGTGTCCGACGAGGTCGACTCGTAGCGGGCCGGGAGCAAGAATCCCGCCCAGGTACGGTGAGTCGCGGTCTTGAGCAGAGGACCTTGCGCAGCGAGTTCGGCTGCCAGCGACGCACGAGCGCGCGGCACGAGCGCCGACGGGCGTTGGTTGCGGGGCAGGTGCGGTCGCATGCCCACGTAGAAGTCGGGAAGGCTCACGGGGGACTCGAAGGCAATGTCGGCGTCGACCAGCGCCTGGTTGATGGGGATCTGCTTCGTGATCACGACCGTCTCATCGCCGATTGTCGCGACGCTCGTCACGCGTCGTAGGGCGATGTCGTAGATCCAGAGCACGGAGCCGGGCTTGATCTTCTGCACCGCGGCCTCGGAGGCGGCCAGCCTGTACACGGTGCCGTCCTCGCTGATCGAACGCAGCGAGCGCAACGCCTCGTCCTTGCCGATGGCAACGGTGTCCGGGCTCCACTTGACGGAAAAACGCGTCGGCTTGATCTCCTTGACCGATTGCAGATAGGCGCGGATTGCATCCGGGTCGCTGCCGTCGAGCACCTGCCCCGCGTTCGCGAGCGTCGCGCCGCTCAAGCGGGCGCCCGTTGTAAATCCCGAAGGGGCCGGCGTGCCCTTCGCAGCGGGCGGCGCGCCGGAAGGGGCAGCCTCGTGCTTCTTGCCGCACGCTCCGAGGAGCGCAACTGTGAGCGCCAGAGGGACACACCACGGCGGGGGATCCCGCACCACCGCTCCGGCGAATCTAATTGGCATTCCGTATGCCTCTTGTAGCAACCCCCGCCCGCTCGCTAGCCTATCGAGAATCGTTATGCCGCACCAGATCGCATCCTTGCGCGCCTCGCGCGTGCGCGGGCTCGCCGAGCTCGCACGCCCGGCTCATCCTCCTCGCGACGGGTCGGTCAGACTCGCGGCGGGTCGCTGTCGCGCTGCGGATGACGGTGTTTGCCGACGGCCGCGAGGAACTCCTCCATCGCAGACTCCGCGTCGCCCGCGGAGGTGAGCAGCAATCCGGGATCCCGCTCACCGTTGGGCAGAGCGGTGAAAATGCCGGCCTTTTGCAAAAGCCGCGACGACTCACCCAGGACCCAGATCGATTTGCAGTGGCGGTACTGATCTTTCAAGAACTCGAGGGCATGACCGTCCTTCGCAAGGGCGCCCACGGCCTCCTCACCGTCGGGCAGGACGAGTGCATCGAACAGAACCGAAGGGGTATTCTCCAGGGTCGCGTCGATTTCGAAGCGCGCACCCTCGGAATCGGTCACGCATCCCAATCGAGTGCTCAGTAGTCGCACGACCGCGCCCCCCTGTGTGAGCGCGCGGGTCGCCGCGGCGATCGGGCGACCCCGCATCCCGTCGGCCACGAGGATCGCAATCCGGCGGGTTGCAATGCCGCCCTCGCCGGGCAATGCCGTCAGCGAGAGCGAGGGCGCTGAATCGACCTCGAGTCTTGGCACTTCCTCGATTGCGCGGGGCATGGCCTCCGGGAGCTCGATTCCCAGCGACTGCGCGAGGGCGCTCGCCAGCTCCTCGGACACATTGCGCAATCCGGACACCATCCGACGGCGGATCGCGGGCACGGTCACCTTGCTCAACTCGAAGCGGAAGGCCGCGAGAATGTGCGCCTGCTCGACCGGTGTCTGGCTATCGAAGAAGAGCGCGGCCTGGTTGTAGTGCTCCGCGAACTTCTCGGACTTGCCGCGCACCTTGTCGATGGGCTCGTTGCTCTCCGCGATCGCTTTCGGGAAAGAAACGAAGCCCTTCATTCCCGCCTGGAACGGGCAGCCGCCCGCGAGCGAATTCGGCTCGTAGGCGACCCGGCCGCGGGCGACTGCCTGCCGGTGCAGTCCGTCACGCTGATTGTTGTGCACGGATGCGAGCGGGGCGTTGATCGGAATTTCGTGAAAGTTTGGACCTCCCAGGCGCGAGATCTGCGTATCGACATAGGAATGATGCCGCCCCGCGAGCAGCGGATCGTTGCTGAAATCGATGCCCGGCACGACGTGTGCGGTGCAGAAGGCCACCTGCTCGGTCTCGGCGAAGAAGTTATCGGGGTTTCGATTGAGGATCATTCGACCGACGGGCATCACCGGCACCATCTCCTCCGGAACCAGCTTGGTTGCATCGAGCACGTCGAAGCTGAACTGGAGCGCCTGCTCCTCGGTGAAGAGCTGCACTCCGAGCTCCCACTGCGGGTAATTGCCCGATTCGATCGCTTCCCAGAGATCGCGGCGATGAAAGTCCGGGTCGCAGCCCGCGATCTTGACCGCCTCGTCCCACACCAGCGAGTGGGTGCCGAGCAGCGGCTTCCAATGAAACTTGCAAAATATCGCGCTTCCCTGTGCATTGACCAACCGGAAGGTGTGCACGCCGAACCCCTGCATCATGCGAAAGCTGCGGGGAATGGCGCGATCGGACATGATCCACATCAGCATGTGGGTCGACTCGGGCATCAGCGAGGCAAAATCCCAGAAGGTGTCGTGTGCAGTCGCGGCCTGCGGAATCGCGTTGTTGGGCTCGGGCTTGGCGGCATGGATGAGGTCGGGGAATTTCATCGCGTCCTGGATGAAGAACACCGGGATATTGTTGCCCACCAGATCCCAGTTGCCCTGGTCGGTGTAGAACTTGACGGCGAACCCGCGAACGTCGCGAGCCGTGTCCGCCGAGCCGCGCTCCCCGGCGACGGTCGAGAAGCGCACGAACACCGGTGTGATCTTGCCTTTCTCGGCGAACGGCGCCGCTTTCGTGTACTGCGTCAAAGGCGCATCGCATTCGAAGTATCCATGAGCACCCGAGCCGCGCGCATGAACGATGCGCTCCGGGATGCGCTCGTGATCGAAATGTGTGATCTTCTCGCGCAGAATGAAGTCTTCGAGGAGCGTCGGACCCCGGAGCCCCGCTTTCAGTGAGCTCTGGTTGTCTGCGATCGCAACGCCCTGATTCGTCGTGAGCATTTGCCTTGCATCATTCACCCGCTTCGGGCCGAGCCCGCCCGCGACGGATGAGGGCTCCAAAGCGGGAGACCCCGTCTTGGGTGAGCCGTTACCCTCGCTGAGCGTAGAAGCCCCCGTCCGGGGTGAGGGCATCTCGGTCGATGCGCCTTGCTCGGGTGCCACCGCATGCCCGTAGCCATATTCGCCCGATTTGTTCTCGTTGAAGGCCAGCGCAGTCGCCAGCGATTCCTGCTCCGCGGCGTGCTGCGCCATCGCGGTACGGGGCGAGTCGGAAGACGAGGGGCCGCTCGAGGTCGTGCCTGCGGCCGACGGACTGCTCTGCGATGACGGGCCGCTTTTCGATCTGGATTTCACGAATCTCTCCTGGTGGTTGCGAATGGGCGCAGCATGGGCACCGCGCGTCGGTTGACGCGAAAGGTTTTGCGCACGTGCCGTGGATTGGCGGAGAAACTACGCGAAGCCCGGTCAAGTTAAAGGTGCCGGGGTGCACCAGTTGATATAGGAGTCCTCCTTCAGGACGCCGGTGGAATTCGCCACCATGCGCCGCTCGCGGCATCGCTCAACGCTCGCGGGCATCGCGCTCAACCCTCACGGTTTCGCGCTCAGCCCGTCACCGTATCGCGCTCGGAGCCGATGAGGGTCTGCGCCAGTACGTCCAGATCGACCGGCTTGACCAGGTGCGCATCGAACAGGCTGCCGCTTCGCTCCTCATCGAGACGACCATAGCCTGTCAAGGCGACGATTCGCACCCGGTCAAAGCCCGGCGTCGCGCGCAGCCGCCGGGCGACTTCGTAGCCATCCATCATTGGCAATCCGATGTCGAGCAGCACGACATCGGGCGCGAAGGTGGCGGCATCGGCGAGCGCATCTGAACCCGAATAGGCGACGCGGGTCTCGTGACCGTCGAGAGCCAGCATCATCGCGAGCGAGTCCGCCGCGTCCTGGTTGTCATCGATGATCATCACCCGCCGTGCGGCGACCTCGCGCGCGGGGGATGCCGGCGCCGCTGCAATCCTCTGCGCGGTCACGGGAAGCGTGATCATGCAGACGCACCCACGGCCAACGCCCTCGCTGGAGCACTCGACCCTTCCCTGGTGCATCTCGACGATCTTGCGCACGAGCGACAGCCCAACGCCCAGACCGCCCTGTGCCCGGTCGAGCGAGCGTTCGCTTTGCGAGAACAACTCGAACATCCGGGGGATGAATTCCGGCGCCACGCCGATGCCGTTGTCTCGAATGCTGATGAGAGCCGTGGAGACGCCGGCGCGCAATTCGACCTCGATCTTGCCGCCCGGATCGGTGTACTTCGCCGCATTGCTCAGGATATTGACCAGGCATTGCACGAGCCGCGTTGCATCCCCGAACACGTACAACGGCTCGCTGGGATAGGCGACCGATATGCGATGCTCTCTCTCCTCCATCAACGAATCGACCGCCTCGAGTGCCGAGGCGACGAGTGGAGCAAGCTCGAGCGGCGTGAGTTTCAACTCGATCTGCCCGCGCGTGATTCGCGCGACGTCGAGCAAGTCGTCCACCAGGCGGGTGAAGTGCATCACCTGACGCTGGATGATCGCTGCGGCGGCGCGGCTCTGCGGATCGATGTGCGGGGCTCTCGCGAGCAGCACGGCTGCGTTTCGCACCGGCGCCAGCGGGTTGCGCAGCTCGTGGGCCAGCATGGCGAGAAACTCGTCCTTTTGCCGATCCGCCTCCTCCAACGCCCGCTGTATTTGCTTGAGTCCTGTCACGTCCACGTGCGCGCCGATCGCACCGCGTACCCGCCCGTCGGCATCGAAGAGCGGCGCAGCGCTCACCATCAGGGCGATCTTGCGCCCATCCGCGAGCTCCACATCGAGATCGACGTCTCGTTGTTCCTGACCGGTGCGTGCCGCGAGCTGCATCGGCAGATCCTGGGGGGGAATCACCTTGCCATCGCGCAGGCAGCGGAATGCGCTGCTCGGGCCATCCTCCGCACTGAGGGAAAGATTTTGAGTGGTGGAAATCCCCAGGAGCTCGGCGAGACGGGTGGAGGCCGTCATCTGATTGCCGAGTGCATCGTGGGCGATGGCGATTCCAACGGGCAGCAGGTCGAGCATCGTCTGCAGCTCCTCGCGCTGCTGCTGCAGTTCCCGAACGGTCTGCTGCAACTTGCCGTTGACCTCCGTCAGCTCCGTGGTACGAGCGGCAACCTCCTGCTGCAGCTGGCGCGGCGATCTGAGCTGACTTGCGAGAGGAATGATGCGAAAGAGTGCGAGGGTGGTGGCCATCGACACGATGCCGGTGATCAGCTTCAATGCACCACTCAGCCGATAGTCCGGGTGCCACACGGTCCAGATCTCCATCAGATGCGTGGACCCGCACAGGAGAATGAAGGCGGCGAACATGAGGAATATCCCTTGGAAAGGGATGTCGACGGTGCGTCGTCTCACGAAATCGTAGATCGTGAACGGGATGAGGAAATAGGCCGCGGCGATCAGCCCATCCGAGCCGATGTTCAGCCACATCGTGCCGGGCTGCCAGAGATAGCAATGCCCATGCGGCATGAAGCCCTGTGAAGACAGCAACCATTTGAAGAAATCGTTCATTCATCACCCGGGGTAAAGTATGGCCGGCCGTGGCCGTGCGAAACGGTGGCGCCTGATGCGACGGACCTGCAGACTTCGAGGCGGACGGACCGCAGAACGGGCTGCTCAGCCCCTCCCCGCTTCATCATTCGGTGCCTGCCCCTCTTCTTCTTCGACCACCGCCTCGAGCGCCGCCGGTACGTGCCGCCTGAGCACCGCGTAGTGCGCCTCGCGCTGCTCCTTGGGCTCGAGAGTTTCCAGAAACTGCACCTCGCCGGCGATGAGCTGCGCGATCGGCATGCCGTCCGAATACAGCAGCCGGTTGGCGCCGAGCGAGGGCAAGCGCGCCCCCGGCGTGAGGATGCCGGCGAGGTTCAAAGGGTCGGCCGCCGAGACCGACACGTACTGGCGCGTGAGCGGCCGGCGACGCACCTCGCGCAACAGCGGGATCGCCTCGGGCGTTGCATACTGCTCGCCCGAGAAGCCCGCGACGAAGCGGCCGCCGCGGATCTCGCCTCGCGCCTCGAGCCGCCGGCAACACATCACGATCTCGCGCCACGGCGGCAACCAGTCCGCCTCGCGAACGATGAGCTTCCAGAAGATGACTCCCCAGCGTCGCAGCAGGGTGCGCACGACGTGCTCGACGGCGGCCTCCTCGGGCCGGGCGCCGGTCGACGCGCCGACCCGCCGCACGGACGCCCAGCGCCCCGCATCCGCCATGGCAAAGAGCGCGATGCGGCGCCTGCGGCGGCCCTGGCGGCCGCTCGCCCGCCCGCGTTGGCTGCTCGGCACGAGCAGCGCCCGCAGCCCGCCGAAGCTATCGGAATTGACGAGCCCGAGCGCCACGAGCTCGGCAAGCGCCTCCTCGGCCTCGACCGGCAACAGACGCACACTCTCGGTCAGCTCATCGAAGAACGAGGCACCGTGCGTCTCCAGATGGTCCATGACGGCGCGCGCGCGCGAGCTCAAGTGCTCGGCGCTCGGCACCGCCGTGAAGCTCGACCAGGCCTTGACGCTGCGCCGGGCGAGCAACGTGATGGGGGTCGAGCGCACCGGCACGGCTCCACGCGCCGCGCGCGGGGTGCGCTCGAGATCGCCCGTGCGCGGGGCGAGTCGCGCCCAAACGAAGCGGCCCGCACGGCAATGCTCATCGAGCCACTCGGGCTCGTATTCTGCAATGCGCGCCGGTAACAGGTCGGTCTCCCAGGCCGCAGCGGGCGCCTCGTATCCTTCGAGTTGCGTGAGCACCGCCGCCACGGCATCGGGTCCCTGCATGCGGGCCTCGGGCAGCACCCGTTGCCAGTCGAAAAGGAACCTCAGAAAATCGCGCGCCGCCACCGGCTCGATCTCGGCGCGCAGCCGCTTGACGGTGTAGCGGTGGATGCGCGCGAGGAGCCGCCGCTCGCACCACTCCTCCTCGATCTGCCCCGCGGCGGATTGCGGCGTGAAACGCCCCTTGAGCGCAAAACCCTCATTTTGCAAGGCCGCAAGCGCGGCATCAACGCGGCTCACGGGCAAGCCGAGCGCGCGGGCAAGGGCGCTCGGGGTCACCGGACCCAGCCCCTCGAGGCGGCCCCGAACGATCTCGACGAGCGACTCGTCCGAGGCGGGCACCTCGGGCTCGAACAACCCGCGCCGCTCGACCGCCACCCAGAGCCGCGCACCACTCGGCGTCGTGACCGGGACGATGCGCTGGTGTGCCTCGAGCTCATCGAGAAGCGCCGGCCAGCCGGGAGCCGCGGCCCGCTCCTCCTCGGTGATGAACGTGAGCCAGCCGAGCGCATCGTGCAGCTCATCGGCGGTGGTGGCGTCGGGCCATGCTTCCTCGCGCACGCGCTCGATCGCCTCGGCATCGAGCTTGCCGAGGTCCGCCGCCTCGGCGGCGTCGATCCAGCGCCGGCTCATCACGGCCTGGGTGCGGCGTTCCTCGAGCGGCGCATCGTCGAGATAAGCGTAGGGGCGCGCATTCAACGCTTCGAGCGCCAGCGGCGAGGGCTCGGTCAGGTCGCGCGCGATCACCCGGATCATCCCGCTCTCCAGGCCCTTGAGCAGTCTCTCGAAGCCCAGGACGTCCATGGCCTCTTCGAGGCAGTCGCGAATCGTCTGGCGCACCAGCGGGTGATCCGGCACCTCGATCTCGCCGGGCAGATTCTCGGCGCACGCCACCTGATCGGGGAACACCGAAGCGAGCAGGTCCTGCGCGTTCATGCGCGCGATCTGCGGCGGGATCTTCTTGCCTCCGCGAAAGCGCGGCAGCGCGAGCGAGATGCCGGCATCCCAGCGCCAGCGCACCTCGAACATCGGCGCCGCGCACAGCGCCTGGATCAGGACGGGTCGCGCGGTGTTCGAGTGCAGGTAGCGCGCCACGTCCGCAAGCTCGAAGCTGTGCGCCTGCGTCAGGGACAGCACGATGTGATCCTCGGTGGCCGCCGCCTGCAGCTCGAAGTTGAAGGTGCGGCAGAAGCGCTTGCGCAGCGCGAGTCCCCAGGCGCGGTTCACGCGGCTGCCGAAACTCGAGTGAATGACGAGCTGCATGCCGCCCGACTCGTCGAAGAAACGCTCGAAGATGAGCGTGTCGAGCGTCGGCAGGACGCCGAGTGCCGCGCGTCCGGCGGCGAGATACTCGACGATCTGCAGCGCCGCCTCGGCCGCGAGGCCCACTCCGTCGATGAGCCACGCGGTGGCCGTCCCCGGCTCGGCCTCGAGCCGCACCTCGATCTCGCGCCGCAGGCGCGCAACGGCCGCCGAGAGCTGATCGCTCCGACCCGGGGCCTCCCCCAGCCAGAACGGGATGCTCGGCGGCTGACCATGCGCGTCCTCGACACGCACCGTGCCGCGCTCCACGCGCAGGATGCGGTACGAGGTATTGCCGAGTTGAAACACATCGCCCTGCAGGCTCTCGACCGCGAAGTCCTCGTTGACGGTGCCGACGAGCTGCGACTCGGGCTCGAGCAGCACCCGGTAGTCCGCGTTGTCGGGAATCGCGCCCCCCGAGGTGATCGCGGTCAGCCGGCCCCCCTTGCGCGGCCTGAGCATCCCGTGCACGCCATCGCGATGAATCAGCGCGCCGTGTCGGCCCCGGCGGGTGCTGAAGCCCTGCGCGAGCAGCTCGACGCACTCATCGAACTCGACGCGGCTCAGGTCCTGGTAGCCGTAGGCGCGGCGCACGAGCTCGAACAGCGCATCGCTCGACCACTCGGCGGCGGAGACCTCCGCGACAATCTGCTGCATGAGCACATCGAGCAGGTTCTGCGGAACCCGCAGCTCATCGAGCTCGGCGCGGCGCACGGCATCGAGCAGCGCCGCGCACTCCACGAGCTCATCGCGCGAGAGCGGAAAGAGCCGTCCCTTGGAGACGCCGCCAACCGAGTGCCCGGCGCGGCCCACACGCTGCAGGAAGGCATTGATCGAGCGCGTCGAGCCGATCTGGCAGACGAGGTCCACATCGCCGATGTCGATGCCGAGCTCGAGCGAGGCGGTGGCAATCAAGGCCTTGAGCTCGCCGCGCTTCAGGCGCTGCTCGGCGTCGAGCCGCCGCTCGCGCGCCAGGCTGCCGTGGTGCGCGGCGATGTGCTCCTCGCCGATACGCTCGGAGATGTGGCGCGCGACACGCTCGGCGAGCCGGCGTGTGTTGACGAAGATGAGCGTCGTGCGGTGCTCGCGGATCAGCTCCGCAAGGCGGTCATAGATCTGCGACCAGACCTCCCCGGACATCACCGCCTCGAGCGGTGCGGGCGGCAGCTCGAGCGCCAGGTCGCGCCGGCGGGTGTGTCCCGCATCGACGATCGTGCACGGCGCGGCATCGGGCCGCACGCCGACGAGGAAACGGGCGACTTCCTCGATGGGGCGCTGCGTCGCGGAGAGGCCGATGCGCAGCAGTCGCCGGCCGCTGAGCGCTTCGAGGCGCTCGAGCGAGAGCGCGAGATGCGCGCCGCGCTTGTTGCCGGCGATGGCGTGGATCTCATCGACGATGACGCTGCGGCAGGAGGCGAGCATCTCGCGCCCGCTCTTCGAGGTGAGCAGGATATAGAGCGACTCGGGTGTGGTGACGATGATGTGCGGGGGCTCGCGACGCATGCGCGCGCGCTCGCTCTGCGGCGTGTCCCCGGTGCGCACCACGGTGCGGATCGCGACTTCGGGGAGCCCGAGCGAGGCGAGCTCCTCGCGGATTCCGGCGAGCGGCGCCTCGAGGTTGCGATGGATGTCGTTCGAGAGCGCCTTCAGAGGCGAGACGTAGACGATCCGTGTCTCGTCGGGCAGCGGTGCCTCGAGCCCCTCCTTCACCAGCTGATCGATGGCGGCGAGAAAGGCGGCGAAGGTCTTTCCCGAGCCGGTGGGCGCGGCCACCAGCGTCGCGGCGCCCGACTGGATGGCCGGCCACGCCGCAACCTGCGCGGGCGTCGGCGCATCGAAGGTGCGGGTGAACCACGCAGCCACGGCGGGATGAAAGGAACTGAGTACGTCCATGGGCCAATCCGGGAATGGCTCCATGATACCCGAAGGTGCGGCGCAAGAGCCTCGCGGCAAATGCGATTCGACCGCAGGCGCGGGATGGCGCCCTTCGCCGCCACCCCGCGCTCGGGTCTGAGCGATCGTCTGGGCGATTGCCCTTTACGCTGCCTTTCCGGCCGCCAGTGCGTGCACATCGGCGGCCCGCAGTGCCTTGCCGCCGATCGCCCAGTCCCCGCCCTCGAATTCATTGATGCGCACCCAGGTCACGGGGCGCATGTTCTCGCCCTCGACCGCGACCATCGCTTCGGTGACCTTGTTGATGAGCTCCCTCTTCTGCGCCGGCGTGAAGACATCCTTGATCACATCGATTGTAACGAGAGGCATGGCTTTCTCCTTCGTGTGTGGGTTGTGCGGCCCCCGGAACCTTTCCAGCAGCCGATGTGAACAGCCTGCCACGCCCCTCTGCCTGAAGCTTGCAGCAGTCGTGGAGAAGTCCTGGAGATTGTTGGGAGTTTTGCCGACAGGCGCTACTCTATGCCGATGATCTACCAGTTCGGCCCGTTCGAGCTGGACATGGCCAAAGTCGAGCTGCGTGCCCGCGATGCGACCTACGCGCTCGAGCCTCAAGTCTTTGCGCTGCTCGCCTTATTGGTCCAGAACCACGATCGCCTCGTCTCGAAGGACGAGATCATCGAGAAGGTGTGGGACGGGCGCGTCGTGTCGGACGCTGCGGTGGCCAGTCGGATCAAGTCTGCGCGCCAGGCGCTGGGCGATGACGGTAAATCGCAGACGTACATCAAGACCGTCCATCGCCAGGGGTTTCGCTTCGTGGCGAACGTCAGGGCCACATCGGGAACCGCGACGGGGCCGGTTGCGCTCGCAGGGCCGGTCACGGCGGCCGAGGGAGAGGGCATCGCCAATCAGCCCCCGGACTCCGCTACCCGACCCTCGCTTGCCGTGCTGCCGTTCCGCCTCATGGGTGAAGGGGGGCGATATGCGGCGCTCAGCTTTGCTTTACCTGCCGAGCTGATCACCGAGCTGTCCCGCCTGCGCTGGCTATTCGTCACCGCTCGGGGGTCCTCATTCCGGCTGGGCGCATCCGATATCGACGTCGGCGACATTGGCCGCCTGCTGCGTGTGCGCTACTGCCTCGGCGGAACGATCGAGCTGTCGGATCGAGGCCTGGCGGTCGCGGTCGAGCTGGTCGACACCGCGGATGGGGGCATCGTCTGGGCCGAGCGCTTCTCGGGGCTGATCGATGACGTGCACGCCATGCGCGAGGACATCCGCTCCCGGGTTCTCACGGCGCTCGAGATCCAGATTCCGATCCATGAGGCCGCCCTCGCTCGGCTGGGCTCAACCGAGAATCTCGACGCGTGGTCCGCCTACCACCTCGCCCTGCAGCACATGTACCGGTTCAACAGTGTCGACAATGCCGCCGCCAGCACCTTGTTTCAGCGCGCCGTGGCTCTCGACCCGTTGTTCGCGCGCGCCCACGCGGGCCTGTCGTTCATTCACTTCCAGACCGCTTTCATGCGCTTCACCGAGGACACGGCCGCAGAGACGGCCCTGGCGCGCCGCTTCGCGGAGCGCGGTCTCGAGCTCGATCCACTCGATCCCTTCGTGAACTTCACGATGGGACGCACGTACTGGCTGGAGGGCGACCTGGAAAGCAGCCTGAGCTGGCTCAAGCGCTCGACGAGCATCAGTCCACACTATGCCCAGGGAATCTACGCACGCGCGTGGACCGAGGCCCTCTCAGGGCGGCCTCAGGAAGGCCGGGGGCACGTCGATCTGGCGATGCGTCTGAGCCCTCTCGATCCACTGTATTACGCGATGCTCGGAACGCGCTCCTTCACGCACATGGCCGTGAACGAGGACGCGGAAGCGGCCCACTGGGGCGAGCAGGCGGCGCGCTCTCCGGGAGCCCACGTGCTGATCGCGATGATCGCGGCCGTCGCCCATACGCTCAACGGGGATCCCGTGCGCGCCGAGCGGTGGGCGGCGAACGTGCGCGCACGCGATGCCGCGATGACCCGCGACCACTTTTGCCGCGCATTTCCGATGAAGTCGGACGCGATGCAGGCGCGGGTCTTTGAGGCGTTGGCGCGCCTGGGATTTTGAGCCGGCGAGCTCGACGCCGCGCGCCCGTTGAAGCCCGCCCCCCCTCCGGGCCGCCCCATCCGCGCCGCCTGCCGCTAGTGCGACCCCTCGACCTGCTTCTTGAGATTGTCGAGACCCGAGCGATAGATGCTGTGGATCGTATCGGTCGCGGTCTTGTCGTTCTCGTTCGGCCCCGGGTTGTCGCCCGTGTTCTTGCGCATGAAATGACCCGACCAGGTGACGAGCGACTTGCCCGCGCCGGCGCCGGTCACCCGGATGGTCGATGTGTAGTCGCTCACCGGGATCACGCCCTCGAGAATGGTGTATTTGACCGTGTGAGCCGCCGGATTGAAGACCAGGAGCTTCTCCTTGATGGTGCCCCCATCCTTCAAGGTGAGCAGCCGCACCGCATCGACGTGGTTGTTCTGACCCTCGATGATCTCGTCCTTGGCGACCGCGGGGTGCCAGGTGTTCAGACCGTTGAAGTCCTTGACCGCCTTCCACACGGTGGGGACCGGCGCATCGATGGTGACGGTCTCGGTGACCTGCAGGCGCGGCGCGGCGGCGAAGGCGCCCGCGGCAGCCGCCAGCCCCAGCGTGCATGCGATGAGCTTCGTTCTTCTCATAGAGACTCCCTTGATGGTGTAGGACGTTGCAGCCAGCGCGCTGCCATCGGCGGAATCAGCAGCAGACTGACCAGAGTGGAGGATATTAGCCCACCCAGAATGACCACGGCCATGGGCCCCTCGATCTCGTGCCCCGGCTGATGCAGCTGCAGGGCGACCGGGAGAAGGGCGAGGGCGGTCAGGAGCGCGGTGAGCAGCACGGGCGTCAGGCGTTCCTCCGCGCCCTGCAGGGCGGCGGCGAGACCCCAGCGCAGGCCCTCCTGCTCGACCAGATGGTCGAAATGGGAGACGAGCAGAATGGTGTTTCGGGCCGCCATGCCGAACAGCGCGACGAAGCCCACCATCGCGCCGAGCGAGAGCGTCGCGCCCGTGATCGCGACCGCGGCGACGCCGCCGATCAGCGTGCTCGGCAGCGACAGCAGCACGAGCCACACGTGACGCGCAGAGCCGAAGGCGAGCGCGAGCAGCAGCACGATCACCACGAGCGCCGCCAGGGACTGCAGGAGCAGCTCATGGGCTGCGGCGGCCTGCGTCTCCGCCGCTCCGCCATAACGCAGGAAGACGCCGGGCGGCAGATGCACCTGCGCGGCCACCGCGGCACGGGCGGCGCGCGAGTAGCCCACCTGATCGGCGCGGCGCGGGGTGGCCACCACGATCTGCCGGCGCAGGCCGTCCTGATGATCGATGAGACTGCGCGTCTCATCGAGGCTGATGCGGGCGACCGCGGACAAAGGAGCGATCGCGCCGTCCCGGCCGCGCAGCAGGAGTGAGCCGAGCGCCTGCGGGTCGGCGGGCGCGCCGGCGATGCGCACGGCGACCGGCACGCTGCGATCCGCCTCGTGAAGCTGCGAGGCGATGCTACCGTGATAGGCCGCATTGACGGTCTCGAGCACATCGGCCGCCTGCAGCCCATAGCGGGCGAGTGGCTCGGGCTCGAGCTCGAGATGCAGCTCCACCTGCCGCGGAGGCACCAGCAGGCGCACGCCGGCGCTGTCGGGCAGCCGCTTCAAGACCTCGACGATCTGTGCCCCCACCCGATCGTCCGCATCGAGATCCGAGCCGATGACGCTGATCGAGAACGGCGCCGCCTCACCCGAGAGTGTCTCGCCGATGCGCTCGGCAAGCACCGAGTAGATCTCGACCAGCTGGTTTGGAAAGTCATCGAACACCTTGCGAATGGACGCATCGATCTGCGCCGCATCGCGCCCCTTCATCGGATCGATCTGCACCTCGAACTCGCTCTTGTTCGGCGCATCGGGATCCTGGCCGTTCTCGGCGCGCCCGATCTGCTCGGCGACGCTCTTCACGCCGGGAATCGCCATCAGGCCTCGGGAGATCTGCACGCCGACCCTTGCGGTCTCGGCCAGGGACACCCCCGGGCGCAGCGATGCATGCGCGATCAAGTAATTCTCGCGAAAGTCCGGCAGGAGCCGCGCACCGAGCAGCGGCAGGCAGATGAGGCCCGCAAGACCGCTCGCTCCCAGGATGCCGAGAAGCACACGCGGGCGCGCATACAGCCATTCGATGGCCGCGAGCTGCGCCCGCTTGCAGCGCTTGAGGAACGGTGCCTCGGGATGCGGCTGGTGCTTCGCCATGAGCAGCACGGACATCGCGGGCGTCGCGCTCATCGCGACCAGGAGCGACAAGCCGACGGCCAGCAGGAAGGAGATCGAGAGCGGGCGAAAGAACGAGCCCTGCAAGCCGGTCATCAGCAGGATCGGCAGGAACGCGACGGCGACCGCCGCCGTCGCGTAAAACACGGGCCGGCGCACCTCGAGCGAGGCGCCGATGAAGAGCTGCGCGAGATCGACGTCGGCGCCTGCGGCACGGCGTCGCCGCAGGATGTTCTCGACGTCGATCACCGCATCATCGACCACCACACCGAGCGCGACCACCAGCCCGCCCAGGGTCATGGTGTTGAGCGAGAGACCGAAGGCCTCGAGAATCCACACCGTCGTGAGCAGCGCGAGCGGGATCGCGCTGAAGGAAATGAAGGCGCCGCGCCAGTCGCGCAGCATCAGCAGCAGCAGCGCCACCACCAGCACCGCGCCGATGAGCAGCGAGTTGCGCAGCTTCTCGATCGCGCTCTCGATGAAGCTCGCGGGCCGCAGCAGCGCCGGGTGGTACACGACCCCCTGCTGCGCGAGCGACGGTGCGAGCGCGTCGAGCCGCTCCTCGAGCGCACGTGTGACCTCGAGCGTGTTCGCGCCGAACTGGGTCGAGGTCTCGATGAGCATGCCGGGCTTGCCCGCGATCAGCGCATCGCCGAAGCGCGGCGCGCTTCCCTCGCGCACCGTGGCGATGTCCCGCAGACGCACCGCTTGCCCCTCGTTCGTGCCGACGAGCGCATTGCCGAGCGCATCGGCGCTCTCCCCCGGCGCCTGCGCGCGAATCACGATCCGCTGCATCGGCGTCTCGAGATAGCCGCCGCCGATGAGCTCGGTCGTGCGCCGCGCGGCACCGAGCACATCATCGAGCGTGAGATGCACGGCGGCGAGCTTGACCGGATCGACCTCGATCTGCCGCTCGCGCACCTCCCCCCCGAAGATCTGCGCCTGCGCAACACCGGGCACGGCGAGAATCTGCGGCTTGATGATCCACTGCACGATGTCGCGCAGCTCGAGCGGCGAGAGCCGATCGCTCGTGTAGCCGAAGTGCACGAGATACTCCATCGAGGAGCTCAGCGGCGAGAGCAGCGGCGCACCGACCCCGCGCGGAAGCACGCCCGCGAATTCCGCGAGCCGCTCGGTCACCACCTGGCGTTGTCGGTAAGGGTCGCCCGCCCGATCGAATACCACCTGCATGGCCGAGAGCCCCTGCGAGGAGGTGGAGCGCACGGTCTTCACCCCCTCGGTCCCCGCGAGCAGCTCCTCGAGCGGTCGCGTCACCAGCGACTCGACCTGCGTCGCATCGAGACCCGGCGCCTCGGTTTGCACCAGCACATGGGGCGGCGCGAAATCCGGGAACACGTCGAAGCGTGCCGAGACGCTCGCGGCGAGCCCGAGCGCGGCGATCAGGCAGGCGAGCGCCGTGACGATGCGCGGATGCGTGAGCGAGGCTCGAACGATGGCGGCCAGCATGCGTGCTTGAGTCGATCCTGCGGAGCTTCGAGCCCGCTTCTAATCCTCGTCGTCTTCGCTCGAGCGGTTACCCAGGTCCTTGAGCGACCAGAGAACCCCCGCACCGCTCACGACGATCTCATCGTCATCGTCGATGCCCTCGACCAGCCAGCCAGCGCCGTAGGGCGCAATCAACCTGACCGCCAGGGGAACATAGCGAGCCGGTGAGCCCGCCGCCGCCGCGCTCGCCTGCTTGTAAACATAGGGCCCGTGCTCATCGTAGAGCAGCGCCGAGCGGGGCAGCACCCTCCCCGCTCGGACCTCGTTGAGCAGCGCCACCGGCAGGCGGGCGCCGGCGCCGAGTCCCGTGGGCGCGGCGGAGAGCTCGAGCAGCAGCGCGGCGCTCTGCGTCGCCCCTTCGGCGCGCAGCGCGCCGAGCACGCGGCCCGGCACCTCGACGCCGTCGACATCGACGAGCGCCTGGGCGGGCAGCGCACCCCAGCTGTGTCGACCGGGAAGGTCCGCGCGCACCAGCAGCGCGCGCCCGTCGATGAGACGGGTCGCGAGCTCATCCTGCGCCTCGCTCCGCCACGTCGCGATCGGCCCCCAGCCGAGCGTGAGCCGCGCGCGCGCCGCGCCGAGCCCGGCCCGCGCCTTGGCGTGCTCCGCCTCCGCCGTCTCCACCATGCGCGCCGAGGCCTGCGCCCCGCCCGCGTAAAGAGCCTCCAGGCGCTTGAGCTCGAGCGCCGCGGCTTGCTCGGCCGCTGCGGCCACGCGCAAGGCATCGAGATCGCTGCGCAAGGCGGCGGGATCCAGCACGAGCCCGAGCGCCGCGGTCCGCCCGGCGGCTCGCGCCGCTTGCGGACGCGCAATCTCGAGGCCCACGGCGCGCGCCTGATCCGCGTTGAGTACGGGGCCGGCGGCGGGCGTGGAGGATGGCGTGCGCGCAGCCGGGGCCTTCTCATCATCATCCGGGTGTGCGGCCCGCGCTGCGCCACCGACGAGCAGTATCGACGCCAGCAGGCCGCTCACCTGCGCGGGTCGGCCGCCCCGCAAGACGCCGCTCATGAGGACGTTCCGGCCGAGATCGCCGCGGCGAGCGCGAGCTCGGGCCCGGACAGCGGCGCGCGCAATCCATCCTCGAGGGCGTTGCGCGCCGCCTGCAGCTCGCTTCTGAGATCGAGCAGCGCAAGCTCGGCCTGCAGCGCCACGATCTGCGCGCCCGAGCGCTCGAGCGTATCGAGTGCGCCCAGGCGAACGCCCAGCTCGACCTGGCGCGCCTGACGTTGCGCGGCCTCGAGCTGTCGGCGCGCCGCCTCGACGTTATCGCGCGCGATCGACTCGGCGCGCACCGCGGCGGCGATCTCGCCATGAATGCGCGCCTGCAGCGCGAGCATGCGCTCGGCCGCCAGATCGCGCGCGGCGCGTGCCTCGGCGATCTCGCCGCGATTGCGGTCGAACGGCAGCGTGAAGCCGACATTGAAGGGAAACTTGGCGATGCCGTGATCCCAGTAGTAGCCGGGCTCGAGCACCAGCTCGGGATACTGGCGCTTGACGGCCAGATGCAGCTGCGCCTCGGCGCGCGCATAGTCCTTGATCAGCGCGAGGAGGTCGGTGCGCGAGAGCAGGGCCTGCTCGCGGCGCGTGCCCAGCTCGGCCTCGGCGAGCGGGGGCGGCTCGCCCCATTCCGCCCAGCGAGTCTGGATGCCCGAGAGCGCCTCGGGCGGCACGCCGAGCGCGCGAGCGAGATCGGCGCATGCGCGCGCGGCGTGCTCGTGCTCCTCGAGCTGCCGTTGCTCGATGTCGATCAGCGCGCGCTCCGCGGTGACGAGCTCGGCGGGCGGATCCTCGCCCGCCTCGACGCGGCGGCGCTCCGCGCCGAGGAGCGCCTGCTGTGCTACGCGGAGCCGATCGAGAAGCTGCGCACGGCGCTGCGTGCGCTCGGTCTCGCTCAAGGCCTCGGCGAGCTCGCGGCGCACGCTCCAGGCCGCCTCGATGAGCTCGAGCTGCGCGCGGCCGGTGTCGAGTCGCGCGGCGGCGAGCGCCAGCTCGCGCCGTCCCGGGGAGCGCACCGGCCAGTCGAGCGCGAGCCCGTAGAGCCAGGGGTGCGTGTCGTGAATCGCGTACTCGGACTCGAGCAGCAGGTCGGGGTTGGGCCACAAGGAGGCCGTGACCTCGTGCGCGCCCACCTCGCGCATCTGCGCGCGGGCGACGGCGAGCTCGGGATTCAGGGCGAGCGCGACGGCCAGAAGCTGTGCGCGGTCCCAGCTCGCCGGAGGCCACTGGGCTTGGGGCAGCCGCTGGCGCACGCTCTCGAGAAGCGGCCCGTCATCGAGCCGCCGGCTGGCGAAGGAGCTTGCGCTGGCGGCGGGCGCGAGCGGCGCGGGTTGATAATGGACACAGCCGCAGCACAGCGCGGCGAGGAGCGCGAGCGCCGCGCGTTGCCTCGAGTCCCCTGCAGCGGCAACGTAGGTCACGGGCTTCGATGATAAAATGGAAATCATGCGAAGCGCGAGATGGATCGAGGTGCCTCTGGCCGTTGCGCTCCTTGCGCTCCTCGGGCCCGCGATCGCGCAGGAGCGGGCGCCCTCGCCCGAGGCCGTGGCGGCAACCCATCGCGACGGCATCTGGAAGGCGGTGGTACCGGCCGGATCGATGCGCGGCGAGTTCAACGGCCTAGATCCCATCGGTCTTGCTGCGGGCGCGAGCATCCAGGCGGATTGCTCGCTCAACTGGGTCAATCCCGATGACGGCGCGCGCTATTGCTTCTCGAGCGGCACCTCGCTCGAGCTGTTCCTCGATGCGCCGCAGGCGAACATCGCGCGGGCGCGCGCCGGCTGGCGCCGCATCGAGGGAACGCGCTGAAGCCCCGAGCGGGCGATGTGCATCGCCCGCTCGAGCTACCCTCAGAAGAACAGGATGCCGCCGAGCGCGATGTCCTTCTCGGTGGCGGAGTTGCCGTTCCAGGCCTGCGCCTTGGTCTCGATTCCCTCGGCCACCAGCGTGACGTGCTTGGTCAGACTGTAATACAGGCCGATGACCCCGGAGGAGTTGCGCTTCAACGCATCGCTCGCAAAGCCGAGATACGTTCCGGTCGGCGAGAATGCGCCCGCGCGCTCGTCGCTCGCGAGATACAGATTCGACTCACCGTAGCTCACGCCGATCTTCAGCTTCTCGAGCTTGTAGGTGAGCTGCACATAGCCGCCGTCGGATTTGCGCTTCTGGCCGGTGGCCCCGGTGGCGAACAGGTACAGCCCCGTGGTGCCCACGCCTTTGCCGGTATAGACATAGACGACGCCCTCGAAGCCCGCGATGTCGGCCTTGACGCCGAGATCGACCGACGATCCCGTGAAGCTCGTTTGCGCGAGCGGTCCGTTGGCCGCCTGATCGGCCGCCGACGCCTGCTCCTTCTGCGTGACGATGTCCACCCACGCCTTGCCCGACAAGCCCTCGCTCTTCGGATCGCCGAACCCGTAGCTCAAGCCCGCCTGCACTTGCGGCTGATCGTGCTTGGTATAGGACGCTGAGCCTGGGGTTGCGGGCGAATCGAGCGGTTGGAAGACGCCGAGCGAGCCCGAGAAGCCGGCGAAGCTCGGTGTCGTGTAAGTGATCTGCGGCTCCCAGTCGGTGTAGATGTAGCCGATGCCGATGCGGCCCAGGCTGGTATTGCTCGGAGCCGCATTGTTGGTCGAGGATCCGACGCCGAGCAGCGTCATGTCATCGAGGATCGCGTCCTTGCCGAACAGCCCGATGTCCCGACCGATCTTCACCGTGCCCCAGCTCGCATCACCGAAGGTGAAGAACGCCTGACGGGCATCGATGCCCGGGGTGCCGAGCGCCTGAGGCAGGCCGGTCGGTGCGTTGACGGCACCGCCCGCGCCGCTGTTGATGCCGGGATAGAGGCCGATGGTGACGTTGATGTCGAGGTTGTCCTCGCGCGTCGTCGCGCTGAACACGAGCGCCGCCGGCAGCAGGCCGTTACGCACCGCGGCCGAGTGATCGCCGCCGTTGCAGGCGAGCCCGGCGACGACCGCGCTGTTCGCCGCATCGTCGCACTGGGTCTGCACGTAGAACCCGTTCACGTTGCCCGAGAAGTCGAGCTTCCAATCACCCGCCTGCACATCGATTCCCGCGACCGATCGGGCGAATGGCATGACCCCGATCGCGGCCCCGATTGCGATCGCTTGTATGATTCGCTTCTTCATGAAACTCCCCTCACGTCTTGGTGGTTGAGGACCGTCCGACCGCAACTGCAGCCTTCGGCACACTCTTGCAAGAGCTGTACCAGCAACGCCACGAAGACCGTGTGGCCGAGAGGACGGCTGTGGCGTGCGCGCGAAACTCGCGCTCGGGGGCGCCTACGGGTGGGCAACCCTCGAGCCACGCGCGTACCCGCGCTCCGGCCGCCTGCCACGCGTCGCACGCCGTGCCCGAGGAGCGTGGCACTGTGTGCTGAATTGGGGACAGCGCGGGCTGCTTCATTTTTGAAGCACCGTCGCGAAGGCGCAGCTCACGGGCCTTTCGAGCCCCGGAGCCGCCGCGCGACGCCTGCTTCTCGCCGGCCCGAGGGGGTTCCCCGGCCGGCGGCCGGCGGCCCCCGCCGCTGGCACGTCCGATGCTTGCGCCCTGAGGCAAGCGACGGCGCTCATAGGACACATTCCAATGAAAGTGCGCGCAGCCGTGGCCTGGCAGGCGGGTCACCCCTTGAGCATCGAGCAGGTCGATCTCGAGGGTCCGAAATCCGGTGAGGTTCTCGTCCGGATGGTCGCAGCCGGGCTGTGCCACACCGATGCGTTCACGCTCGCCGGGGCCGACCCGCAGGCGCGCTTCCCCGCCATTCTCGGTCACGAGGGCGCGGGCATCGTCGAGGAGGTCGGCGCGGGCGTGCACAGCGTGCGCGCCGGCGATCACGTCATCCCGCTGTACATGCCCGAATGCGGCGTGTGCGAAGGATGCCGCTCGGAGCGCACCAACCTGTGCGACACGCTGCGCGCCACTCAGCAGCGCGGTCTCATGCCGGACGGGACCTCGCGCTTCTCATCGAAGGGCCGCCCCCTGCTGCACTTCATGGGCACGAGCACCTTCGCCGATTACACGGTGCTGCCCGAGATCGCCGTGGCGCGCATTGCCCGTGAGGCGCCGCTCGAGAAGATCTGCATTTTCGGCTGCTCGATCACCACGGGCGTCGGGGCGGTGCTCAACACCGCGAAGGTCACGCCGGGCTCGAGCGTCGCCGTGTTCGGGCTCGGCGCGATCGGCCTCGCGGTCGTTCAGGGTGCGGTGCTCGCGCAGGCCGGCCGAATCATCGGCATCGACCTGAACCCGGCCCGCTGGCCACTCGCTCGCGAGCTCGGCGCCACCGACTACCTGAACCCCAAGAGCCACGATGAGCCCATCGAGCAGATCCTCATCGAGATGACGCACGGGGGCGTCGATTATTCCTTCGAGTGCATCGGCAACGTGCACGTCATGCGCTCGGCCCTCGGAAGTTGCCGCAAGGGCTGGGGAGAGTCGGTGATCATCGGCGTCGCGGGCGCGGGCCAGGAGATCGCCACACGCCCGTCACAGCTTCTCGAAGGCCGGGTCTGGCGCGGCTCGACGTTTGGCGGGGTCAAGGGACGCTCGCAGCTCCCGGGCTACGTCGACCGCTATCTCAACGGGGAGCTGCGCGTCGATCCACTGATCGGCGCGACGCTGCCGCTCGAGAAGATCAACCGCGCCTTCGACCTCATGCAGCAGGGCAAGATCGTGCGACCGGTGATCCGGCTCTCCTAGTGCTCGAGCAGGATGCGGTGCTTGTGGATCTTGCGATACAGGGTGTTGCGGCTGATCCCGAGCGCCTGGGCGGTCCGGCTGATGTTCCAGCGCATGCGCTCGAGCTCCTTGAGCAGCGCCGCGCACTCGGCCTCGCGCAGCGCCGCCGAGGGCGCCGCATCCTGAGCGCAAGCATCCTCCGCGCCGCGCTCGGCCACCGGCGCCGGCAACGCGACCGCCTCCGTGTCGAGGATTTCCTGCGGCAGGTTCGATGCGCGAATGAGGCCGTCGCGACACAGCGCCGCCGCGGTGCGCAGTGCGTTTCTCAACTGGCGGATGTTGCCCGGCCACGGATACTCCATCAGCCGGCGGAAGGCCTCATCGTCGATCTCCATGGCCTCCTCGCCCTGGGCCTCCTCGCGCAGCAGCGTACGGATGAGCTCCGGCTTGTCGGCGCGATCCTTGAGCAGCGGCAGATGCAGCGTGATGCCGTTCAGCCGGTAGTAAAGGTCCTCGCGAAACTGTCCCTTCTCGATCATCTGCTTCAAGTCGCGGTGCGTCGCGCTGATCACGTGCAGATTGACGGGAATCGCCTGATCGCTCCCGAGCGGCACCACCTCGCGTTCCTCGATCACCCGCAACAACCGGGTCTGCAAGGTGAGGGGCATGTCGCCGATCTCATCGAGGAAGAGCGTGCCGCCGTTCGATTGCAGTATCTTGCCGACGCGACCTTCCTTGGCTGCGCCCGTGAATGCGCCGCGCGTGTAGCCGAAGAGCTCGCTCTCGATGAGGCTCTCGGGGATGGCCGCGCAGTTCACGGTGGTGAAGGGCTTGTCCGACCAGAGCCCTCCCCGGTGCAGCAGCTTCGCAAAGGCCTCCTTGCCGGTGCCGGTCGCACCGTGCAACAGGATCGGCACCTGCTTCGCGTAGAGCTGGCGCGCACAGGCGAGGTTGCGCCGCATCTGCGGATCCTCGCCCACGTGCTGCTGGCCGCGCGCCGCGGGCGGGTCCTCGGCGATCTCCTCGCTTTCGGACTCGGCGCGCCGTGGATCGAGCAGGGCGAGCTTGCGGTTGCGGCCGCTGTTGAGCGGCGCGCGAGCGATCGCGAAGAAGCGCCGGCCATGCGCGAGATCGCGCACCGGCCAGATGGCGCTCGGCTCGAAGCGCGCGCGTTGCTCGAGCGTCGAGAAGTTGAACTGAAAGAAGCGCTCGATCGGCTGGCCGACGAGCGCACCGCGCGAGGAGCACCCGAGCTGCAGCAGCGCGCTCTCGTTGACGGCGAGGATCGTGCCCTCATCGTCCATCGCGATGAGTGCCTCGTGCAACAGGCCGACGAACTCGGCGCGGCTGTGAAACCGCAAGATCCACGCCCGGCCGTACTCGTTGAGGAAATTCCAGCGGCTGATGAGATGCGCCGACATGTTGACGAGCGCCATGGTGTGGCGGTGAATGAGGCGGCTGTCGCTCGAGTTCGCGGAGGAGGCATCGAGCACCGCCATGGTGGCGCCGTGCGGATCGAGGATGGGTGCACCGGAGCACGACAGCGAGAGATTGTAGTGCCGGAAGTGCTCCTCGCGATGCACGGTGACGGGGCAGCCCTCGGCGAGACAGGTGCCGATACCGTTGGTGCCTTCATGCCGCTCGTCCCAGAGCGCACCGATCCACAGGCCCGCCTGGCGAAATTCGCGCCGCAGCGCCGGATCGGTGATCGTGCTCAACACCGCGCCCTGCGTGTCGGTGAGGATCACCGCGAAGCCCGAGCCGGCAATCTGCTCGTAAAGGCTCTCCATCTCGGCGCGCGCGACCGGCAGCAGCTGCCCCATGCGCTCCTGCAACTCCTTCACCGCCTGCGACGCGAGCACGACATTCTGGCGTGGAGCGGAGGGCTCGATCTGATATTCGGTGAGGCAGCGGTGCCAGGAGCGGGCAACGTGCGGCTCGATGCGATCGAGCTGCAGCCCGCCGTGCACCACCTGAAAGATGCGCGAGGCATGCGAGGTCTCGATGCTGTTGCTCACGATTGCACCGCCTGAGGTTATCCGTGTTGTCCTTATCGCGTAACCCGAAGCGTAGCGGACGCGCTCCCCACGCCTCCGTCACTCCCCATCACAAGGGTGGTCCGATTATGGGCGCGGAGCAATACGCGCTGCAACATCCTTGACCATCCGGCGCACGCCGTTCCGTGCCTCCTGCACTATTGCGAGGCGGGCGCCCCGAATTTGTACGTCGGATCGCCGTCGTAATGCGCGCGGATGAACGCGATGATTTTCCACAGGTCGTCCGCATTCTTGATGATCGTGCCCATCGGGGGCATCGGCCCGACGACGTTTTCGCGCCCGGTGCGGGTGTAGCCGGCCTTCTGCAGATCCGCCGTCCCGAGGGTCACCAGGCGAAACAGCGTATCGTCATCCCCGCCATAGACCCAGGTGTCGTTGGTCACCGCCGGGCACATGCCCCCGCCGCCCGTGCCGCCGTGACAGCCGCTGCAGGAGTAGCTGCGAAACAGGCTCTCGCCCTGCGCGACGATGTCGCTCTGGCTGTCCTTGTAGGGGTTGTGCAGACCGCCTTTGGGCGTGTTCTTGACCGCATCGGTGGGCGAGACCTTGGTCCAATCCTCGGGCGCACCGGCTTGCGAGATCTGGAGCGCTGCGAGCGTGCCCAGGACGAGGATCACACCCGCCCTCGAAATCTTCATTATTCTCACATCCAACCTCCTCCGTCGGTTCGCAAGAGTCTACGTCTATTTTGTCCCGCGCGGCGCTCGGGCCGCTGCGGGCGGCGCGATCAACTCGAGGCCGGACGGCTCCTATGCGCCTGCGCGTCCTGCAGCAGCCGGAGCACCGCCTCGTTGTTGTTCGATTCGGCGATGCCGATGGCGGTGCGCCCGTCCTGACTGCGCGCATCGAGATCCGCGCCCGACTTGAGCAGCAGCTCGGCGAGACGCGAGTGATTGCCCGCGGCAGCGATCATGAGCGCCGTCACCCCGCCGAGATTCACCGCATTGACGTTCGCGCCGTGCGCGATCAGCGCGCCCGCGAGATCGCTCGAGCCCGCGACCGATGCGAGCATCAATGGGGTGTAGCCGCCCTCGCCGATCGGCGCGTTCACGTCCGCCCCCGCCCGGACCAGTGCCTCGGCGGCCTTGAGCTTGGCGTTCTGAGCTGCAATGGCGAGCGGGGTGAGGCCCTTGTCATCGGTCGCGTCGAGCCGCGCGCCGTGATGCAGCAGCGTCTCGACCAGCTGCGGATTATCGGCCCAGGCGGCATACATGAGCGCGGTCCAGTGACCGCGATCGGTTTGCTCGACCGGCGCATGATGCTCGGTGAGGAAGGTGGCGACGTCGAGGAAGCCGAAGCGCGTGGCATTGATGAGCGGCGGATAACCCTCGCCGTCGAGCGCATCGAGATGCGCGCCGTGGCTCGCAAGGTAGCGCACGCGCTCGAGATCGTCGGCGACGATCGCGTTGGCGAGCTCGGCATCCGGATTCGCGCCCCGCGCAAGATCCTTCTTGAGCTCGGCGAGACGCGCTTCACGCTGCTGCTTGCGCGCGGCGGCCGACTCGACCGGGGGCTTGGGCGGCTGATACGGGCCGTGCGAGGGCAGATCGCCGGAAATCAGGCAATCGTTGCACTTCACGAGCGGCACGCCGTACGCCACCAGGATCTTGCGAATGTCCTCCTTGTGCTGCGCGAGCGCACCCTCGATCGCCTCCTTGATCTCCGGCCGACCGCGCGGCACCGCGAGCGTCATGTCGAACTCGAGAGGCACCTCGTTTTCCATGAGATTCGCCGGCTTGATCACCAGCGGCTCGTGCAGCATCGACACGTAGTAGCCGGCCATCGGTCCCCACACCGCGGCCACATCGAGCTTGCCGTCGACGACGAGCTGTACGTCGAAGGAGGGCTGATTCTCGCTGATGAGATCGGCGTTGTGGCTGAGATAATGGATCACGGTGTTGGCGACCACGCCGTGGTCGGCGAGCGCCTGGCGTATCGCGGACACCTGGAAGACGCCGACGTGCAGTCGCTTGAGCGCCGGATCATCGAAGCTCTTGATGTCGATGCCGCGGTCGCTACGGTAGGCGAGCACGAAGGTCGAGCGATAGAGCGGCGAGAGCACGACGGCGCCCTCGGTGTCGGAGGCCATGTCCATCCACAGATCGCAGTTCCCCTCGGCCAGCGTGGTGCGCATCAGACCGCGCTCGATCGAAGGACGCCAGTAGTACTGCACGCCGGTGCCGAGTGCCGCCCCGATGAGCTCCGCGATCTTGTTCTCGAAGCCCTCGCCCTTCTGATTCGACAGCGGCATGTTGCCCGGGTCGGCGCACACCGTGAGCGACCTGAGCTCGGCGCCGCGCGCGATGCCCGCGAGGCCTGACCCGGTCAGCAGCATCAATCCCGCCGCCGCCACGGCGCGCCGGGCACGCGCCATACCCTTCCCCATGGTTCCACTCCTCGAAATTTCAGCGAGCCGTTTTTGCATGAGACTCGGGGGCCGCACCCAGAGTTTCAGCGACCGCACCTAGAGTTTCAACGATCGCAGCTAGAGTTTCAGCGACCGCACCCAGGTTTAAGCGACCGTGACCGGGCCGCGGATAACAAAAGCCCGGTGCCTTGCGGCACCGGGCGAGTTTGCGGAACTTGAGGCGCCTAGCGGGCCGCCATCTGGTCACCCAGCCTGAAGGTGAACAACGTCCCGCCCTGGGGGATGTGATTGAGGCCGGCCGCCTTGGTCATGGCGGTGGCGCCGATCGCACCGAACTTGTCATTGAGATCGAGGCCTGCCGTCACCGGCAATCCGATCCAGCCACCGATGCCGGACCACACCGACACGTACTGCACGCCCTTCACGCTGTAGGTGATGGGATTGCCGATGATGCCCGAGGAGAGCTTGCGGGACCACAGCACCTTGCCGCTCTGACGATCCACGGCGCGGAAATCCCCGCCGAGACTGCCATAGAAGGCGAGGCCGCCGCCCGTGACGAGCGCGCCGCCCCAGTTCGGATACTGATCCGGGATCTCCCACACCGTCTCACCGGTGAGCACGTTGAACTTCTTGAACTTGCCCGTGACACCCGGCTTCTCCGGATACATGAACACGTTCGCGAAGACGTAGACGGTGCCTTGCGTCGTATGCGAGCGCGCCTGCGGCTCATCCTCCATGCACCAGTTGTTGGTCGGTACGTAGAAGTTTGCCGCATCGTTCGGGTCGACCGCGACGGGCTGCTGGTCCTTGCCACCCATCGCGGAGGGACACGCCTGGGTGTTGTCGCCGACCTTGAGCGGCGAGTGCTCGAAGACCTTCACCGGCTTGCCGGTCTTCATGTCGACCTTCTCGGCCCAGTTCGTGGTCACGTACTTGTTGGCGCGCAAAAGCGTCCCATCCGTACGATCCAGCACATAGGCGAAGCCGTTGCGATCGAAATGCACCAGGCACTTGCGCATCTTGCCATCGACGTTCATGTCGACCAGCACCACCTCGTTGATGCCGTCATAGTCCCACTGATCGAACGGCGTCATCTGGTAGATCCACTCCGCCTCGCCCGTATCGACGTTGCGCGCGAAGATGCTCATCGACCACTTGTTGTCGAAGTTGCCGTCGTTGCAGTGCTGCTGGGTGATCGGCTCCGAGCAGCGATACTGCGGCGACCACAGGCCCGGGTTGCCGGTGCCGTAATACACCAGGTGCAGATCCGGATCGTAGGCATACCAGCCCCAGGCCGCACCGCCGCCGCGCTGCCACTCATCACCCGGATAGGTGTGGATGCCGAGGTCCTTGCCCGCCTTGCCGTACTCGGGATGCTTCTTGTTGGTGTTCTTGGTCATGCACACGTCGGCATCGCTGCCGGTCGAGTGGCACTCCCACACCTTCTTGCCATCGGCGAGGGCGTAGGCCGTGACGCGGCCGCGCGCCGCGAACTCATCGCCGCCGAAACCGATGAACACCTTGTCGTTCACGATGATCGGCGCGGGCGTGATGGTCTCGCCCTTGGCGGGGAACGCATGCTTCACCGTCCAGTCGACCTTGCCGGAGGCGGCATCGAGCGCGATCAGGTACCCATCGAGGGTGCCGAACACGAGCTTGCCGTCGGCATAGGAGAGGCCGCGGTTGACGGTGTCGCAGCAGGCTCGCGGCACCGCGGACTCATCGCGGCCGCTCGTCTTGGTGTACGACCAGACCTGCACCGGATGGTCGGGATCGGAGAGGTCGAGCGCCTGAACGATGTTCGGCCAGCCGCTCTCGAGGAACATCATCGGCTTGCCGCCGACGTCCTCGATCACCAGGGGTTGGCCCTCGTGGCCGCGCAGGGTGCCGCTCGATTGTGACCAGATCATGGTCAGTGAATTGACGTTGCCGGTGTTGATCTGCTTGAGCTCGCTGTAGCGCGTGCCGTTCAGGTTCCCTGCGGGTGCGCCCCACTGATTGGGATCCTTGAAGCGCTGCAATTGCTCGCTGTCGGTTCCGCCGAGCGCCGCACCACCGACGGTGACGAGCGCTGCGACGGAGCAAAAAATCTTTAGCTTGTAGTTAGCTGTCGGCCAGTTCATCTCGATTCTCCTGCTGCTTGGG
>Ga0209060_10000985_pt1 | contig 36273 bp, 28 predicted proteins | sample Coa_R1_8_FD_187155 | JGI IMG/M metagenome (GOLD analysis project Ga0209060, IMG submission 187155) | Surface soil microbial communities from Centralia Pennsylvania, which are recovering from an underground coalmine fire - Coalmine... | ecosystem: Environmental > Terrestrial > Soil >...
GTTCGCCAACCTTGCCCTTTGCCGGCAACGCGTCCAGAAAAAGATGGAAAACGCCATCCGCCAGCTCCAGAAGTTCCAAAAAGAGCGCAAAGCCGAAGAGCAGGCTCAGATGGAACTGGCCATCAAGCTCCAGAAACTGCACAAAATGCAGCGCCTCCCGTTCGATCCCCAGGAGCACGAGTTCGTTTTTTCAAATTCCGAGATCGAGCGCGCCGCCGCTCGCCGCGACCTCCTGGCGGACGCCGAGGTCGCCCCTCGCGTCGATTACAACCGCGCCAAATTCCTCGCATATCGCAAAGAGCGGCCGCTCAATCCTTCCGAGGAGGTTGCCGAATAGGCATTCGCGCCTCCAACTCCGGCCTTCGCCCATTTGCGAAGCCGGTAGTCTATCCCGAGGCTGTGCGGGCTTTCAGCTTTGCCAACGGCCCAAGGCCGAGGCCCCCTATCCTGCGATACCCTTGATAGTCATGACGAAGAATCTGCTCCTGTTCTTCTCCTTCGCGCTCCTGCTGCCGTCTCTCGCCCCCGCCCAGAATCGCGGCCAGGACGCGCCCACGCCCACCGATGTCAAACCCGGAAGCATCACCTGCGAGGAGTGTCCTTACCCGTATCCGAGCTCTTACCTCCCGCTCACGCTCTACGGGCAGGACGTCCGCATCGCGTATATGGATATCGCCCCACAGGGGCAGCCCAACGGCCACACGGTCGTGCTGCTGCACGGGAACAACTTCGCCGGATTTTACTTCGGCGTAGTGATCGACGCCCTACGCAAGGAAGGTTTTCGAGTCATCGTACCCGACCAGATCGGCTATGGACGCTCCTCTAAACCGATCATTCCTTATTACCTCGCGGACATGGCGCGGAATACGCGCGCCATCTTGCGTAGCCAGAACATCAACCAGGCGATGATCGTGGGCCATTCGATGGGCGGGATGCTCGCGGCACGATTCGCTACGCAATATCCCGACGTTACGGAACGGCTCGTCTTAATGAATCCGATCGGGCTCACCGATACGCGGTTTAATAACCCCGTTGGCGATCCAGACGAGGCTTACAAACGGACGCTCGCCTCCACGTACCAGACCGTCCGGGCGAGCCTGATGCGGTACGTGGCGCACAAACCCTCGGCTTGGAACGCCGAATTTGAGTCATACGCGCGCATTCGGTACGCCTGGACGCTCAGCGCGGATTGGCCACGGCTGGCGCGCGTGCAGACCCTCATCAGTAATCTGATCTACCTCGATCCGGTAGTATACGACTGGGCTCACATCCAGGCCCCGACCCTGGTGTACGGCGGCGCCGAGGATATGCTGCCGGGCTCGGCTGCTGCTTTTCAAGAAGGAATGAAGCACATCGCGGCCACCATTCCCAACGGAAAAGCGCGCCTGCAGTTGTTGCCGGGGCTCGGGCATGTGCCATTTATCGAGTCTCCCGAACGCACTTTACCGCCGCTGGTGGCCTTTCTCAAAGAAGGCCTCACCAAATAAGCACCGATACGTGGGGCGGGCGCCCTCGCCGGTCCCTCAGCCCGAGCTCAGTTTTGCTGCGCACGCCCGAGATTCACGCCGGTGGCCTGATCGTTGACCAGCTTCCATTCGCGTCCGCGTTTCTCCCAAACATCCATCACTCGCGTGGCTACTGTGTAAGGCTCCTGCGTTTTCGCGTCCACCCCATGATCCAAAACCAGGGCGGTGTAGATCGCTGCGTTCTCCAAGGGACGCACTTGCCGATCGCTCGACTGCGAGGAAGCTTCGTCGGTTCCACCGGCCGCGGCCAGCACCTCCCGTTTGGTGATGATCCCGCCGCCCAGGGTAATACCCCAGTAGTCGTCGGCGATCAGTTCATTGACGGCATCCACACGGTGGTGTGATTCGGCATCATCGAGGCGCTCTTCTAATTCCAGAATCGTGGCCGTAAGGGCCTGATGAGTTGCCAGGGGATCCGGTTTGGCTGGCTTAGCCGTTCGGGATGCGTGGAGGCACAACGCTGCCGCCAATGTCGCCGCTAAAGAGACGATAGAAATGGGTCGGAGCATGAGGCTCAGTTTATCCCAACGGAAGCACTTCGGGCCGGGGACTACGCCAGGCCCAAGACACGCTTTGCCCGTTCCTGCCTTTCCTAACAAAGTGATGCCGCGGGCAGTATTGGCCTGCACACCGCCTTCCCACACTGTAACGGCACTGCCAAATCCCCATGCTATTCTTCTCAGCAGTAATCTCCAGGCCGAACCTAATTGAGTGTCCGGATGACCGGAAGTGTTTCTGTACAACCCCAGGCCGCGAGGGCGGCTGCCACACCAGCCTCCCGGACCGGGTTCTGGTTGCTGGCCGGTTATACCATCCTCTATTTTCTGGTAACGGTTCCGTTGGCCGCACAAAAGCTGCTGTGGCACGACGAGTTATTCTCTGTCTACTTGGGCGCTACGCCACGCCTGGCAGACGTCTGGAAAGTTCTGATGACGGGGGCCGATGGCTTGCCTCCCGGGTTCCATCTGATCACTCGCGCGGCTTTCTCCCTCCATGGGCCGGTAGAGGTCATCGTCCGCGCGCCGGAAATCCTGGCCTTCTGGCTTTTAGGCATCTGCCTTTTCCAAGTCACTGCCCGGCGCACGTCGCTCCTGCACGCGGCATTCGCCGGCTTCCTGCCATGCGTCATGGAGACTTACCGGTACGCCTTCGAGGCGCGGCCCTATGCTCTTATGGCGGCCTTTACGGCGCTCGCCTTGCTGAGCTGGCAGCGGCTTCCCAGAGAGGTGTTCGCCAAGTGGGCTCCGGTTGGCTTTGTAGCAGGAATCGTCGGCGGGACCAGCGTGCATTATTATGGCGGCGCTCTGCTGCTCCCATTTGCCGCCGGCGAAGTGGTGTACTGGCGCCGGGAGCACCGGTTCCGCTCCGTAGTTTGGTTCGGGATGGCCGCCGCACTTGTGCCGATCGCGTTGGAAATGCCGTTCATTCGCGGGGCCTCCGCCGGACAGCAAGGCTTCTGGGCGCCCGTGGAGTGGTTGGGCATTCCGAACACCTACTTGGACCTCCTCGGCAAGTTCTTTCCCGTCGTAGTCCTTTTGGCCGCATTGATTCTGGTATGCGTTTCGTGGGAATCGCGCTCTTACGCGCGGGAATTCGCAACCTCGACTACTCCTCCATTACCGGAAATCGTCGTTGTGGCCGCGCTCGCATTTGTGCCATTGATCATCGTGATCTTCGCCAAGTTGGTCACGCACATCTACACACCCAGGTATGGAATCGAGATGGTGGTGGGAGTTTGCGTTCTCCTGGCATGGGGCCTATACCATTTCACGGGAGGCCGCCGCGCCATAGCGCTTCTGGTCTTGGCCGGTGCCACCGGTTATTTTTTGTTCAACAGCGTTCGAACCTATCGCGCCTTCGTGGCGGAGCGGCGCGATCTCGCGGAGCTTGGCCGCTACCTGAGCGCGGCTCAGCCTACGAACCTCCCCGTTGTGATTTCCGATCCGCACCTGTTCGCCCAGCTATCCCACTACGGTCCAACGCCGCTGCTGAACCGCATGATTTATCCTTCCGATCCCAATCTGGAATTTCGGCATACGGGTACCAACACCGTCGATCTCGCCCTGCAAGGCCTTACTCCTGTTTGGCCGCTGCGCATAACTCCTTTTGGAGATTTTCTGCGCTCCACAGCACAATTTCTGGTGTACGGTTACCCCAGCGATTGGGGCTGGCAGTTACAAGAACTGGAGGCCCGCGGAATGCATCTCGAAATCACGGGGTCTGACCAGAGTAAGTTTCTTTTCCGAGCTACCAGATGAGCCCCTCGTTGAAGCAATGGCGCTGGAATGCAATCTTCCTGATCGCTTTGTGCGCTCCCATGGCCTTGGTTTGGTCGCTGGCGGTCTTTCCGAGCCAGGATGGGCCAGTCCATCTCTACTACGTGGACGTCCTGCGCGCTTTGCTCACCCATTCGCATCAATATGGCAGCTATTTCGAGATACGCGCGCTGCTCACGCCCTATACCTTCCACTATTACACTCTGGTGGTCCTGGAAACCGTCTTTTCGGCAGTTACCAGCGAGAAGATCCTGTTATGTCTCTACATCGGCCTGTTCGGTTTCGCGTTCAAATACCTGGTGGAATCGGTCACAGCCCCCGGTACGGCCTGGCCTTTACTGGCGATTCCGTTCTGCTTGAATCGCCTGGTCTACATGGGGTTTTTCAATTACTCATTCGGCGTGGCGCTTACGTTGTTTATGGCCGGCTATTGGCTCCGGTCGCAGGAGCGATTCGATGCCCGCCGGATCGCCGGGCTATTTGCTGGATTAGTTGTCTTGCTTCTCACTCACCCGATTCCGGTGGCGGTCCTTCTGTTGTTTATGGGAATTCACCTGCTGATCGAAGTGCTGCGCGCAACGAGCGGCGTCGTGTCCGCCTTGCGGCTACATGCCCGGAAACTGGCCGCGCTGGCCGCCATGGGCGCGCTGGCCGGCATCTGGGTCTTGCGCTTCATCGGCCACCCCCAAGGGCCGGAGATCGACGCGGATTCCGCTATCGGCTTTCGGCACTGGATCAACTTGGAATGGAAGCTTTGGCCGCTGGTTCCGTTGACCACCCGCGCTTACCGGTGGGGTCTTATAGCCTTACTCGCGGCGGCGGCAATTACTCTGCTGCTTGCGGTGGCGCGCCAGCGGCGAATTGCCATTTCCTCGCGCGCCATGGCTCTCGCCTCGGCCAGTTTTCTCTGTTTCCTGCTCTTCGCTTTGATGCCGGAGTGGGTGGGCGGCGGCGCTTTCGTTCGCGAACGCTTCCCCATTTTCTTCGTACTGTTCCTCTTGGCGGCAGCAGCCGCGGCCGCGCCGGCCATCCGCTGGTCTTATGCGCCCGGAGTGATTGCCCTGGCCGTGCTCTGCCTCACGCTGGGCTTGCAGTACAGGCGCGCCGAACCCATGGCCGCCGATTTGCAGCGGCTGCTATTGGCCGACCCTTCACAGCCTTCCACCGCCGGGATGCTATTGCAGGGCAAAAGCCCTCTGGAGCTGGACCTCAATTTCGACCCCTATTATTGGGCCGGGGCGCATTACTTCCGGCGCTCCCATGCCATTTTGCTGAATGCGCCCTGGCTCGACGTGCCGATCTATATGCTTCGGCCGTCCCAACCCGCTCCTTGGAATTATCTCGATCCGCAGCCGGAAACTGCCTACGTCTCTTCGCACGCAGGTTGCGGCTCCCCGCGCCTGGATTTCGCGGTATTGGTGGGAAGCGAAGTACCCCACGGCGTGGATTCGGCCATCCGCGGCCACTGTCTGGTTCCCGCTGCGCGCGCCGGCCAGCGCGTGACGATCTATACACGCAACAGCCTTACGGCAGCTTGTTGCCCGCAAACCACCAACGCCGCCTACTGAGCACTCCTCCCGGCTCCGCAGTTGGTGTATCCTCAAGAACTGCCAATGAAGCGGGCCCACGTTTATCTGCTGATTACCGCCGTTGCCGCGGCCGCCGCCCCGGCGCAAATCCTGCTGAGCGGGGATTGGACGTCGCTCCAGCACGAGGACCAAATCGAACGCCTCCCCGGGCCCGACCTCGGCGACTATCTCGGCCTTCCAATCAACGATGCTGCGCGCCTGCGCGCCGAAAGTTGGGACTCCTCCCGCCTCACCCTGCAGGAGCACCAGTGCCGCGTACATATTGCTACCTATATCTATCGCGGTCCTCTGGCCCTGCGCATTTGGGAAGAGAAGGACCCCGAAACGCAGCGCGTGATCTCCATCAACAACTACATCAGCACCTATGAGCAGTCGCGCACGATTTGGATGGACGGCCGTCCGCATCCGTCGCCCAATGCCCCACATACGTTTATGGGATTTTCCACTGGCAAGTGGGAAGGCGACATCCTCACGGTGTTCACCACGCACCTCAAGCAAGGCTGGATCCGCCGCAATGGTTTGCCGGAGAGCGATCGCGCCACGATGACCGAGCATTTCATCCGGCACGGCAATTACCTGACCCACGTCACCATCATTCACGATCCTGTGTACCTCACAGAACCGCTCATCCGCACTGAGGACTTCGTGATGGCCACACAAGATCCTGGGAACTGGCTTTGGCCCTGCGAGTACGTCGAAGAGGTCCTGAACCGGCCCAAAGGCGCGGTTCCGAATTTCCTTCCTGGCGAGAATCCGTTCCTGAAGGAGTTCCCGGCCAAGTACAATCTCCCGGAGCAAGCGGCTCGCGGCGGGGCGGAAACGATGTACCCCGAGTACCAGCTCAAACTGAAAGCCATGCCCCGTCCCGGAGGCGCCAAGTGAAGTCTTTGCTGGCGCTCTTGCTGTGGGCTGTTGGCGTGTCCTTCGCGCAGCAGATCGAGGTGCTCCCGGTCCAGGGCAATGTCTACATGCTGACGGGTCCAGGCGGTAACGTCACGCTTCAGGTTGGCAAGTCCGGCGTGCTGCTGGTCGATACTCAAGCAGCCTCTGTCACCAATGAAGTCCTGGTTGCCATTCGGAAGCTTTCCGATAAGCCCGTGCGTTACATCCTGAACACTACGAGCGACCCCGGCCACACCGGCGGAAACGAGAACCTCGCGAAAACCTTCGGCTCCGCCACGGAAGTTTCGGTCGTGAATACGCCCGGTTCGACCGCGACCCAGACGGTGGCGATCCTGGCCCACCAAAAGGTGCTCGATCGGATGAGCGCCGCCGGGAGCGGCCGCCCGGATACCGCCTGGCCCACCGACACCTATCTCGGAGACGAGAAGGAACTCTACTTCAACGGCGAGGGCGTCCAGATGTTTCACATTCCGGCAGCTCACACCGATGGCGACAGCATCGTTTATTTTCGCCGCTCGGACGTCATCAGCGCCGGCGACATCTTTCTCACCACCGGCTATCCCGTAATCGATCTGCAGCGAGGAGGCAGTCTGCAAGGAGTCATCGACGGCTTAAACCGCATCCTCGATCTGGCCATTCCGGCGCACCACGAAGAAGGCGGGACCTATGTGATTCCCGGCCACGGCCGCATCTGCGACGAGTTCGATGTCCTGGAGTACCGCGATATGGTCACCATCATCCGCGACCGCATTCAAGCGCTAATCGGGAAGGGCATGACCCTCGAACAAGTCAAAGCGGCGAAACCCACCCGCGATTACGATCCCGAATACGGTGCGACCACCGGCCCCTGGACAACAGACATGTTTGTCGAGGCTGCTTACAAAAGCCTCAAGCCGGATTCCGCAGCAGCACCCAGGCCAGCATCAGCCACGCGGCGATGAACGAAACGCCGCCGAAGGGCGTGATCGCTCCCAGCACCCGTACTCCGCTCACCGCCAGCACATACAAGCTGCCGGAGAACAAAACGATGCCGGCCAGCAGAAAGCTGCAGATCCAGATGGCCTGCGTTTGCGAAATATACCCGCTTTTCGGTAGGAGCGCGACGATCAGCAGGCCCAGAGCATGGATGAAGTGGTAAAAGACGGCCTTCTCATAGACGCTCATCGAATAGGCGTCCAGCCGGTCTCGCAGCCCGTGCGCCCCGAAGGCGCCCAGAATCACAGCCAAAGCCAAGGCGGTGGCGCCGGTTGCACTCCAGTTCATTGCGGGGTCCTAATGCGTCATCGCGTACGTCACGTAATTGACGCCGATCCGAATTCCCAGCGCGGAGAATTTCTCGGGATACTCCGGGTTATCCGCGTGCTCCCACGAGTCCCCCAGATCCATATCGAAACAGATCGCCACCATCAGGCGGCCCTTGTCGTCATAAATCCCGCGCCAATGGGGCACCTTGCCGTCCTTCTCCCAGATCTGATGCGTTTCCAAATATTGTGCCCCCGGAACCTGGTAGCGGTCATCGAGATCGTAGAGCATATGAAAGATCGGATCGGTCGAAGGAATCTCCACGATCGGACGGTCCGGAAACACTTTCTCCATGCTGGCCGTGAAGACTCCCCACTCCACCGTGCCGTGGAAGTCGTCGCACATGAAGAACCCGCCGCGCAGCAGAAACTCGCGCATGGTCTTCACCTGCTCGTCGGTCAGATTCCAGTGCCCTACCTCTACGCCGTAAAGCCACGGCCAGTCGAAAACATCGTGATCATCCAGGTTCACCGGTTGTTCTGCCGATCGGGCATGGATTCGCGTCAGCCTACGGAGCGCCGCCGAGAAATGCCGGTCCGAGCGCGGATAGTCCATGGTCCAATTCGACGCGCCCAGCCGCCAATCGCCCAAAAATGCGAATCCGTCCAGATACCGAGGCACCGGCGGATACATCAGCCGCGCGAACACCCATTCCGTCTTTTCCTGGTAGTCTTTGGGCAGCGGAAAGTTCGAGTACTCCACGCCCGGATATTCCTTGAAGGGTTGAATGGCGAACAGGGCTGTAATGGCCGCGAGGCCGCCGATCATGAGACGCACGGGAGAATACACGGCGTTTTCTTCAGAATAGCACCCGGATTGCGCCGGCGACGTTTGGGATATACTGGCCGCGGAGGTCTCATGTCCCGCGACCTAGCCAACCTCTTCAGCCGCCGCGCCGCGCTGGCCCTCTTGGGAGCGGGCGCGCTGGCGCCTCGTCTGCGGGGCGCGAATCCCGATCCGCCCTTGCATGTGACCATGATCGATCACCTGGAATTCTGGGTCTCCGATCCCGCCAAATCCGCGGCGTTTTACGCCCGGGTTTTCGGCAACGCCGTCCTGAAAAATAACCGGACGACCCGCCGTTACGTGAAGCTCGGCCCAGCCTTCGTGGCCATGGACCAGGGACAGCAACTCCGCGTCGATCACTTCTGCGCGGGTATCGAAGCGTTCCAAATCGCCGCGCTGCACAATTTCTTGGAGCAGAGCGGCATCGCGTACAAAGACTATCCCAGCGGTCGCGATCTCTACGTGTCCGACCCCGATGGCACGCACATGCAGCTTGGCGCGGAGAACTCCTGGGCCCAATTGCTCAGCGGCACCGCCTCAGCCGAATCCATCCCGGTCGAAGGCGAGCCGGTCTTCCGTCCGGCCGGAATGGATCACATTTTGCTAAATGTTTCCGACCAGCAAAAGGCTGCCGCGTTCTACGAGAAATTACTCGGTCCCGTAACGCAGCGAAACAACAATCGCATTTGGTTCCAAGCAGGCAAAACCCGCGTCGGCTTGCTACAAACACCCGCGGGCCAGCATGCCGGCGTAAATCATTTCTGCGTTTCGGCCGCAGCCTTCGATTACGACGCTGTTCTGAAAAAACTAGAGCAGTCAGGCGCGAAAATCGAGGCTCCGGAAGTGGCCGGCGCTCCCGAGTTTCGCGACCCTGATGGCTACCTGGTCCAGGTCATGCGCGCCCGATAGCAGCCGGAACGGAATTCGCCTGCTCACTCGCGGACGGGCTCTCTAGGCCTTTGCCGGCTGAGCAGCTTGCTGATTCAAAACGGCTGGCAATTCCCCGAACGTATCGATCGCGAAATCCGGACTCAGCCGTGAGCACGAAACATGGTCACCGTAGCCATAGCGTGCCCAGCAACTCTTGGCGCCGATATTCGCCGCGAAGTGCAGGTCCGTTACCGTGTCGCCAACCACCAGAACCTCATCGGGGGCAAACGGGAGAACAGGAAAAATGTGTTCGGTGAAGAGGCGTGCGTCCGGCTTGGGAAATCGGACTTCGGTCGCGCCGAGCGCAAGATCCACCAAGGAAGCCAACTCCAGCCTGTTCATGAGGTCGCCGAGTCCTCTTTTTCCGCGATTGCTGACCACCGCGCTACGGATCCCAAGGTCTCGTAGAACTGCGAGCGTCTCTCGGGCGCCTTCAAAGGCGACGGTATGAGGCGCAATCAGAGAGTCGTGAAGGCTCCGATAATGGTCTACCATCCTGGAGACAATGCTTGCTGCGCACTGTCCGCTAGTGAGAAGCCGGATCGATTCATCCAGGGGTAGACCAATGGTCCCTCTGATTGCATCCGCCGTTGGTTCAGGGAAACCATGGTGCACGAGCGTCGCGGCCATGGCAAGGTGAATGCCTGCTAATGAGGAGGCCAAGGTGCCATCGAAATCCAAGATGACCAGCTTCAGCATACACGGGTTCCGCCCGGGAGACGGGCGCTTCGCAATATGGATCCTTTCCGCATCGAAGCACACCAAGGGCATTCGGCGCAACAGGTCGGAAAGGCGGCGGGACGCGTTCGGCTATCCTGGGTTTCACATGCTGAAGCGGATTTGTGTATTTTGCGGGTCGAGTATGGGTGCGCGCGCGAGCTATGCGGCCGCAGCGGAGAACTTGGCGCGACACCTTGTCGCGAGCGGGATTGCAATCGTGTACGGCGGGGCCAACCGCGGTCTGATGGGGAGGTTAGCGGACACGGCTCTCGAAGCCGGAGGCGAAGTGATCGGGGTCATGCCGCGATCGCTGGTGGAGAAAGAGGTAGCGCATGCCGGCCTCTCGAAGCTGTACGTCGTGAGCTCAATGCACGAGCGAAAAGCACAGATGGCAGAACTCTCGGATGCTTTCATCGCTCTGCCGGGCGGCTACGGGACCCTGGAAGAATTCTGTGAGGTCCTCACGTGGACCCAGCTTGGCCTGCATCGGAAACCTTGCGGCATTCTGAATGTCGATGGTTATTATGATCGACTCCTGGCGCTGTTCGATCATGCCGTAAACGAGCAATTCGTGAAGCCGGTCCACCAGCGAATGGTAATTGCCGATGCGCGCGAGGAATCCCTGCTGCGGCGGCTGATGGAGCATCAATCGCCCGAAGTAGCAAAATGGTTCGATCGGGAAGAGACGTAACATCGCGACCAGCCGGCGCGTGGCCCGCGTCATCCGTACATTCAGGCCACGGATTGATCGTAATCCCGTTCTATTTGAGAACGGGCAGGTACAGGTGGAAGGCCGAGCCGTATCCGTCGCCACTGTAAACAAAGATTTCGCCGCCGGCATCCCGTGCGATCCTCTGCACTACTGTCAGGCCGAGGCCATGCGCGCCCTTTCTGGTGGTGAAGAAAGGTTCAAAAATTCGGGCGACCTGATCGGGCGGAATACCGTGCCCAGTGTCCGCGAAAGCCACTCGCAAATACAGCCCCGGCTTCAGTCCGGGAAGGGCGCCCAGGCTGGACTCGTCCCAGGCGAAGTTGTGCGTTTCAATGTCCAGGGTTCCGCCCGCCGGCATCGCATCGCGCGCATTGTTCACCAGGTTCTCGAACGCTTGCGCCAAAGAGCCTCGGGCGACGGACACCAGGTCGTTCTCCGCATCGAGCCGCAACACCAGATTGACCCGCGGTCCCAGAATGCGCGCGAACCCCGGCCGCGATAAATTCAGCAACTCATGAACGTTAGTAACCACGTTGGTTCCCTGTAAAGAGCCCCCCAGGACCTGCAATTGCCTGGTGAAATCTGCCCCGCTGCTCGCAATCGCATCGGCGTGCTCCACCAAGGAATACAGCCGGTGGTTTTTCGGCAATTCCCGGAGAAGCATTTGGCAACAGCTCAGCATGGGGGTCAGCATATTGTTCAGAGCATGTGCCATTCCGCGAGCCAGCACGCGCGAATCCAAGGTGGGAGTAGCGGTCGAGGCGTAAGCCGAACGGAACTCAACGGGATCGAGGAAGCCTGCTCCATAGTTCCCCTGCGGCGTGGCCAATATGGCAAGCCTGAGTTGAATCCGAAATCGCGTACCGTCCTTGCGGAATGCCGTTACTTGCGACGGAGAGGAAAAAGGCTCCGGGACCGCTTCCGGCTCTCGGGGGTTCGTGATTCTCTGGTGCGCTTCGGGGATCAGAAGTCCGACAGCCTTCCGCAAGAGCTCGCCTCGGCCGTATCCAAAAGTGGTTTCCAGCTTCGAATTAGCTAACAGGATGGTGCCAAATTCATCGGCGCAGAACATCGCAACCGGCGCAGCATCTACTAGCGCTAAAAGCAATTCGGGATTTTGAGCTATTTCTTTTTCCAATTCCGGGCTCCACGGTTCCGCCAGTACCTGGGACCGTTTGCGCATAAATCTCCTCTCTCTGCAATCTACGCTGAGCAATGTGTCGCCGGCCATCCGTATTTTTACGGGCGGCAGAAACGTAAATTCCTGGTTGAAAGCAGGCGTATTCCTTTATTCGGGAACGAGATTCAAACGCACGGCATATTGAATCAGGGCTGCGGTGGTCTTCACGCCGAGCGCCTGCATGATCTCGTATTTGTGGGTTTCCGCGGTGCGGGGAGAGATTTTGAGAAGATGCGCCACTTCTTTCATGGTTCGTCCTTCCGCGATTAGCTGCAGGACTTCGCGTTGCCGGGGTGTCAGCACATCTTCTCGCGGGCGCCGGTCCACTTGCATTAGAAAGGTAATGAGGTCTTCCGTGAGAAGGGAGGTCACATAGGCGCGGCCCTGGGAAACTTCGTCTATGGCTTTGACCAATTCATCGGCAGGGGAAACCTTCAGCAGATAGCCCGAAGCTCCCGCCCGAAATGCTTCGGCGGCCAGTTGCGTGTCGCGATGCATCGTCAAAACGATAATCCGCACGTTGGGATGGGCGGTCTTAATCTGGCGGATAGCATCGATGCCATTCAGCATCGGCATGGAGAGATCGGTGACGATCACATCCGGTCGAACCCGTTGGGCCTCGGCGACCAGTGTTCGGCCGTCATGCACGACACCAACCAACTCGAACTCGTCCTTCAGCAGCGCCACAAACGCCGTCGCCACCATCGCGTGGTCGTCCGCCAGTAAAACTCTGAGTTTTGGCATAGCCGAGGCGCCAGGACCTGTGGGCAATCATAGCGCTTTCGAGTGGCGGTGATGGGACGCCGGGGATAAGACTCTATTCGGCGGCGGGCGAGGCGACGGACGCCGATGGTTGTGCAGCAGGGCTTGGGGCGGGCATTGGAATGATGGCCATAACCGTGGTTCCCTTGTTCGGCTGGCTTTTGATATCAAGCACACCATGTACCAGGCGGATGCGCTCCTTCATGCTGATCAGGCCCAGACCCGGTTGCGATGGCAATCTCTTTGCCTCAAATCCCCGTCCGCGATCCTGGATGCGGAGGGTCAGAACCTCTCCCGATCTTCGAACGGTAATCTGGGCTTCGCGCACGCCTGCATGTTTTGCGATGTTCCGGAGCGCCTCCTGTGATACGCGAAACACACAGAGATTAATGGATGCGGGCAAGTCATCCAAGCCTCCCTCCACCTGGAGCTGCGGTTGGACGGCCGTTAAACTCCCGAACTCCTCGCAGTACGCGCGAAGGGCGGCCGCGAGGCCGGAATGCTCCAAAAGAGACGGATGCAGCTCATGCGAAAGGCGCCGCATGCTCTCCGATAGATCGACGATGTTCTGGTGCGTCCGGTCCAACACGGACCGCGTTTCACGATCCAGAGTTCCGGTCTGGCGAGGAATACCGCTCAAGCGCACGCTGATCGCTGCTAATTGTTGGCTGAGATCATCATGCAACTCGCGGGCGACGCGGGTCCGTTCCTCTTCCTGTGCATTGATGAGCTTAGAGCTCAGTACGAGGATTTCCTGATGTTCGCGGCGCAGCCGTAGCATGAGGATGCCGATCGAAAGGGTCGTCAGGGCTAAGGCCACGAGTCCCACGGCCAGCCAGCGGCTGGTCCGTCGGATTGCAGCCAGATGGGCGATAATATCGAGACTCGTGCTCTGGAAAAACCCCCAGCGCTGCGCAATTCTCGTGACCGTGCCGTCTTCGGCCATAGCTTGGATTTGAGCGCGAATCCGGCTCGCTGCATCCTGAGCGGCAAACGAAGACGCCAGTGCAAGGCGGCTTTCCGCTTCGGGGGCCGGGAGGATATCAAGGGCCGTCCGGTCGCCGCCGGTTAGCAGCAGCGCTGCCACCACATTCTTATTGAGCAACCCGGCATCTGCCTGGTCCGCTTGCAAGGCTTGGATCAGTTCGCTGCTGTTGCGATAGGCCACCGGTACCAGATGGGCGCGCGGAAACCACCGCTGCAAGTACAATTCATCCGCATTGGGGTAGCTCGCCTCGGATGCTATTGGAGGGCGTTCCTGCCCGCTCCAGGATTCCCGGAAAGCGATCCGCGCCCCCGCCAGATCCTGCTGCGACCGGATTTTGCCGCCCTTCACAACCACGAAACAACGCTCCGTGGTCATATAGGGCTCCGTGAGAAAGATCTGTTTCTGGCGCTCGGGCAAATGGGTGAGCAGCACCCAGAGATCCGTCTCCCCGGAGAGAATTGCGCCGATTCCAGCATTGCGCGGTTCCACCCACGCCAGGGGAATGCGCGCCCTCCGGGCGGCCTCTTTGACGATTTCCACGGCCACGCCGGTTGGCAGACCATCTGCCGACCGGAACTGAAACGGGACATCGTCGCCGTAGCCCACACGGTACACGCGCCCATCGCGCCAGGATGGAATGACGCGCCAGCCTGCGACTCCGGCCGCCAGAGCCGCGGAGCATGCCACAATCGCGTAAGTGCGGCGTCTACCCGGTAACATCAAATCACGTTGGCTATCTTACCTAAAGACTTCGCGGATTGCGCACGCGGCGCGACAAATACGGCACGCCCTCTAACACGGCATAAAGGGCCGGAATCAATTCTTCGCCGGCGTCGGTCTTCAACACGTATCCATGAATGCCGGATTCCAATGCCTGCCGCACCAGTACCGGTTCATTATGCATGGTCAGCAGCACAACTGCTTGGCAATAGCCGGCGCGGAGCACGCGCCGTCCCGCCTCGATTCCGCTGAGCCCCGGCATAGTGATATCGGTGACCACGATGTCCGGTAGTTCTTCGGCTACGGCTGCCACCAGATCCGTCCCATCCGCTACCAACCGGACCACTGCGAACTCAGCCGCTAGCAGGACTTGAGTGGCCGATAAGAAATCTTCGTGATCGTCTGCCAACACCAACCGGCTGATCCGCCCGCCACCCGAGTCCGCTGGGCCAGCCATAGATTCGATTAAACCCACTTATCCGGATTTTATGTATCCGTAAATTTTCGTACGCCTGGTACTTTCGGTAGCTGAGCTTCCTGCCTGGGGCGGCACTCGGCTCAGCTCCGCAGCGAAACTCAAACAAGCGGCCTTCGCCCGCATTCTCGAGCCCTTTCGCCTGCAGGTACTTCTGGATATTGGCGTCGATCCGCTTCTTCACCAGTTCGTTGTTCAGCGAAGAATTCTTGCTGCTTAAACGTCCGTCGCGAACGGCGAACGTCTTGTACTTCGAGAAAACCCGCCGCTTGGGCGAACTCGATTTGGAGCGGCGCTGAAGCGGCAGGCCGCTCTATTTCGGGAAGTTTATGCGCTCGAGAATCCGCTGGAAGCGTGGCTCGGCGCGGAAAGGGTCGAAGAACGGGTCGGTCTTGAGAAAGGTCAATTGCCAGGAGCGTTCCTCGTACGCCTTTTCGAGAAAAGAGAGAGCCCGCCCTTTATCGCCCAGCCCGAGATAAGCGACGGCGAACGCGAACGACGGGACCCAGCCGGCCTTGGCCTTGGCTGTGAGTTCATCGAGAACCTTCCCCGCTTCCGCGCTTTTCCGATCGGCGGCCAGCGCGGCGATCAGCGTTCCGGTGGCCCAATCCGCCAGCGGCTCATCTTCGTGGGCTTTGCGGGCGATTCCGGCGGCTTCTCCTGGCTTGCCCAACTGCAGATACGCGAACGCCATCCCGACTTCAGCGAGCCAGTACTTCGGATCCAGATCCAGCGATTTCCGAAACTGCTCCACCGCCTCGGCATGGCGCCGCGCCAAGTAGAAGCTCTGCCCGAGAATATCGGCGTGTTCGGGGTCGAGCGGCTCCAACTGCACCGCCTTGCGGCCCTCCGCAATGCCCTCCTCGGTCCGTCCCATGGCGGCGAGGAGCCACCCATGCATTTCGTGATTGGACGCGTAGTTGGGGTTGAGCTCGTTGGCGCGCTTCATTTCTTTTTCCGCCCCCGCCCAATCGTATTCGTACCAGAAGAGCAGCGCTGCCAGGTCGGCATGACCTTCGGCGCGGGAATCATCGAGCGCGATCAGCTTGCGTGCAGCTTCCTCGCCCTTGGGGCAGGCTTCGCGCGCGGGGACAAAGACGTCGTCCACAATCGAGTAATACCCCGCCAGCCCGTCGTAGGCCAACGCATAATTGGGATCCAGGGCGATCGCCTGGCGCAGGTAGTCGAGCCCCTTGGCGACGCCGTCCCTCGTGAACTGACTGGCGAAGTACTTGCCCTTGATATAGAGCTGGTAGGCTTCGGGATTGCCGGTGCCCTGGTTCGAAAGCCTTTGCTTAGCGGCGCCGTTCAGGCGGAGGCGGAGCTTCTCCGAAATCCGCGTAACGATCTCTTGCTGGACTGTCAGGATGTCCGCCATCTTGCGGTCGTAATGCTCGCCCCAGAGTTCCGCGTTGTCGCGGGCATCCACGAACTCGGCGCTGACGGAGAGATTGTCGCGGTGCTGCGCGATACGGCCCGTGACGATGGCGCGCACCCCAAGCTCCCGCGCCACCTGCCGCACATCCGGGTTCTGGCCCTTGTACTTCCGCACGGCATTGGCGGAAATCACTTTCAGCCCAGGCAGACCCGACAGGCTGCCGGCGAGGCTCTCGGTGATACCGTCGCTTAGATATTCCGTATCGCTATTGCCGGCCGAGTTCGCAAAGGGCAGGACCGCGAGAGAATCGATCGCGCCGGCGGGAGGATAGAAGAGAAACCCCAGTACGGCGATCGCCAATACGCCGGCAGCCGCTGCCGGCAGCGCCATCCGCTTCCGCCCTCCCCGCGATACGGGCGTTGCCGCTTGCGCGCCGGCAGACGAATCGCGCTCCAGCCGTTTCAAATCCGCCAGCACTTCAGCGGCCGACTGATAGCGAAGAGCCCGGTTCTTTTCCAGCAGCTTGTAGATGATTCGCTCCAGCTCCGGCGGTGCTTTGAGCTGCCGCTCCCCCAGCGGCAGCGGTGGCTTGTTGAGCAGCGCTTCGAACAGCACCGCCTGAGTGGTTCCTTCAAACGGGCGTGCGCCGGCGAGCATCTCATACATGACGACGCCGAGCGACCAGAGGTCCGTGCGGGCATCCACGCTTTCGCCGCGCGCCTGCTCCGGAGACATGTAAGCGACCGTTCCCACGGCGGTGCCGGGATCCGTAAGCGCCGCCGTAAGCGTCGCGTCCGGCACGGCAGCCGTTGCCGCTAATGTGCGCGTCGCCAGGCCGAAATCCAGGATCTTGACTCGCCCCTCCGCCGTGACCATGAGGTTGCCCGGCTTCAAGTCACGATGCACAATTCCCTTGGCATGCGCCGCCGCGAGCCCCTCGGCGATCTGCGCGGCGTACTGCACCACCTCGGCGGCGGGCAGCGGCGACTTGACCGGCCCGCCCTCGACGTATTCCATCACCAGGTAGTCCGGGCCGACGTCGTGGACGGTGCAGATGGCCGGATGGTTCAGCGCCGCGACCGCCCGGGCCTCGCGTGCGAAGCGGTCGCTAAAGCGGTCGTGGCACACCTTGACCGCGACCATGCGGCCGAGCCGGCTATCGTGCGCCTTGTAGACCTCGCCCATACCTCCGGCGCCGATAGGCGCAAGAATCTCGTACGGGCCGAGCCGGGTTCCGGGCGACAGGGGCATCGTGTCTCACGATTGTACAGTACGAACCGCAAGTTTTTGGACGAAGGGGTGATGCCCCTGCCGAAGTGCCGCGCGCAATCTACAGCCGTCGTTGGTCAACCGACTGATCGCGGACCAATTGCTGCGAACAATCCGGCTTAGCTCAGGCAATCTGTAAAAAAGGGCAGCCCCCGAAGCCTGCCCACGGACTACTTGGTTTTGCTGAGCTTCTTGAAGTACTCGGCCACCGGCTGCTCATACCCTTGCGGGATGGGCAGGTTGCCGCCGCTGCGGATGCTGCCGCCGTCGGCATCTTCGACCTTGCGGCGAAGTTCCAGTTCGACTTTCTCCAGGCTGGCGGTCATGTCCTCCTGGATACGGGCAATCAGTTCCGGATCGTTGCCGTACGTGAACGGGTTCAGACGCTGCATCTCGCGGACCAGGGCTTGCAGGTCGCGGGCCGCGTTGGGGTCGTCCTGAATCTGGCCTTGAAGCTGTTGCAGGCTGTTAAGGGTCTCGCGGTATTGCGTCTCGGACTCATTGTTGAACACCGGAGCCACGCCCTCACGGGTAGTGGGATAGGGGCCGTTGTAGCCGAGGCCGCCGTAGTAGCCACCATTGACCGCGCCGCTACGGACACCACCATTGAAGCCGCCATTAGGGTTGAGTTGGCCATTGCGGCTCAAGTTCCCTTGCTGATACCCACCCTGATTGCCGCCACCACCTTGGGCATTTCCTTGGCCTTGCTGTTGGCCGTTTTGGCCTTGGCCCTGCTGCTGGCCATTTTGACCCTGGCCCTGCTGCTGACCGTTTTGGCCCTGGTTCTGGCCCTGGCCGCGCTGGCCATTCTGCCCGTTGCGCGCTTGCTGCTGCAACTGTTCGAGCTGCTGCCGCAGGCGCTCCACCTGGGTTAGAGCCTGTTCGACCGCCTTATCATCCTTCTGGTTGCCGCCGGCGCCCTTACCATCCTTGCCGCCGCTATCGGCCAACGTGCGCTGCACGTCTTTCAACTGGTCGCGGAGGTTGTTCATGCCGGCGGTGATCTGCGCTTCGGACAGAACGGCGTATTCGCCGTAGCCGCGCTGGATGTATTGCATATTGCGCTCCATGTCGCGCGGCAGTTCCTGTTGTTGCATTTCCCCGAGAGCCTCGCGCATTTTACTGGAGGCTTTGGGTTGGGTGGGGGCGAGGTCGCGTACGGCGCCTTGCATCTGCGATTCCAGTTTCTTGAGGTCGTCGACTTCCTTGCGGCGCTCCTCCGCCAATTGCTGGGCCTGCTGCGGCGACATACCGCGGCCCTGGCCCAAACCTTGCTGCTGGTTCTGCCCTTGGCCCTGCTGGCCGTTGGTCATGGCGCGGCGCAACTGACCTTCAAAAGCTTGCTGGCGCTGCGCGAGATCGTCTGCCTGCCGGGCCAGGTCGTCCACCTTATTGCCGGATTGCTGGTTGCGCATCCCCGAAAGAAGCTGCTGCGCGTCTTTCAGTGCTTCGGCGGCCCGGCGCGCATCAGCCTCGCTCTGCGGCGTGCCGGCCTGTTGCGAGGAGGCGGCTTGCCGCATATTATCGAGAGCCTGTTGCAGCCGGTCCACCGTCTGCTTCAACTGCTGGGAATTCATACCGCTGGAGCCTTGGCCGGACCGGCCATTGGCCTGCTGCTGCCCTTGCTGCTGGCCGGATTGGCCCGACTGGCCAGACTGACCCGATTGTCCCTGCTGGCCCTGCTGCCCTTGCTGGCTCTGCTGTTGCTGCATCTGCTTCGTCAGTTGATCGAGCTGCCGCTGCAATTGCTCGGCTTCGCGGCGCAGCATTTCCTGCTGGTAACGCTTTTCCGAAAGCTGCTGCGGGTCGCGCGGCTTGTTGGCCAGTTCCTGCTGGCGGCGCGCGAGCTGCTCCAATTTTTGCAGGGCATCGTCGATCGCTTGCTGCTGCTGATCGGCGGACTGCTGCATGGATTGGGCGCTTTCAAACTGGTTCTTCTCGGTATCGAGTTCGAGATCGAACAGACCTTCGAGGTCGCGGGAGCCTTGGGCTCCGCCGCCACCACCGCCGCCGCCGCGGTTCCCAAAGGCAACCTGGATATCACGGCGCAGGGCTTCGGCGCGCTCCAGGAACTGAAGGGCCTTGGTTTCCGGACCGATGGCATCCCGCCAATTGGCGGCCTTCAACTTGTCGGACGCCGGACCCATATTGGAAACGGCCGACTCCATATTGGTGACGAATTCCTTGAAGGAGTCGCCGGCGTCGGAAAGCTGGCGGCTGCGCATGCGATCGGCCAGCGATTTCGCCTGGTCGCGCAGTTTGGATTGCACCTGCGAGAGGAAGGTGGCGTTTTCCTGTTCCGTACCTTTGGCGCCGTTGCCTTTGAGCTGATTGAACGTAGCGGTAATGATCTCCTTTTGGCGCTGGGAGATTTCGTCCTGGTTATCCTGACCGCCGCCACCGCCGCCTCCGCCGCCACCCTGCTGGGACTGGGTGTAGTTACGCTCGAACGGCTGCACTTCGATGAAAAAGATATCGGTATTGGTGGTGTTGCGGGCATCCTTGGCAGTGCCATAGAAACTGACTACATCGCCCGGCACTACTTTGAACTCTTCCAGAGGAATGGTGTAGGAGCCGGTGGAGGTCTTGGCATCGCGGCTCTGCAATAGGGACGCGGTTTTCTCCGCGCTGCCGTTGACCGAGTAATGCAGTTCGACGGACTTCAGCGCGAAATCGTCGGTAGCATCGGCACTGACCGTTACTTCTTCGATCGGAGAAGCGCGGAAATCGCGTCCGGGGCGCGTGATCTTGATCTCCGGCGCCTTGTCCTTCTGGGCCTCGATAAAGTATTCTTCCGTCAGCCGGACATCCTCGCCGTTCTCGGTGGCAGCCACGTGATATTGGCCGTCCTTCTGTATGGGAACCTTGGCCAGCAGGTTGCCGTTGGGGCCTGCGCGGAGCGGAATTTTGGAGCCATCGTCCAGCAACAGAGAGCCGGTCGTGAGCGGCTTATCGGTCTGGATTTCGACATCGGCCATCGTGCCTTCCACCGCGCGCAGATCGCCGCCTTTTTCGGTAGCGTCTTTCAAGCCGGTCCACGCGGGGAAGTGATAGGTGGTCGTCATCGTCTTCACGGAAGGCAGGTCGATGACGGTGAGTTTATAAGTTTTGGAATGTACGCCACCGGCTTCCACGTAGTAGTCCATCGATTCCAAGAGGCCCGGAATCACGAACTCATACGCGGTGCCATCCGGCTGGGTCCGCATTTCTACCGGTTCCCACTGCGACGAGCTGGCATATTTGCCGAAGAAGCGGACTTTGGGTGCGGTGAAACCGTGCAAGCGGGCGGTAATGATTTCGGTGCCGCGCTTCTTAACGGTATGGTTACCGGGTTGAACATCGATATCGTAAAAGGGCTTCATGTCGCCCTTGGGCAAGCCACCCCAGAGCAGGGAAGTGCCGTAGCCCAGGAATCCCGGGCCGGAGAGGCCTAACCACAAAAGCACAGCCGCGGCGACAGCGGCGGCGGAAGAGAAGCTGAAGAGCCACGAGGTTTTGGCAACCTCTTTAGGCTCGGCCTGCTGTGCAACTCTGAGCGTATCGTCGGCCAGCAAGTGGAGGAACGGGTCGTTAGGGGTCTGCTCGACCTTTTCGGTGAACGTGAGCAGGCGCTCCTGGAACTCGGGGTATTTGTTTTCGGCTTCACGCGCGGCGCGGCGGCGGTTGAGGCGGATCACCGGAATGACCAAGGCAGCCGCAATGGCAAAGGCAATCCCCAGGAAGAGCAGGAATCGTGCGCTCACCACGCTGCGGTTGGAGAAGGCAAAGTAATTGGCCACCAGCACGGCCAATACGGTGAAAATCAGCGCAGCCGCGGCGGTAGCCGCAACTCCACGGGTGACTGCCAATAGACGGAGGCGCCGTTCGACGGCGCCCAGGTATTCCGACAACCGATCTAAAGGTCTCATGCCGCCTCTTTATCGACCGAAAGATGCCGATTCCCTAGCAAGGACTCGGCCACTGCCAACGCGAGCACAGCCAACATGACGTACCACCACAGCGAAAGCGGTTTTTGTTCGCCCTCTGTGGTTCCGCCGGAGCTAGCGGCCCCCTGCGCTGTATTCTGCCATAACTTAAGGGTATCCGTGGGGACGGGCGTCAGGTCGGATTCCCGGCGGTCCGCATTTACGGCCACCACCTCACCGCGCCCATTGGGGCGGTGGATTTCGTAAAACCCGGCCTCCGTGAATTGAATATTCTGGGCCCGCGTGGCTTCTTCCAGCGAAAGAGCCCGCCCGCCCTTCGGATCGAGCACCTCGACGGCCGCTCCCTTTTCCTTGGAACTCCGCAGATCCTCGAACGCGCCAACAGTCACGCTGGGCGGGTCGTTGTTCAGGTGGCCCAGATAGCGAGCACTACGCTCGATGAACGGCACGAACGAGTTGTGCTTGGGGAAATCGTTTTCCAAGTTGTCCAACGTGGAGGTGAACACCATCACGTGGCCTTCGCCCATCTGTTGATCGAGCAGGAGAGGGCTGCCGTCGGCCAGTTTGGCGATCACCGAAGCCTTGCCGGGGTCAATGCGGATCGTGTCGTAGAACTGAACGTCATCCCAGCGGCTATCTGTGAGAAGCGCCGGATGGCCGCTATCGAGCCAGGCGGCCGTCTGGAACCGCTCATTTTCGCGGCTGGAATAACGGTTTCCTAGCACCCGGGCGTCGATGATGGGCACCTTGGAGCCATAGGTGGCATGGCGTCCCAGGGCGATGAATACCGAACCGCCGCCGCGCACATATTGCCGAAGCTGGTTTTCGAAAGCCGGGGAAATATTGGTAGCGTCCGACAGCACCACGAAAGCGTATTTGGCCGGCGACATATTGGCGGTCTGCTCGGTGGTGGCGGGATCCAGGGCAAAAGCGGATTGGCCGGAAGCGTCCAGCGCCGTCTGAAAATAGAACAGGCCGCGCATATTGTCGGCTTCGTGAACGAACAAGGCGTGCTGGGGATCGACACGTTCGACGGAGAAATAGAATGTGTCGTCGGCCGGCAACGAATCCGCCGAATCGATCTTGACCGCGCCCTTATTCATACCGAACGGCACATCCAGAGAAGTGAATTCGACCTGAGCGCGGCCGCCCGCGGGCACATCCAGCGTCTTGCTTTCGATCTCGCGCTGGTTGAGCATGAGAGTCACGCGGCGCGTGCCTTTGGGGTTGCAGAAGCCGGCGACGGTCACCAGGACGCGTTGCTTCTTAGCGTCATAAACGCGGCGTGGCGCAACCACGTTTTCCACGACGAAATTGGGTGCTGGTTTTGAGTCGATCGCGTGGGGAACCAGATGGACGTCGGCATTCAACTTCAAATCGTTGAAGTTCGCCGGCATTCCGGTCTGCTGCATATCCGAATAGAGATGCACATCGAGCGGCATTTTGGCCGCCTGGGCGATGGAACGGAGCGAGCGGGTCAGCTCGGCATAGGAGGTGCGTGCGTCGGAAGGCTCGATAGCATCGACGCCCGCGTTGAGCGTGGAGTGGTCGTCCGTAATCTCGGACATGACCTGCACCCGCGACCCGAACGCGATGACTTGGCCTCGCTCACCGCCGCGCAAGCCGCCGATCATGGATTTGGCCGCATTTTTCGCCTGGGCCAGGCGATCGCCGGCCCGCATGCTCAACGAATTATCGATGGCCACCACCGTGATTTCGCCGGAGCGGGTAAGCGGCAGGTTCTTCTGCTGCACGTAGGGATGGGCAAACGCTAGCACGATCAGCACAATCAGCAGCGTGCGCAAGGCAAATAGGATTAGGTAGCGCAGGCGCCGGTGCTTGATGGAGCTTTGCGTGCGCTGCTCAAAAAACATGAGCGAGCTGAAGGGCGTGGGTGTGGTTTTGTGTTTGCGCAGCAGGTGCAGCCAAATGGGTAACCCCACGGCCAGGAGGCCGCCCAGGAACCATGGCGTCAGAAAGCCCATCACATTCTCCCTTGCCGGATGCTCAGATATTCGCGCAGCCCTTCATCGAGCGGCCGCGCCGTGTTCATCAGGAAATAATCGAAACCGGTTGCCTTGGCCTTGGAGCGCAGCGCCTCAATGTGCGCGTCAATCTTGTGCCGGTACTCGTTGCGGGCGTACTCGGGCGAAACTTCCAGCGAATTGGCGGGCTCCTCCAGATCGACCAGCAACATCGGTTCCCGGAACTTCGGGGCAAGCTCTTGCGGATCGAGAATGTGGAAGAGAATCACCTCGTTGCCCTTGAATCGCAGCGGCTCGATGGTTTTGACGATGACCTCGGGATCCGCGTAGAAATCCGAAAGCACTACTACCAGGCCCTTGCGGTGCAAGAAATTCTGGAAATGGACGAACGGCTTGGAAAAATCGGTGTGAGTGCCGACTTCAGCTTTTTCGATGGCGTGCAGCAGCCGGAAGATCTGGCCCTGGCGGGTCGAAGGCGGGATGTAGTTGTCGACGTCGTCATCGAAAATGATGAGCCCGGCTGCGTCGCGCTGCAGGTTCGCCATGTAGCAGAGCGCGGATGCCAGGAAGCGCGAATAATCCATCTTATTGACAGGGTGCGAGCCGTAAGACATCGACGCCGAAGTATCCAGCAGAACGAGAATCTGAGTATTCGTCTCGCCGCGGTAGCGCTTTAGAAAGCAGCGGTCCGTGCGGGCGAAAACATTCCAATCGACGTGCCGTAGGTCGTCGCCTTCGGCGTAGGCGCGGTATTCTGCGAATTCCTGGCTAAATCCGAAATCCGGCGAGCGATGCAGACCCGCGACGAAACCATTGACCACAGTTTTGGCGATGAGATCGAGCCCGTTGATCGAGGCGAGCACCGCGGGATCGAGGAATTGCTGGATCATATCAAATCACCACAGACGCGCCCGTTACCGGGCCGCGACCGTGAGGGAGCGGTCCAGAACGAGCTCTGCGCCTCCGCGACACCGATGGACGCCGATAAGCCTCGGGTTTGCAATCTGCGTTGATCGGGGTTCATCTGTGGCCCGTTGTTTTCTGCTTCTTTCAACAAGCTCCTGGCTCTCACTCAGCCCCCCGCGCCCTCTAGTCTCGCGGTGACGGCTTCCACTCCAGAATCTTCCTCAGAATGTCGTCTTGCTTCAGATGGTCAGATTCGGCGTGGAAATTCAGCAGAATGCGGTGCCGCAATACCGGTGTGAAGAGCGTCCGCACGTCCTCGTAATTAACGTGGTAGCGGCCCTTCATCAATGCCCGCGCCTTGGCGGAGAGCACCAGGAATTGGGCGGCGCGTACGCTGGCGCCGTAGTTCACGTATTTCTTCACGAAGTCGGGGGCGCTCTCGTCGCTGCTGCGCGTGGACCGCACCAGTTCGATGGCATGCCGCGCCACGCTCTCGCCAATCGGCACCATGCGGACCAGCTGCTGGAAATCCAGAATTTCCTGGGCGTTGGTGACGGGGTCGGCTTGGGGAATGGTAGTCACGGTGGTCAAATCGACGACCTTCAGCTCTTCGTCCGCATTCAGGTAGTCCAGCACCGTGTTAAACAGGAAGCGGTCCAGTTGGGCTTCGGGCAGAGGATAGGTGCCTTCCAGTTCGATGGGGTTTTGCGTGGCCAGCACGAAGAACGGCGCGGGCAACGTATAGTTGTGGCCGCGCACGGTGCAGGCGCGTTCCTGCATCGCTTCGAGCAGGGCGCTCTGCGTCTTCGGGGGCGTACGGTTGATTTCGTCCGCCAGCAGCACGTTGCAAAAAATCGGGCCAGGCACGAACGTCCAGGTGCGGCGGCCCGTGGCGGAATCCTCTTCAATAATGTCCGTACCGGTGATATCGCTGGGCATCAGGTCGGGGGTGAACTGAATGCGTTTGAATACCAGCCCCAGCGTCTGCGCCATCGTGCGCACCAGCAAAGTTTTCGCGGTGCCCGGCAATCCCGTAATCAGGCAGTGGCCGCCCACGAAGAGGCCGATCATAACCTGCTCCAGGACTTCCTCCTGGCCGACGATGACGCGGCGCACTTGCGTCACCATCTCCGATTGCACCTGACGGAAGCGCTCGATGTGCGACTTTAAAACGTCAGGCTCCAACTGCGGTGTCACGGTTGTCGACATTAGATCTCAGTGTCCGTTCTATTTTTGTTCGCTGCTCAATTCCAAAAGCAACTTCTGCGCCGGCCGGAATCCCGGCGCGGTTTCCAGCGCGCTCAGTAATTCGTCTTTGGCCTGGGCCGTCTGGTGATTCTGGTTCAAGGCCCGTGCCAGATCGTAGTGCGCCTGCGCCGGATCGATGGGATTCGTGGCGATCACCGCGCCGAATTCGCGAATTGCCCCACTGATATTTCCCTGATCCAGCCAGAGAGTTCCCAGCATCTGGTGCTGCTCGCGGTCCATCGGGTAAAAGTAGTTCACGCGTTCCAGAATCGCGGCAGCTTCTTTTTTATTCCCGGCTTCTTCCAGATCCTTGGCCAGAGTCTTGAAGTCCGCGGGATTCCGTCCCCCGGTATGGACATACCGTTCCAATTCCGAATCGGCTGCTGCCTTATTGTTCTTGGCGCGATAGGCGCTCGCCAGAAATTCGTAGATGTTGGCGGGCTCCACGTAATCCGGGTAGAGGTCGCGGACTGCCGGCCCCTGTTTGATTACCGCGTCCCAATCCTTATTCTTGGCCAGTTCGGCGATCTCCTTCACACCCTTGCGCCAGGCATCGAAATTGTCCACCAGGCTCTTAGTTTCCGCCTCTACGGAAGCCAGAAACTGTTTGTCGAACTCATCCGGCTCGATCTTCAACTCTTTGCGGATGATGGCGGCGGTCTCTTCCCCTTGGCCGAAATCGTGGAGCATGGCCAGAAGCGTATCCCAGCCCCACTTTGCTTTGATGAATTCGCAGGTCTTTCCGCCCTGGTAGTAGCTGACGATGACTTGAGTGGGCTCGGTAGGATGCACGAAACCCCGGTCGAGTTCGGTCACCGGAAGGAGCTTCTTGTTCTTAATCGCGGAAATGATGTCGGGAGTGATCCGGTCACCCCATTCGGGATTCAACGCGCTCTCTTCCTGAACGGCCAAACCTTCGGTGAACCAGCGCGGTACCTTGTGACCGGTAGCAGTCAGCGTGAACACGTGACTCATTTCGTGCCACAGCGTCTCGGCCCAGTGATACGAGCCCGGAGGGCGTCCCGAAGGACTGTCCATAGCCAGCGAATAGCCGAACGTGACGCCCAGAATTCCGCCCATACCCGGCAGTCCCAGCGTGCGCACGGCGAAATCCGCGTGATCGGGATACACTTCCACCTGCACCGGCCGGTCCAGCTTCATCTTGTATTTTTTCTCGTACGTATCCAGAATCTTCAAAATCTCTGGCTCGAAATACGGCCGCAGCAGGGCGGCTTCTTTCTTGTGGATGATCAGGATCGTGCGTGGAGTTCTGAAGGTCTCGAAATTTTTGAAGCTGTCCAGCAGCGTCAGCGAATTAGTGGTAGCGGCGTCGCGAAACCCGTTGTTGTAGCAAATTTCCAGTTGCTGGTGAGCTTCCTCGTTGTTGCCGAGACGCATGAGCCCGATGCCCAGCTCGGCGCGCGCGCTGTCCAGCCCGGGGTCGAGCTCCACCGCTTTTTGGTAATAGGCGATGCTCTCCTCATACCGGCGATTGATCATGAAAAAATGGCCGGCCGTTTCGTAGCCTTTGGCCGCGTGCGGGTCCCAGGTGGAATCTTTTTTGTCGTTCAACCAGTCGATAGTGGCCAGAATGGCGCGCGCTTCCACGGAATGTGCGTCGATCGCCAGGGCCTTTTTGGCTTCTTCTGTGGCCTTTTCGTTGTTGTTATCTTCCAGCGCCATGCGCGCCAGCAGTTCCTGCGCGCCCACTAGCTTGGGGTCGCCTTCCAGCGCCTTCTTGGCCAGGGCGATTGCCTTGGAATCGAACTCTTCGGAATAGAGCCGCGCTAGTCCCAGCAACGCAGGCGGATAATCCGGCTTGATTTTGAGCGCTTCGTTGAACAGGTTGCCCGCTTCCGGCGCATTGTTGCGCTCTGCCATCAACTCCCCGTATCGAACCCGGTACTCGGGGTTGTTGGGGTACTTCGCCAGGAGCGCATTGAAGACGTCACGAGCGGCCTCGAATTTGTGGGCCTTGGCGAGGTCTTCGGCTTGTTGCAGCGTCTGGGCCGGGAGGACGGATGCCACAACCAGGCCCGCCAGCGCGACGCGAAGATTCCTCACTTGTCGAGTTCCTCCTGCGTCTTAGCCAGTTCCAGCAGCAGGGACGTGAGCTGCTGCTTGTATTGGTCTTCGGGCATGGCGGCCTTCTCGTACTTCAGCTTGTCGATGGCCTCTTCGAGCTGTTCTTTTTTCTCCAGCAGGGGACGCTTATTGGGGTCCCGCGCGGCGGCGGCATTGGCGCCCAGGCGAACCAAGGTGAAACTCGCGGCCAGCTTGCCTTCGCCATTTTCGGAGGAGGGCGTTCGCTCGCCTTCCCCTTTGCCCAGGTCTTCCAAAACAGAATGCTCGGTCGCCAGGCGCTTTTGGGAATCGAAAAACTCCGTGGTCTTCCGCTGGGCGTAGTGGAACGCTTCCAGCGCCGATACAGCCTCGTTTTTGTCGGCATCCGCCGCCGGCTCACGCAAAGCTTCGGCCCAGTAGCGCGCGAACACCGTAGCGTTCTTCTCGGTGCCCGTTTTGGTGGCGGTGATGACGATCCGGTTCTTCCTCTGCAGATGGGAAATCGACCCGCCGCTGCAGCTCGTCATATTGACGATGAGCTGGCGCGAGGCAGGGATTTTATCCAACATTGCGGCCAATTCCGTGCCTGTGATATCCGGGCCGGGAATGTTGAACTTGTAATCGACGCCATCATCGCTTCCATGGCCGATCAACATCAGGACCAGCCCATCATCCGGCTTTGCCTGCCTGGCGAGCTCTGCCATTTTCGCCCGAATCTGGTCGCGGGTGGGGGCGTTGAGAGTGGTGACGTTGGCCTCACCAGCCTTCTTCAGGCTCGAGTCGATATCGTCCGCCCACATTTTGAAGCGCTGATCGTAATCGGGCTCACCGCCGAGACCGGAGAACGTGACGTAAAAGGTGGAAGCGTGAACAGAGAAAGCCGTTAACAGGAATAGGGTGCCACTGAGCAAGAACTTGTGGGGCTGGCATCCTTGCCTGCCGCCGGGCTTTTGCCCGGCGCCCGCCTGCGAATGCTCGCTCCACTTCATACTACCCCCCACTTCCTTCGGAGCAGCCATTCCGCGGCACGGATCGCCATCGCGAGCAGGAACAGAATGGGCATGTCCCACAGATCGCGCGTCTCCCGAGAGGTAATTCCGGCTTCCGAATACGAAATGTCGCTCCCCAGCTTGGACGCCTCGTCCGGCGTAAAGTACCGTCCGCCCGTCTGCTCGGCAAGCTTCTGCAGCAGTTCCTTGTTTTGACCGGTATGGAAGTTCTCAGCCACGCCGTCTTCCCGGCGGAAAGTAATCACATCCTGTCCGATTTGCTCCTGTTCCTGCCCTGCAACCACTTCCGCCACGTACGTTCCAGGCTTCTCGGCCGTCCATTCCCCCGCGTAAATTCCTTCTTCGGAGGGCACCGGCGCCAGCTCCATCGTGGCCGTTGATCCGTCGGGTTCGGTGAACCGCGCCTGCACCTTGGCCGTGGTCATTGGGCGGAATTCTTTGTCGCGCACTTCCACGCGGATGGGGACCTTGGTTTCATCAGCCAGAACTGTCTTTGGCGTACTTGCGGTGACTTGCCCAGGCGTATCGGTCACCAGGTAGCGGAACATCTGCTGCCAGAACGTCGCGTGCGTCTTGTCATTGTGATCGAGCGACATTTTCCAGCGCCAGCTTCCAGAGGTGGCGAAAACGGCCGTCCGGCCGCGGCCGTAGGGCTCAATCACCAGCAAAGGCGATGCCGCGTGGGTGTCGGGTTTTACGTTCAGAAGCACCGTGGCGCCCGGTTTGGCCTCACCGACCTCCTGCCAGTTGTACAGTTTCGGGATTTCCTTCCAGCGCTGAACGTTCCGCTCCGGGTTCTCATCCAGACGGGTGATCACGTTGTCTCGGCCAGGGCCGGTTAATTCCGCCGCTACGAATTCCATTTGGTGGAACGTGCCCCGGTTGCCAGGCAACTTGACCGGGATCAGATCGGCCAGGGACGAACTCTGGTATCCACCATCGGCCAAGCTAGCCCTGCCGCCGAGGAACAACAGCCCGCCACCGCGGCGATCGACGAAGTCGTGAATGAGCTGCTGTTGCGTCGCCGTGAAGTAATTGGCTTCGGCGTTATCGATGATGAGGCCCTGAAATTGAAAAAGGTCTTCGGCCTTCGAGGGGAAGCCGTCATGAACGCCCGTGAAATCGGCCTTCGGATTCGAGGAGATCGTCAGAATCTTGTTCTGCGTGGTACGCACAATCCCGACTAGCTCGATATCGTTATAATCATCGAGCGCCCGCTGCACGAACTTGTATTCCCACTGCGGCTCGCCATCGAAATATAGGATGCGCGGCTTGCGAGCCTGCACGGCAACCAGGCGGGTGATCTTGTTGTTGAGCGTGTTCTCTTCGCCGGACACCGGGTCGGCGGCGATTTCCAGGGCTTTCGGCCCGGCTGCACCCACGTTGAAGGTCACCGATTCGCTCTGCACCGCGCCATCGCCCTTCAGCGTGACTTCCTGCGAGGTCAGTACCTTGGATCCGTCGCGCACGGTGATGCGCGTCTTGTTGCCGGCGAGGCCATAGCTCTGTAGCGAAACGACCGCCGTCAGCCGCGATTGGGGCAGCGCGCGCGCCGGCAGAACCGCATCGGTAATTTCGATATCCCGCTGCGGATGCTCCCGGCCGAAACCGACCGTGTGAACCGGTATGCTTTGGCGGCGGATCGCGGCCACGGTCTGCGCATCGATCCCGCCGGCGTTATCGGCCCCATCGCTCAACAGCACGATTGCACCTAAAGGCAAGGATGAGGATTCGGCCAGAACGCGCTCCAGCGTATCGCCGATGCGCGTGGCCGGGGCGTTCGCCGCAAGCGCTTCGGCGTTCTGCACGCGTGCCGGTTCGGTGCCGAATTGATACAGCCGCACCTGGAACCGATCGCTCAGCGATTTCAGCAACCCGCCGTTCAGAACCGCCTGCTCGCGCGCCAGCCGAGTCCCCGAAGAATCGTTGATCGACATGCTGTGGGAGCTGTCCGCGAGAACCGCGATCACGTTCTGCTGCGGACGCAAGGTTGCCACGCTCAAAGCCGGGTGCCAGAGCAGGAAAAGTATGAGTGCGATCAGAGACGTTTCCAGCACCCAGATAGCGATCGGACGCGCGCCGGTAAGAAGCCCATGATTGCGCCGGATATGCCAGTAAAGCAGCCCGGCCGCGACCAGAATTGCAAGCGCCAACAGCCAGATGGGCCACGGCGTCAGCAGTACGAACTTGCCTTTATGGAAAAGGCTCGCCGGATACTTGAACAGCAGTTCGAACATGGCACTCAATTCTATCTAAAAGACAATACCACTAGGGACGTGGCGGTAAGCCGGGAAAGTTACAAGCAATCCGGATGGGGTGGGAAGGACCGCAAGGGGATGCACCGCTATGCCCTCTATGTGGATCAGGATAGCACGCGCTGTTATGCTGTTGGGCTTATGGAACTCAAGCTCGTGCCGCTCGAATTGCCCGAGGGCGGAAACCTGATTCTGGGGCAAACCCACTTCATCAAAACCGTGGAAGATGTCTACGAAGCGATCGTGAATACGGTCCCGCAAATGAAGTTCGGCGTGGCCTTCAACGAGGCTTCCGGCCCCTGCCTGACCCGGGTCGATGGCAACGACGACGGCCTAAAGGCACTGGCCCGGAAGAACGCCTCGGCCCTCGCGGCCGGCCACATCTTTGTAGTGGTGATGCGCGACGGATATCCGATCAACGTCCTGGGACGTATTAAAGATGTTCCGGAGGTCTGCTCGATCTTCTGTGCCACCGCCAACCCGGTGCAAGTGGTAGTAGCGGAAAGCGAGCAAGGCCGAGGCGTCGTGGGCGTGATCGACGGCTTTCCCCCGAAGGGCGTGGAAACCGCCGAGGACGCAGAAAAGCGCCGCGGCTTCCTGCGCATGATCGGCTATAAGCGCTAGGTGGGGCCCACGATCGCCGTTTGTCGTCTGCCGATGTCAATGCGTTCACCTCTACATCGGCCCCCGCTGTTCGTCTAAGGCACTGAAACCGGCAGGGTAAAATCGGGCTTCAGACTGCTTGCCTCGGGACGCTCCGCGGCTGGCATACCAGCTACCTGGAAGGCGTATACATGACCGTCATCCGAGCCGAAGTAGACCGTCCCATTTGCGACAACCGGGGGACTGTTCACGTCAAGATCGACTGTTTCAAGCCAAACCCGTTCTCCGGTGGAGGCGTTCCCTCCGAGTACGTTATTGCCGGCTCCGAAATACACGACCCCGTTCGCCACCGCCGGTGCAGTAACGGTATAAGTAGCGAGGGGTGTCGGGTATAGCGCAGGTGGGACAGACGAATCGCCTTCCGTCGTCTGCCGAGCGTGCATCGTAATCGTTTTATGATGTCTCGGTTAACGAGGCACACCGGATTAACTCCAGGGGCCCCAAATTCGGAAAGCGCTCAGGTGCTCGTTCTATGGCGCTGCGGATCGCCTCAAAATCGCTCGCATTGTTGTGTATCAGAGGTAACCGCGCCACCAGTGCCGTGGCTGCAATCATTCCATCGAATCGCCAGCGCGCCAAACGTTCCTGTCTGGACTCTGCAAATTGGCGGGACCGTCGAGGTGGTGTGGGCGGTTCGGGGAGAACGGCCATGATCTCGCCGGCCACCACTGCTATAGCCGTGCCGGTGTTTGCAGCGGCGGTTGCATGCTTGTGCAGATTGCCCCTAAAATGGTGGCAGCTTGCCAAATATGGCCGAAGGGAACCAAACCACCCAGCGGAAACCGCCAACGGATCTTTACTCCTTAGCCGGCGGCAAGCTTGGGATGTCCAGAATTCGATCTAGCAAAGACCTCGCCTCCCTTGTGGAGAAGCGACTCCCGGCTACGGCGGTTAGAGCGCTTGTCCGCGGGGGGCTCTCGGATGCCGAGGTTTATCAGTTGATCGTACCCCGTAGAACCTTGGCGCATCGGGTTGCGAAGCATCAGCCATTATCCCGAGAGGAATCCGACCGGGCGGTGCGCGTGGCCCGGATCACTGCCATGGCTGAGCAGGTTTTCGGGGAATCCGATCGGGCTTGGCGCTGGTTGCGCGAGCCGAAGCGCCGCTTCGACGGCAAGACGCCCCTGGAGAGGATCGCAACCGATGCTGGCGCGCGCCTGGTCGAGGAGATGATCGGCCAAATTGAGCATGGCATGTTTGCGTGATCCTCTGGCGGATCAGTGACCACCTGAGGTTGGACGGCGCCGGTGGTCTGAGGTTCTCCGCACGCTGGCATTCGGCCGGCCGGCCAATTGTCTATTGCGCGCCAAATCCCGCTACCGCCCTTCTGGAAATCCTGGTGCACACGGAAATCCGTATTGAAAATGTACCGGTCAATTTCCGTTATCTGGAGATCGACGCGCCCGATTCGTTGGCTGTAGAACAGGTGAACACCGGCGATCTATACCGTTCGTGGCGAACCGATTTGGCCATAACGCGCCGAGTCGGCGATCGATGGCTGCGATCGGGAAGCACGGCATTGCTCCGCGTGCCTTCACTCATCGTGCCGGCCACTTGGAACGTTCTCATCAATCCAGTCCACCCGGAGAGCAGACAACTCCGTATCGTGCACGTCCACCGCCATGGCCTCGACCCGCGGTTGATCCGGTAATCCCGTTGCTACCGCAAAACACGGTAGTCGGCCAGGTTTGGCCGCAGGAACCATAACGACGGTTTGACGACGACCCGTCAAGTTGAGTTGCGTGAACGGCAGCTTGTAGAGCCAGCCAGTTGCGGCGAGAACTATTTGTCAGATTGTCTGAGCGCGGACCTTAACTGGGCGGGTGTTGTCCCTTCCCACGTGCGGAAAGCCCGATAGAAGGAATTCGCATCCTCGTAGCCGAGTAGGTATGCCACCTCCGGGACGTCGATCTCGGGCCGGTTGAGGTACTCGCGCGCCAGTTCCTGCCGCGCCTCCAGAAGCAACTGCCGGAACGTCGTGCCATCATCAACGATCCGCCTTTGCAAGGTGCGATCACTCAGCCCGAGCTCGCGAGCCACGGCCGCAATCTCGGGACGGGCTCCGGCAAGCAGGCGCTTAAGAACCCATTTCACCTGCTCGCTGGTCGAAGGCTGCGCACGCCGCTCTTCCAGGGCTTTGAGGAGTTGGGGGTCGAGCATTGCGAGTAGTTCGTCATTGTACGTAACAAACGGCCGGTCGAGATCGGCTGCGTGAAGGACAAGCATATTCCGGCGCGCTTTGAATTTGATCGGGCATTTGAAGTAGGCTTCATGGACCCCGGTCGCTTCCGGACCGCGCTTCAGCTCCACCCGTTTTGCCTTCACGAAATGCCCGGTGCCCTGGCGACCAAGTTCCACAAAAGACGCAAAGGCAGCGTCTGTCAATAAGGGCGGTGTTTCCTCCAGAGCATGCAGCCACACAGGCTCAATCAGGCACTCATCCTTGCTGATCGTGATTTGCAGCTCCTCGGGCGTGCACAGTTGCTTGAAACGAGCAAGGCGCGTGAGCGCGTCGCGATAATCGCGGGCGTAAAAGGCCGCCATCGAAGACGGCGGCCGATCACCAACGCTGATCTGGGTGGCGATTCTCAGACCTGCGGCTGGATCAGAGGAAAGCTCGCCTATGGCGCGCCAAAGCGCGAAGAATTGCGCGGTTGTCACGAGGTTCTTCTTGCCGTCGTAAACCGTCACCGGGACCCGGGCCTGGCCTAGCACCGCTGCTGGCGTAAGTCCGATCTTGGCGAGCCCTGCCCAAAAGGCGTTGGCGGCTTTGAAACGGTCTGGAGCCTTGACTGTCATCTTTCTCTCGCTCTGCATTTCGCAAGGGAGCACCATCGCTTTCAGGACATTCCCTTGGTTAGCTGATTATCGCTTTGGGTTCCAGGTACTCCTCCAGCCCGAAAATTCCGCCTTCCCGGCCAATCCCCGATTGTTTGAAACCACCGAAGGGAGCAAACGGATCGTGACTTAGTGAATTGATCAGGACCCGGCCTGCGGCAATCTTGCGCGCCACACGGTTTGCGCGTTCCGGGTCCGCGGAGCTGACGTAGGCGATAAGCCCGAATTCCGTGTCATTGGCCATTTCAATGGCTTCCGCTTCCGTCTTGTACGTGAGTATCGACAGGACCGGTCCGAAGATTTCTTCCTTCGCGATGCGCATGTCACGCGTGACATGCGCAAATACAGTGGGCTTCACGAAATTCCCGCCCTCCAGCCCGGGAGGATGACCTTCCCCACCGATCACGAGTTCCGCGCCTTCCTCGATGCCCGATTTAATGTACTCCTGAACTCGCTTGTACTGCTTTACGCTGGCCAATGGGCCAAGGGTGACGTCCTCATTCATCGGATCGCCCACTTTGATTTGTTCGACGGCCGCTTTGGCCAGGCGCTTCACTTCGTCGAGCCGGTTTTCCGGCACGATCAGGCGCGAGGCCGCAATGCAGGCTTGACCGTTGTTTAGGTAACAGGCGCTGACAGCCATTGGAATGGCAGTCAAGAAGTCGGCGTCGTCCAGAATGACGTTCGGCGACTTGCCCCCGAGCTCCAGCGTCAAGCGCTTCATCGTATCGAGAGAGTTCTTCGCGACGAGTTTTCCGATCTGCGTCGAACCGGTGAAAGCGATCTTTTGAATGTCCGGGCTTTTCGTTAACTCCGTCCCGACGACCTCGCCCAGGCCTGTCACGAAGTTGATGACGCCTGGAGGCAAACCGGCTTCATGAAAGGCGTCCATCAACACTTCAGTTTGCATGGCGCTCATCTCGCTGGGCTTGATAACCACCGTACAACCGGCAGCGATAGCCGGTGCCACTTTGATCGCGATTGAACCGGCGCTCGAATTCCACGGCGTAAAGATGCCCACCACGCCTGCGGGTTCCATCACGACTTTAGATCTTCCGACAGTTTTGGCCACGTCGAAGTCCTTGAGAACGTCCTTGAAGTGCAAGAAAATATTTGCCGCGAGGCTATTGGAGCCCTTCGCACGGTCCTGCGGGGCGCCATATTCCTGAACTGTCGCCTTCACAAGGTCATCCATGCGCTTGCTCACCGCTTCATACAACCTCTGCAGGCAGTCCATCCTGTATTCCTTGCTGCTTTGCGAAAATGTATTGAAGGCCTCTTTGGCGGCAGCGATGGCGCGTCGGGTGTCGATTTCATCTGCCATGGTGACCTTGCCGATAACCCTATTGTTGGTCGGGTTCACCAGATCCACGACCTGGGTTCCATGCGGAGTGACGAAGTGGCCGTTGATGTAGGCGCGATCAAAGGCTCTTACCGGAGTTGCGGTTTCATGTCCGTTCATATGTGTTCACCCTTTACAACGTTCAGCAATCTTTACCAACATTCGCCGTGTCTCTCAGGACCCGGCCACAATTTCATTCTGGCTGAATGAAGCGCGGGTGTAACTAGCAAACGACGCCAATCCTCTTGCAAATTCTGCCAAAAGGGAATGGCCATCCGCAAAATTCCTCCCTTTCATAAAACTATGCCCATGCCGGCCGGTAGGGTTTGCGGTGAGCTGATAGGTCGCACACACCTGGGACGGATTCGTTTGCACTCGGGCTATTGCGCGCCAACCGCCCTTCTGGAAATCCTGGTGCACACGGAAATCCGTATTGAAAATGTACCGGTCAATTTCCGTTATCTGGAGATCGACGCGCCCGATTCGTTGGCTGTAGAACAGGTGAACACCGGCGATCTAT
>Ga0209060_10000986_pt1 | contig 36241 bp, 38 predicted proteins | sample Coa_R1_8_FD_187155 | JGI IMG/M metagenome (GOLD analysis project Ga0209060, IMG submission 187155) | Surface soil microbial communities from Centralia Pennsylvania, which are recovering from an underground coalmine fire - Coalmine... | ecosystem: Environmental > Terrestrial > Soil >...
CAAGTTTCCCATCTGTCAATTCATAAACTTCAGCATCATTACTGAAAGAAACGACCACGAAATATTTAGCATTACTGCTAAATGCAACAGGGCTCATCCAATTAACATTGCGAATATTTTTTATTAATCTACCATTTTCATTGTTCCAGATTTTTGCTGTGCTATCACCTGAAACAGAAACGATGAATTTATTATCCGGACTAAACGCAGCATAGCTCGTCATTGACACATGCCCGTATAAATTATTTACCAATGATCCGTCTTTTGCACGCCATATTTTCGCTGTATTATCTGATGAAGATGTTACAATATATTTTCCATCATGGCTGAACAATGCATGATTCACCCAATTTAAATGACCTTTCAGCTTGTACAACAATTGCCCATTCGATGCATCCCATATTCTTGCAGTGTTATCTGCCGCTGCTGTGAGCAAAAATTTATTTTCACGGTCATACACAACCGATTTTATCACGTCAAGATGACCTTTTAAAACATATAATAATTTTCCGGTTGAAAGTTCCCAGATTTTTGCAGTGCTATCAGAAGAACAAGTCGAAATAAATTTTCCATCACTGCTGAATGAAACATCATTGATACTAGATTCGTGTGCTTTTAACTCTTGAACTAATTTCCCATTATCAGTATTCCAGATTTTCACAATGCCGTCTGCAGAGGCAGTGACTATATATTTTCCATCGGGTGTAAATTTAGTAACATACACAGAAGCATGATGCCCTGTAAACTCATACAATTCTTTTCCATTTGAAGCATCCCAGGTTTTTGCAATGCCATCTAAAGAAGCTGTAACAATATATTTTCCATCATTGCTAAACGATGCTGTGCTTACTGCAGCTTTGTGATTTTTCAAATCGAATATTAATTTACCGTTTGATGCATCCCAAACTTTAGCTGTGCTATCCCACGAAGCCGTGATAACATATTTGCCATCGCTGCTAAATGATGCTGCATTTACCCAATCATGATGCCCTATCAAACTTTGCAATAGCTTTCCATTTGACGCATCCCAGATTTTTGCGGTATTATCTTTTGAAGATGTAAGAATATATTTCCCATCGGAACTGAAAGACGCAGAGGTTACTGAGCCTGTATGATATTTCAGATCAAATAATAATTTTCCATCAGCAGCTTGCCAAACTTTTGCTGTGTTATCCCATGAAGCAGTAACAATATATTTGTCATCGGGGCTGAAAGCAGCTGAGACAACAATGCTTGTGTGACCAACAGGCAGCACCAGTTTCGGTTGTTGCGATGATAAAGATGAACTAACAAAGAAAGCCAGACAGCATACAACGGCTTTCATTTTCACGGTCATTGCTGTAAGGGGTAAATTCATGAATATGCTGTTACTGTAATTCAAGTTAGCAAAAAATAAACCATCAGATAAATTTGTGTTTGCCGACTCTTAACATTAGAATAACAGTATTTCAAACACATTGACAAAACCTATTCGTTAGAAAAAAGTCAAATCGCCTTAAACATCTGTTAACGGCTTTGATAAATAAAAGCCCGCAGATAATTTTGATTCTTTAATAATCTTTAAAAACTTTGTGTTATCTAAATTTACCCACCATGAAGAATATCTTTAATGCCATTTGCATTTTTTCGTTTGTTGCGTTTGTTTCCAGTTGCAGCAGTTCAAGAAGAATGAGCAAAGAATATGTGCCATTCACCAGAGAATTGAAAGCAAGGCTTGAAAGAGAAAACATCGACATTAAGCAGGTGCAGTTTTATGTTGATCAGAAATTAATCATGTCAAGATATCTTGACAATGATAAAGCACAGGTTACTTCCGGAGTTGTGAAATTGGAAAACGGGCGATACATTAACGAAGTGATCGTTCCTCCATTCACTCCCGGTGTTTGTGAAGATGTATCGAATGGCAACCTGATGATCAGTTTCGAAAAAGGAAGCAATGATCTTGGCTTTGGACTTGGCAGCAATTATTCCGCCAACCAATATGTGCTGTATGGCTACGATTGGAAAAACGGGACTGCAGTTGTGAACTTCGATAATAATAAATTCCGTGTCCGCTGCGGCACTTGCTCTGACGTAGCAAGCGCAAGATTGATGATCAGGAAAAGCGTAGTTGATAAATTTGAAAAGAAAACACGTGTGCTCGAAGGAAGAAAAGTAGAATAAAACTAAAACATCATATAGAAATAAAAAAACCTTGAAGATTTGAATCTTCAAGGTTTTTTATTTCAGGTTATACATTAACGTTATTAAAGCGATTTAATATAAGCAGCGCTGTCTTTGAATTTTTCAAAACCCATTTCTACAAAAATATTTTTGATGCCGCCTTTTTTTGTAGCACCAAAATATTCTTTCCAGTCTATAATTCCCTGACCGATGATTGCTTCTTTTTTATCAGCCGTCCAATCAGATAAATGAGATGAAATAAATCTTCCCGGATATTTTGTGAAATAATCAGCAGCTTTGAAACCAAGCGTTATCACCTGCGTTTGAAACTGCATCTTCACGAGGTTAGCATCCAGGCGATCCAATATCGCATCATAAATCAAAACACCATCTACTTTTTTGAATTCCATATCATGATTGTGAAAACCAGCTTCAAAGCCCGCAGCTTTTATCTTCACAGCAGCTTTATTTAATTTATCACACGCATCCTGATAATCTTTGATGGTAGCAGTCGCAGGCAACCAAAAGCTAGAGCAAACCATTTGCGAAAGACCTAGCTCATGTGCAAAATCAATACTTTGATCGAGCTTATCATTCAACTCTGTAAATGTGAAATGACAGCTCGGGCAGGAAAGACCTGCATCATTGATTGTTTTTTTGATATCCGCAGCTTTTGTGTGTTCCAAAAAACTAAAGCCTGCCTGCAGATATCCGGGTGGGGAACACATCTCACAAATTTTATATCCAAACCCTGCCATTGTTTTTAAAGTGCCGCCAAAATCTTTTGCCAGCATATCTCTGATCGGAAATGTCTGGAAGCCGATGGGCATATTTATTTTTGGAGATGCCTTTGCCATAAATGTCGGGATTTGAGATAACGTTAATGCTGCACCAACGCCGATTGCGCTTTTGCCGAGGAATGCTCTTCTGTTTATTTTTTTCATGCTTGCTTAAATTTAGTTGAATTCGAAATGAATATCAGATAGAAGCTGGATCCCATCCGCTTCTATATTCACGCATCAGATATTTGTTTGCATCAGGAACATTGGTAATCTTCATGCTGGCAGCATCATATTTTAAGAAGCGGCCACTTCTTAATGCAGCAGCATATAAGTTCACAGCTTCTGTGATATGTTCTGCTTCAATAAAATTTCCCTGATATTGTTTTCCGCTTTTGCAAGCTTCTACAAACAATGGCAATGCTGCAGAAGTTTGTTCCACCTGACTGCGCTTATCGGTTGCTGAATTAGGCGCATCCATTTTTTTGCCTGAAATAATCTGCGGATTTTGAACCTGAAAGCCTGCAAGGATTTTTCCTTTATCACCGACAAACATCATTCCTTCTGCAGGCAGTTCTTTATTATCTTCAATCAGTTCATGAGGTGTTTGTGGCCGCATGCCGCCATCATACCAGCAAAGATCAATGGCAGGCCTTGATCCTTTTGCAGGATATTTAAAACGCACAGAGCTCGCCATCGGGAATGAAAAATCATTATTGATTTTGAAAGGAACAGGATCATGCATTCCGCAAACATGACTGAGATTTGGCTCAATCATCGTTGGCGCTTCTAATTGCAGTGCATTGAAAACAGTCCACAAACTATAATGCCCCATATCTGCCATTGAGCCACCACCGAAGTCATACCATCCTCTGAACACCATGTTCGTATAATTGGGATGATAAGGCCGTGAAGCTTCAGGACCGAGCCACAGATCCCAATCAAGACCATTCGGTACGGCAGGAGTATCAGTAGGCAATGAAGGATATTGCGGCCAAACCGGGCGGTTGGTCCAGTTGTGCACTTCCATAAGCGTTCCGATAGCGCCGGCATTGATCCACGCCATCACCGTTTCCATCGAGCCATTTGAATCCCATGGAATCAGGTGTGTGATGGATTTGCTGTTGCGTGCCATCTCGATCACTTTTTTTCCTTCAAGCAATCTGTTAGAGAGTGGCTTGTGCATGAGTATATGCTTATTCCTTTTTATGGCAGCCATCGAAATAAGTCCATGAAGATGATCCGGTGTCATGATCTTTACAGCGTCCAGGTCTTTTTCTTTTTCGAAAAGCTCGCGAAAATCAGCATATGTTCTACAGCCTTTGTATTTATCTTCAGGGCGAACATTTGCATAATAAGAATCCACAATTGATTTTCCATTGTCTCTTCCACCAGGAATCGTGTTATCGCCACCTGAAACCCAATCAGGATTTTTAATGGCTTTCCGCACTTCATTTCTCAATCCGTCTTTCGACCAGTCTTTGTAACCAATCGCTTCTTTATTAGGATCACAAACGGCAACCACCTGAAGCTGTGGATTGTCAAGCAACGGAAGCAGTTCTCTGATGCCTTGTGTGCCTACACCAATGTATGCGAGCGTGATCTTGTCGCTTGGCGCCACATGATTTTTTCCGCCGAGCACATGGCTCGGCACAATAGTGAATGCTAATGCGCTTGTTGCCATCACCTCAACAAATTTGCGCCTGTTGAGCTGCGAGCCTTGTTCTGTTGATGGAGATTTTTCAGCATCAGAAGATGATGCATCCTGAAGAATGTCTTTTTTCATACAGCAATATTTAGTCGTTGATTTTGACTAAAGTTACTGGATTTTATATCGAAAACATTTCTTTGTATGATACTTTCCAAACTTATTATTGACCAAAAAGCACAATGGATTAATAATTTTAGAAATAACTTGTCAATTGTACAGTTATTAGCTGTTTTGAAACTACACAAATAATTCGCAAATCTCTCGCCGTTGATTTCTACGACACAAAGAAATCAACGGCGAGAAGAATCAGTTTTACACTACTTCACCTTCCAAATCATAATCAAAAGCTTTGGTAATTTTTACATTTACAAATTCGCCAATCTGAAGTTTCTTTTCTGAATGGATGATCACTTCATTGTCCACTTCCACAGAATCAAATTCTGTTCTTCCTAAATATCTTCCGGCTTCTTTTTTATCTATCAGCGTTTTGAAAACCTTGCCTGTTTTTTCCTGATTCTTTTCATAAGAAATATCTTTCTGCACTTCCATCACCTCTTCTGCCCTTTGCTGCTTCACATCAGCAGGAACATCATCTTTCAAATCGTAAGCTCCTGTTCCTTCTTCGTGCGAATAAGTGAAGGTGCCAACACGGTCAAAACGGTGCTGTTCTAAAAATGATTTCATGTCTTCCACATCTTTCTCCGTTTCACCGGGGAAGCCGGCAATGAGCGTTGTGCGCAAACAAATGCCCGGCACTTTTTCACGCAACGCAAAAATCAGCTCATCCATTTCTGCTTTGGTAATTTGCCGCTTCATTGCTTTCAGCATGTTATCACTTGCATGTTGCAAAGGCATGTCCAGATAATTGCAGATATTTTCCCGCTCGCGCATCACATCTAAAATCTCTAAAGGAAATTTGGAAGGATAGGCATAATGCAACCGGATCCATTCAAGCCCTTTTACATCAGCCAGGCGATGGAGCAAATCGGGCAGCATCCTTTTCTTATAAATATCAAGACCATAATACGTGAGCTCCTGAGCAATCAGCATAATTTCTTTCACACCACGCCTCACTAATCCTTCTGCTTCGTTCACAATATCTTCCATTGTCTTGCTCACATGAGCACCGCGCATTAGGGGAATCGCACAGAACGCACAGGTGCGGTTGCAGCCCTCGGATATTTTCAGGTATGCATAATGGTTAGGCGTTGCAAGCAGCCGCTCTCCCATCAGATCTTTTTTATAATCTGCCTCAAATTGTTTCAACATTAATGGGAGCTCCATAGTGCCGAACCATGCATCTACTTCAGGTATTTCTTTTTCAAGATCATCGCGATAGCGCTGACTGAGGCAACCGGTCACATAAACTTTTTCAAGCTTGCCTTTCTTTTTCAATTCAACCTGCTCAATAATTGTATTTACTGATTCTTCTTTTGCCTTATCAATAAACCCGCAGGTATTCACCACCACAATATTGTGATCGCGTTTTGCACTTTCATGCACCACATCAATATCATTGGCGCTTAATTGTCCGCTAAGCACTTCACTATCAACCATATTCTTACTGCAGCCAAGCGTGATGATATTTACCTTATTCTTTTTAAGTGTTCTTGATTTCATAATCGGGCTGCAAAGGTACTAATGAAAACTCATTTGATCTTTCCCGTCCGAAATGTGCTGTAATTATTTCAGCACTGATTAAACTTCTTTTACAAGTCTTGGTCTATTATGCTATTAATTCAAAACCTAAATTTATCGAACATGAAAGCAAAGCATTTATTACCAATCGCAATCGTAGCTCTTTTAGGAATCGCCAATTCAACATTCGCACAGGATGGCAAATGGGATAAAAACCATCCACGCCGTGCTGAAGTGAACGCACGTGCAGCAAATCAGAATGCACGTATCGACAGAAAAGAAGCCGAAGGCAAAATGAGCCCTGCGGAAGCTAACAAATTGCACAAAGAAGATCATGCAATCAGGAAAGAAGAAAGGAATATGGCTTCACGTGATAACGGACATATTACCAAAGCAGATCAGCGCAAATTGAACCGTCAGGAAAACCGCGTGAGCAGACAAATAAGAAGGCACTAAGCGACCACATTCAGAATAATAAAAAAAGCACTGATTATTTCAGTGCTTTTTTTGTTTGGGTTATGCAAATGAATTCCTGAGATATTTGTGGCGATAATCAATGGGCGACATCCCGGTTATTTTTCTGAATACATCCCGGAACGCTTTCGTATCTGTGTAGCCAACATTGTACATTACTTCGTTCACTGTTTTTCTGCCTGACTCCAATTGCTTTTTAGCTGCTTCTGTTCTCACTCGCTGCATATATTCCACAACTGTATTTGTAGTTGCCTTTTTAAATCTTCTTTCAAAAGTCCTTCTCCCGATATTGAATTTTTCACTGAGCTCGTCGACCGTGATCCTGCTGTTGAATTTTCTTTCAATATATTCCTGTGCTTTTAAAATCTCTGCATCATCATGTTCTTTTTGCCCTTTAAACATAATGAATGGCGATTGAGTGTTGCGGTCAATATCCAACAAAAAGAATTTTGACGCAAGCACTGCAGTTTCTCTGTTGGTATATTTTTCAACGAGATATAAAAGCAGGTTCCAGTAAGATGTTGCACCGCCACTTGAATACAATCCATTCTGCACTGTTACTATCCTGTCATCTACCAAGTTCACTTCAGGGAACATATTCCTGAATTCATTAGCATACAACCAATGAGTGGAACATGTTTTTCCATTGAGCAAACCTGTTGCTGCAAGCATGAAAGCACCAATGCAAAGACTTGCCACTTCTGCGCCATTTTTATATTGATGAACAATCCAGGGAATAAAATCATTGTTTGCTTTCAATGCTTTTTTAATATCACCACTCAATGCAGGAATAATAATCAGGTCTGCATCTCTCACATCTTTCAGCAGCACATCTGCATGCACAGAAAACAATCCATCGTTCAGCTTTACTTCTTTAGTGAGCCCTGCAAGTTTTACATTGAACACAGGAGGCTTACTTGCCTGCCTGAAAAATTCATTCACTGCAGTGAACATGTAGCGTGGATCAACAATGCAAGCCGGTATGGCAGTCTCTGGAAGAAGGATGATTATATTTTTCATAATTCAAAGATAGGGGGTTTGCTTGTCGCAATCAACCCCAAAGATTGTCGTATTGCCACATCCCGAAGCGGCGCTGTTGATGCTATGTTTGCAATGAACTTAACATGGATGATATGGAAAAATATTACATCGAAGATGCTATCGAAGTCTTCGGCATACAGGTGAAAACATTCCCTGAGGGAGTCGGTGAAATGTTTGGTAAGCTGATGAATAAAATTACGGATGGGCGTGAACGTGATTATTATGGCATCAGCTACATGCAGGAAGATGGAAAGATATATTATTTCGCCGGGGCTGCAGAGAAAGAAAAGGGCGAAGCAGAAAAATACCATTGCGAAAAATATACGATTGAAAAAGGCGAATATCTGATCTCATCAATAACTGACTGGAGGCAAAAGCTGACATGCATCAACGATGTTTTCCATGAAATGATGCAGGAAAAAAATATCGACAAAACAAAACCGTGCATTGAATGGTACAAAGATGATATTGAAATGTGGTGCATGATAAAAACCATCAACCATCATATTTATATAAAATGATAACTTTCATAAACTTTTCATCAACATTAAATTAAACATTATGTCACAAGTATCGATCTATCTCAATTTTCAAGGCAACACAGAAGAGGCATTTAATTTTTACAAATCAGTTTTTAAAACAGATTTTATCGGGCCGATTATGCATTTGAAAGATGCTCCGCCCCACCCTGGCATGCCACCTTTACCAGAAAACGAAATGAACAGCGTGATGCATGTTTGCCTGCCAATATTAGGAGGCACTAAATTAATGGCGACTGATATGCTTGAATCAATGGGGCACAAATTGAAGCTTGGAAATAACATAACAATCAATCTTGAGCCAGATACAAGAGAAGAAACAGATTACCTGTTTAGCGAATTATCAAAAGACGGTTCTGACATTGCGCCAATGCGTGATGAATTCTGGGGCTATTGGGGCTGTTGTGTCGACAGGTTTGGCATCAGGTGGATGTTCAATTGCGCACAAAAATAATTTCAGCATTAGTCATATAAAAATTTCAGTTTAAAAAAATACAATGAGCCAGAAAACAACAAAAATCATTTATTGGACAACTACAGGATTGTTGGCACTATTTATTTTGCCAGGCATTTTTTTCCTGACAAGCCCTTTCGCCATTGAGGGAACAAAACATCTTGGCATACCTTATTGGTTCCATATGGAGCTTGGCATTGGAAAATTTATCGGAGGATTGATTTTAATCCTTCCGTTTTTCTCTAAACGAATAAAAGAGTGGGCTTATGTGGCACTTGGCATTGATGCTCTTTCAGCAACAATCGGACATCTTTCCGTTGATGGATTTGTATTAATGTCTTTCGAGCCATTGCTTATCTTTGCCATTCTCCTGATATCGTACATCACTTATCACAAGCTCTATGATCATAAGTGATATGAAAAAAATTTATTGCTAACTGTAAATTTTTTAACAATGACCATCCTGATCATCATCCTGATTATTATTGCGATCCCTTTTGTTGCAGCTCTTTTCATCCCAAAAGATTACTGGATTGAAAAAGAAGTGACAATCAATAAACCAAATCAACAGGTTTTTGATTATATCAAGCTCATCAAGAACCAAAGCAATTACAGCAAGTGGCAAATGATGGATCCAAATGTAGAAATGCAATATAAAGGGATCGATGGAACAACAGGCTTTTCATCTGCATGGAAAAGCAATAACAAACAGGTTGGGCAAGGAGAACAGACAATAACTAATGTGGTGGATGGCAAGCGTGTTGATGTTGGCCTTCATTTCATAAAGCCATTTGAAGGACATTCCACCGCATACATGACCACAGATGCAGTTTCAGAAAATCAGACCAAGGTAAAATGGGGATTCAACGGAAGCATGAAATATCCGTTGAATATTATGCTCGTGCTGATGAATATGAAAAAAATGATTGGAAATGACCTCCAGACCAATCTTGATAATTTAAAAACCCTCCTTGAAAAATAAATTAAAAATTATGGTTGAAGTTTTTAAAACAAATGTTCACGAGCATGCACATGCGGAAAAGCTCGTGAACTTATTATACAAACATTTTCCAGCAAGGAGAATAAATTTTGATCTTGAAGACTGTGATAAAATACTTCGCATTGATGCTCCTGTTAATTATGCTGATGAAGTGATAGAAACACTAAAAGAAAATGGCGTTTGGTGCGAGGAACTGGTGTGAATGAAATTCGAAATCGGAAATTCGGATTTCGAATCTTGACAAGACTTAACACTCATTTACAGGCAATAATTTATTGCGCTATCTATTTGACTTAAAGGTTTTTATCATTATCTTGCGGTCAAAATCCATTTCATTTTGAAACTACCACAGGTATTATCTCATTTTCTTTACCAAAACAAGGAGTTGTCGCTTCCAGGCATTGGTGTTTTCACCCTTGATTCAACATTTACTATTCCTGAAGAAGACAATAAAGAGCAGCCACAAATTCTACAAGGCGCGAGCTTTGAACAAACAAGCATTACAAAGGCTGATGAAAAATTAATTGATTTCATCCATCGATATACAGGCAAAATGAAGCCACTTGCGGAATCTGATCTGGATTCATATCTGCGCCTCGGCATTCAATTGCTTAATATTGGCAAACCATTTTATTTTGATGGCATTGGTTCTATTATCAAAAACAATGAAGGAAAATATGAATTTGTACCGGGTGAATACAGCCATGTGAGACTCATTCTGCCAAGCGAAGAAAGAGCTGATGCTGAGAAAAAGAAAAAAGTTCTTGATGAAGTAGAAAAAGATTATGCCCCCCAATCACAAAATGCCAAAAGGATTTTGCTGACATTTGGAGTTATCGGCGGCATTGCAATTATTGCCTGGGCAGGCTATCATCTTTATAAGAAAAAAACAGTGCCTGTGAATAATAGCGCTAACAGTGAAGTGGTACTAAAAGAAGATACTGAAACAGTGCAAAAACCTGATACCACAGCAATAAATACTATTGTAGATTCACTTGCTGCCAAGAAAAAAGACAGCGCTACATTGGTTTCAAAAAAACCAGATTCTTCATTGTATAAATTTGTGATATTAACTACCCCAAATAAAAACAGAGCTTTCAGAAGATATAAACAGCTTGATTCAATTTCTCATGCAGTTAAAATCATGACAAAGGATTCTTCCATTTTTAAAGTCTATTTTGTTATTCATTCTTCTCCTAAAGACACACTGCATATCAAAGACTCACTGAATAGTTTTTACGCCACCAAAACCATTATTGAGCAATAAAAGATGAACGCATCTTATTGGATAGAAAAACTTCAGCTCATCAGGCATGCAGAAGGTGGTCATTATAAGGAAACTCATCGGTCATCTATAACCGTAAATAAGAATAATCTTCCTAAGGATTTTCACGGCGACAGGGATTTTTCAACAGCCATTTATTTTTTGCTGGAAGAAAAAGAATTCTCAGCATTTCACAGGATTGCTTCAGATGAAATGTGGCATTTTTATGCCGGCGAAAGTTTAGTGATTTATGAAATTGAAACAAATGGCAAACTGATTGAACATAAACTTGGAAGCAATCCTGAAAATGGCGAATCATTTCAAATTGTTATCAAAGCAGGAAACTGGTTTGGTTCGAGAGTTGCTAACGGCAAAGGCTATGCGCTTGTTGGATGCACTGTTTCCCCTGGTTTTGATTTTGCAGATTTTGAATTGGCAGAAAGAGAAAAACTGATTAAAGAATTTCCAAATCATGAAGAATTAATAATGCAATTAACAAGATAAAGTTTCCACTAATACCTAATGCCTAAATGCTAATAGGTTTTAGCTGTTAGCGATTAGTCTCTTTTAATTTAAGCTCTTCAATAAATCACTCCATTTTTCATCACCAATTTAATTTTCTTTAGCAAAGAAATATTTTCAGACGGATCGCCTTCCACTGCAATAATATCTGCAAATAACCCTGCTTTTATTCTACCAACATTATTATTGATCTTAAACACATCTGCATTCACAGAGGTTGCTGATTTCAAAACATCTATTGTCTTCATTCCATAATCCACCATATCTTCCATTTCACGAGCATTATCCCCATGAGAAAAGACACCAACATCGCCGCCCATGCAAATAGTAACACCTGCATCTAATGCTTCTTTGAAACTCTTTCTTTTTTCTTTGATGCGTTCCGGTTCGGGGTCACTGCCTTTTTTCCATCCGTGATATTGTTCAATGGCTTCACCCGCAGCAAGTGTTGGGCATAATGCAATTCCTTTATCTTTCATCATCTTAAATATTTCAGGGGTTCCATCATCACCGTGTTCAATGGTTGAAACACCAGCCAATATCGACCTTCGCATTCCCTCTGCCGTGGAAGAATGAACAACCACTCCTCTACCACTGCTGTTAGCAACTTCCACTGCTTTTTTTAGTTCATCGATGGTGAATGTAGGTTGCGCTTCCTTATTCAATCCCCAACGATAGTCCGCATAAATTTTTATAACATCTGCACCCTTTCCAATTTGCGTGCGCACCTCTTTAATCAGCGCATCACTGCCATCGGCTTCCGCTGCACCTTTCAGCACATCTATATCTTCCCGCAATTCTTTTGGGCCATAACTTCCGGTTGTAACAATAGCTCTTGTTGCTACTATCATTCGCGGCCCCGGTATCACTCCCTTTTCAATAGCTTGTTTCAAACCTACATCATCGTAGCCCGCACCTTCTGTTCCCAAATCACGAACTGTAGTGAAACCTGCCATTAATGTTTTCTTTGCATGAACCGTTGCTCTTGCTACCCGTTCTGCTCTTGATTCTTTCAGCACCTGATCATTCCATGGGGTTTCATTATAAGGATGTAAAAACAAATGGCTATGCCCTTCAATCAATCCGGGTAATAGTGTGCAATTCTTTAATTCGATGATTGTAGCATTTTTATCTGCATTGACATTTTCTCCGACAGCAACAATTTTATTATCCTTCACAAGCACGTTCCAGCCTGCATGCATTTGTTCGCCGTCAAAAACTCTTGCAGGTTTTAAAAGATAAGTTGTCTGTGAAAATGAAAGCTGCACTTTGAATAAAAAAGCAAAGGCAAGCAGTTTGTAAATCGTTTTCATGATCAATGTTTTTTCCGCAAAGACGAAGAGAGTATGGTTTTAGTTTACAAATTCATTGAAATATTTAAATACCGTTCGATACATTTTATATCTCTGTCGCAAGTTTTATTTCTTAATGTCTAACACTTCAACATCAAAAATCAGGGTACTGTTAGGTGGAATTTTTTCTGCCCGTGCACGGATGGAATAACCAAGTGCTGATGGTATGATCAATCTTATCTTGCCGCCTTTCCTGCATTTTGTTAAGCCGATCTGCCAGCCTTTGATTAATCTGTTCAATGGAAATGTTGCAGGCTTTTCTTTTGACTCATCAAATATTTCGCCGCCTATTAATGAGCCTTTATAATTTACAGTGAGCGTGTCATTCACATTCACAAAATCACCACTTCCTTCTTTTAATATTTTATAATACACGCCATTGATACTTCCTGTTGTATCTAATTTTCCTGCCGCAACAGAATCGAATATTTGTTTTCTATCTTTTTCAGTTTGCGCTGCGCTGTCAATATTTTTATATAAGTCAATAACAGGCTTCTGATTAGTAGCCGTTCGCGTAAATTTTTCTCCATACTTCGTATTCGTATTAGCGTAGCCTCCATTCCATAAAAAGAGAGAATTATTTTCCATGCCTCCGCCAAAATCAAGCCTGTCAAGTGCTTTGCCTGTTGCATCGCAGGAGAATGTTGCCTCAGTTAATTCTCTCCAATCTCCATTCTCCGTTCTTATCCATTGGTTATTATAATTTGCTTTCCGGTATAAATTCCCATTCACGCCCCAAAAGTTTTCCAAAAAAGAATATAAATGAGTGAGATATTTAGCATCTTTCGGCGCACGAAAGCTTGCAATCAGTTTCCATTTCTGTGATTCAGGAATAAAAAAATATCCTGTATAAATGGTAGTATTTGTTGCACTGTCTGGCAAAGCTGTCACATAAAATTTATATGTTTCTCCCGCTTTCCAATTGTACACAAAATGACTATGCCCTCCCGTCCCTTCATTGCCAAATCCTTCTGCAATCACATTTTCTCCTTTTCCAAAAAGCTTTACTTTGTTTTCATCATTCACTTTATTTCTGTCAACAGCTTCATTGCCCGCATCCCATACGGAGAAAATAATCCTTCTTTCAGTGGCGCTATTCACCTGCATGCCAAAATATCCTCTTGCAAAACCACAAGCCATGAAATAAGAATACAAATTATCAGCATCTTTTGGAACGGTGAGTTCATTATAAAAACCAACAACATTTGTTGTATCTGGCAATGGATACATCAAATGAACAGAAGCTGCATTTCGCCTCTCTTTTTTATTATAATGAATTTCTTTAGCAGCATTTCCGCTCAATTCGAGCGATTCGATATCAGCAATTGTTTTGCCGGTTTTCTTTGTGCAGAATATTTCTACATCATAAAAACCAGGGGCAGCAATATTCACAGAACCGACATTCACTTTTTTGAACCTATCTGCTTGCGGCACATTGACAATAAAGACTTTGTCTGCAAGTTTTACCCTGATCATATTTCCTGCAGTCTGATTTTTAATTAACAAACTGAGGTTTAACGAACCAGCGTTTCTCAAATAGAAGTAATAATGAATTTGCTGATTTTTATTTTCCCAATTGTGCAGACCATATTTTACACTAAACAAATTGCTCTCATCATCCTCATTGCTTTTTTCTAACGGTATCGCATAACCGGTGAATGCAGGAATGGAATAAACGTTTTGTGCAGAAAGATTATTTGCAAAAGAAATCAGTAAACCAAGAAGAATAAATCTCATGCGCCCATTTTAAGAACGCCAAACTTACTGAAAAGAATTTTCCGGCAGCGCAGTATAAATACTTATTATTATTAGTTACAACTTGTTCGCGTGTAACCAAGAAAATACAAGGCTGCTTGCATTCTTTGCGCTACACTTTGTTCGCTTTGTGATAAATTTATTTTAACCGCAAAGAATAATACTTATTGACCATAATACTTTTTTGCTAACATATAGTAAGGCTCGAACATATGATGTTGAAAAATATTATTTGTTTCATTCGGAAATTTCTGAAAATATTCAGCATCCGGCATCAGCACAATCGGAACTCCCGCTCGCTGATAGTTATTGCCTTTCACATAAACCGGCTCTTTCAACTGCGGCAAGCTTTTCTTCACCATTTTATATACAAAATGGCCTAACAGTTTTTCAAAATTTTCCTGTGCTCTTCTTGTAGTGCGGCTTGTTTTATTGTACTTGCTTCTTAAAAACAAGCGCACTAAAAATTTCTGCTTTTTGATGATGTCATCAATATGAACAAACGGGTTTACTTCATTGAAATCTGTAACTCGCTGAATGGAGAACAACATTTCAGGCACCCAATCAACAGCATTCACCACCGTGAATGCCCATCCATTTCTGGTGATGAAATCAAAGTCATACGCATAATACAGATTGCCTACTTTAGGTGAAGCACTGCAATACGTCTTGAACACAATATCGCCCGGCAATTCATTTTTTTGTTGCATATAAAAAAGATAGCTGCGCGTTAATGTGGCAAGCGCACCTCCCTGACTATGTCCTGCTATAATAAATTCTCTGATCCCTTTCTGATAAGCAATTTTTATTTGCTGAAGCATGGTAGGCGCCATGCAACCAAGCGCAATTGTCCAACCTACATGCACCTGCGCTCTTTCGCTTGCCGCAAGCTGATAATCAAAAGTTGTGCTGTCATTCAACTGCAGCGAACCTTTCGCAGGAATCATGGCTCCATAAAAATTAGCGAGCCAGCTTTCCATTTCACCAACCGTTCCGCGAATCGCAATCACGGCAAGCTTGTCATCTTTCCTATACCACATGTTCCAGATATTTTTTAACCCGACAACGGGAGAGCGGAATACATTGTAATAATTTTCAGGAGCAGGGATTTTAGGATTAACAATTGCCGAATCAAAACGCTGGAACGACAGGCTGAGGACATCCATGTACTCCTTGCCGTTAAAACCCTGCTGAAGCGATTGCGCATGGTTAAAATAAGCAATCATACAAATGCTTATCGTTGCTATTATTTTTTTCATCATGATGTTGTTTGGAAAAAATTGCCAGAAGATGATCAGGAATAAGGCAAGATGAAGTTGAAGGTATATAAAAAGAAAAAAGCACCAAGTTTGTCAATGCATTTGTCTGATTGCTCATTCATCTGCACTCTTACTAACCCGATGCTTTTGAACCGAAACTTGACCTTCGTGTTACTGATTGTCTCATCTCAATTGCAAAATGAAGATACATTATTGAAACTCCCATTTCCAAATTTTTTGTGTTGTTGTTTTGCACCCGTTATGCACTTAGTTATGCACATACATTTCTTAAGTTATTTTATTCTTTACCACCCGAAATCCCTGATTACTGAAGGACGCATGTATATTCACTCTTCCAATATCGAATGAATTAAAAAAATGACATGCTCTTTTGCTGCACCACCATGAACCACCTCGCGCATGCGCAATTGTTTTGCTCTCCGATGCATTTATTTTTCCTGTGCAAAATTCAAACACATTTCCATACACATCATATAACCCCCATGGATTTGGCGCAAAACTTCCTACAGGCGATGTATACATATATCCATCGGAGCTATCTGCAGTTAAATGATCAGCACCATGCCAGATGTTCGCGTACTTGTTGATATTGTCATCATCCTCTCCAAAAAAATAATCTGTGCGCGAACCTGCTCTACATGCGATCTCCCACTCTTCCAAACTTGGCAATCTTACAGCAGCCCAGTTGCAATATGCCAATATATCATTGTAGCTAATGCATGTGACCGGATGATCCATTTTTTGCTCGATGCTGCCTCTGCTTATTCCGTTTGGAAATTTCCAGTAAGCCGTAGAATCGCTCATCCATTCAAACTCTCTTAAGCCAGGGCGAAAGACCATAGCATCATGTCTTTTTTCTGCATCTGTGATATAAGAAGTAGCCGACACAAATTCTGCAAATTGTTTATTGGTAGTCTCGCAGGCAGCAATCCAAAAACTGTCTACTTGCACTTTTCTGATCGGGTTGCTGAGATAATCTTTTTTGCCGACAATATATTTCCCTTTGGGAACCAAAATAAATGCGTGCTTATCCTGTGCCCATCCATAAGCAGCAGTCAGATGAAGAATAAAAAAGATAATGATTATTTTATTTAGAAAGCCCATTGTAAAAATCTTCTGCTTTTTTAATAATCAATGCTTCATTAAGTAAGGTATAATCTACATAAGATTTAAAAGGTGTTTCTTTTGCATCATATAGTCGCTTGTGTAGATCAGAATTTAAAAAAGCCGGATATTTATTGCGGTCCATCAATAACATCAATACCGTCAGAATATCATGATCCTTTTTATCAGCATCATACGCTTCGATAAGAACCGGTATTAATTGCTTTGCATTCACATATTCGATCACTCGTTTATAATTCATTCCAACTTTCTTTGTTTTTGCAATAGAATATCTCATCCATTCAATCACCGAATCACTGTTAGCCATGAAAAAATCATCCTGTCTTTTGCTAAAATGAAATCCCTCGAACACAATAGGCAATTCTGCAAAAATCTTTTTTTGAGCATCAGGCACAAGTGGCATAAAACTGCAATTCTGCGCGTATGCCTCGGGGTTAATCATGTTGTAAGTGAAACGCTCTCTCAAGCTAAGCGACTGATATTTTTTCTCATCCAATGCACTCCTGAAATCATCTTTGTGCAAACTATCTTTAATTAATTTCTCCACCCTATTCAATCCATATTCAGGAATAGTTATTTCTTCTCTTGAAAATTGGTACTTGCTATTTTCTTCATGCGCGTTTTTTGTACGTCCATTTTTTTGAGCAAGCAAAAAATTAATATTGAAAAGAAACAGGGCGAAGAGTAGATTTTTTTTCATGGCATTAATGGTGTTGAATGATATGGAAGATACCGATCTGTTTGCAAAACATGTGTTAAACAAACCAGCTCCCCTCATTTAGAAATAAAATCAGTCGCTCTTTGAATAATCAATGCTTCGTTTGCTGAATTATAATTGATGTAAGCCCAATAATTAGAATCGTCGAAATATAATTTCCTGAATGATTGTGAGCTCATAAAATCTGCATATTCATTTTTCTGCATGAGCAGCATCAACACAGTTAAAATATCGTGATCTTTTCTATCTTTTTTATAGGTATTAATTAAAAGAGGAATCATTTCCTTGGCGTTCACCGACACAATGATGTATTTATAATTTAAACCAACTCTGTTTGTTCTTAAGATGGATGCTTTGATCCATTCAATGACTGAATCCTTATTATCAAGAAAAAAACTGTCTTGTTTTTCGCTCCAATTGTATTCGCCAAATGCATCAGGCAAATGGGCAAATATCTTTTTCTGCTCGTTTGTAATATTCGGCGCCCCATCACAATTCTGACTGAAAGACTCGGGATGAATCATGTTGTAAGTAAATTTCTCTCTCAGGCTAAGAGCCAGATATTTTTTTTCATCAAGAGATTCATTGTCTTCATCATCTCTTTTAATATGGCTAATCAGTGATTTGATTTTTTGAAGCCCGTAAGGTGGTGTGGTTATTTTTTCTCTATATGCACGATATGCCTCATTCCTTTCCTCCGCATTTTTGCTTTCTTTATTTGCCTGTGCAATTAACAATTTAACCGATAAGAAAAGAATAGCAGTCAGGAAAATATTTTTCATACAAATAATTTGCAGGGAAATATGCGCTCCCTTTTTTTAAGATATCCGATAACTAAACTACAAAAAATAAAATGCTGAAATACGTTTAAGCATTTGACCGGATTCTGCAGCTAAGGAACAGCTCCTTGACAATTCTAGCTTTTAATGTCCCATAATGCCGACCTGCCATTTCTCCATACCAAACCCGCTTTCCCTTCGTTATTTATCTATATCAAGTGCGTCACAAGTGCGTTAATTGACGCAGATGCAATGCACTTGGTACGGCTGGTAACCCGAATTGTGGCACAACAAACTGCTACTTACCTGAAAGGCAAAATTGATATGTCACTTTTATCAGAGTGCAGGCACTTATACTGCGAGTTCCTTGCCTTTGCTGGTAAAACAATCTTCCGCTACCAAAAAACAATACCAGCCAACATCTGAAATCAGCATTTCCAAACCTTAAACTCCTTAACTTTGCGCCGCTATGACACAAGAAAAATTAAATGATATGAGGAGCCGTAAATCGGCGCTGAGGAGGTTTCTTTGACGTCGAGAACCGCCAGCATAAAATAGATGAAGACAAACAACTGTCACTTTCTCCCGGCTTTTGGAACGACAACAAGCGTGCTACAGAAATCCTGAAGAACATCAAGCTGAATGAATATTGGGTGAAATTATATACGCAGTCGGATATGGCTGTTGAAGATTTTGCTGTGCTTTTTGATTTCTGGAAAGGTGGCGATGCTACTGAAGAGGAAACAAAAGAAGCCTACGAAAAAGCGTTGCAGCATTTAGACGAAGCTGAATTCAAGAGCACATTGAATCAGCCGGAAGATGAATTGCCCGCTGTGTTGCAAATCAACAGTGGCGCAGGTGGAACGGAAAGCCAGGATTGGGCAGAAATGCTTGCAAGAATGTATCGAATGTATGGACAAAAGCACGACATGAGCGTTACTGAACTTGACTGGCAAGATGGTGATGGCGCGGGAATCAAAACATGTACGCTTCAATTTGACGGCCCATTTGCTTATGGTTTTTTGAAAGCTGAAAGCGGCGTTCACCGTTTGGTGCGCATCTCTCCTTTCGACAGCAATGCAAGAAGGCACACTTCTTTCGCCAGCGTATATGTATACCCGTTAATTGATGACACGATTGAAATTGAAGTGAGCCCGGCCGATGTGGAATGGGCTTTTTTCCGGAGCGGCGGCGCCGGTGGGCAAAACGTGAACAAGGTGGAAACCGCTGTGCGCCTGACTCACAAGCCAAGTGGTATAATTGTAGAATGTCAACAAGCGAGAACACAAGGTGAGAACAGAGAAAAAGCCATGGCAATGCTGAAGAGCAGATTGTATGAAGAAGAAATGCGCAAGCGTGATGCTATTAAGAACGCCAACAATGCCAGCAAGAAAAAAATTGAGTGGGGCTCACAAATACGCAGCTATGTTTTCCATCCTTATAAAATGATCAAAGACCACCGCACGGATTTTGAAGTCGGTAACGTGCAGCCGGTGATGGATGGCGAGCTTGATGGTTTCATCAAAGCATATTTGATGAACGAGAAAGAGATGAGCAGTTGAGAATTATTAATTAGTAAATATTAATTAATAATTTGTTTAAAACAGATTTCAACACTAAAAACAAATTATATGAGCCTCGGAACATTCTCCTATCCACTGCCTGTAAACGAGCCTGTTTTAAATTATACTCCGGGAAGCGCCGAAAAGAAAAGATTAAAAGAAGTGCTTGCAGAATTGAAAAAGCAGGAAGCGGATATTCCTATGTTCATCGGAAATAAAGAAGTGCGCACAGGAAAAAAGATTGCACTGCACCCGCCGCATGAAATTGCGCATACGCTCGGGCATTACCATGAAGGAAATGAAAAACATATTCATCAGGCCATTGAAGCAGCTTTGAATGCAAAAGAAAGCTGGGCGAGCCTGAGCTGGGAGAACCGTGCTAATATTTTTTTGAAAGCGGCAGATTTGATTGCTACGAAATATCGCCCATATATGAATGGGACAACGATGCTTGGGCAAAGCAAGAATGCTTATCAGGCAGAAATTGATTCAGCATGTGAGATTATAGATTTCCTTCGGTTCAATGTTCATTTTTTAAGTGAGATATATAAACAGCAGCCAATCAGTTCTACAGGTATCCATAACCGTTTGGAATATCGCCCGCTGGAGGGATTTGTGCTGGCCATCACTCCTTTCAACTTTACAGCCATCGGCGGAAATCTTCCTACATCCGCTGCAATGTGCGGGAATACCGTTGTCTGGAAACCATCTCACGCACAGGTTTTCAGCGCACAGATGATCATGAGAATTTTGAAAGAAGCAGGTTTGCCTGACGGTGTGATCAATCTCATTTATGTTGACGGGCCAACGCTTGGGAAAGTTTGTTTTAACCACAGAGATTTTGCCGGTGTGCATTTCACAGGATCAACAGGCGTGTTCAATAAAATGTGGGAAACAATTGGAAAGAACATGGCTAACTATAAATCATATCCCCGCATTGTTGGCGAAACAGGAGGAAAGGATTTTGTTGTGGCGCACAAAAGCGCTAACCCTGATGTTGTTGCTACTGCACTATTGCGTGGCGCATTTGAATATCAGGGACAGAAATGTTCTGCTGCTTCACGGGCATACATACCTTCAAATATTGCAGAGGAAGTGAAAAAGAAATTGATTGCCGGAGTGAAAAGTTTTAAGATGGGCAGCGTGGAAGATTTCTCTAATTTTATTAATGCTGTGATTGATGAAAGAAGTTTTGATAAGATAAAAGCGTATATCGACAACGCGAAAAAAGATAAGAAAGCAGAGATTTGGGTGGGCGGAAAATGCGATAAGAAAGAAGGATATTTTATTCAGCCGACGGTAATAGAAGCGAAAGACCCGAAGTATATTACTATGTGCGAAGAAATTTTCGGGCCTGTATTAACTGTTTATGTTTATCCTGCGAACAGTTTTGAAAAAACATTGGAGCTAGTTGATTCAACTTCGCCTTATGCATTAACAGGTTCCATTATTTCTCAGGATAGACAAGCTGTGGAACTTGCTACCAATAAGCTTCGTAATGCAGCAGGCAATTTTTACATCAATGATAAACCAACAGGTGCAGTGGTTGGGCAACAACCTTTTGGTGGCGCAAGAGCAAGCGGAACGAATGACAAAGCGGGCTCTATATTAAATCTCTATCGTTGGCTGAGCGCAAGAACAATTAAAGAAACATTTAACCCTCCAACAGATTACGCATATCCATTCATGTTAGAAAAATAAATTATGCAACCGCTTGTGTAATAATACTTTCCAGTTATTTGTTTCTTTGGAATTAACGATTACATTTGTGCCATTATTCAACCTTAAACTTTTAATGACTTATGAAGCATCTATTCCTTCTAGTTGCAGCAGCAACTATTACCACAATCGCAACAGCACAGGTACAGTTTGGCGCTAAAGCCGGTCTTAATTTGGCAAATGCAAGAGTATCACCAACTCAAAGTGGAGAATCTTACAGTTTCAAACCTGATTTCCATGTTGGTTTTTTAGCTTCAGCTCCGATAGCAGAAAACCTGTTTTTCCAGCCAGAAGTAACATACTCAGGCGAAGGCACCAGTGCAAAATTTACTGACGGCACAGAGAGCCAATCAGCTAAAATCAACCTGGGTTTTATTAATGTTCCGCTTTTGGTTCAATATCGTACCTCTTCAGGTTTTTTTGCAGAATTAGGCCCACAGGCTGGAATTCTATTGAGCGCAAAAGAAAAAGTAAGCTCAAATGGAACTACTGTATCAGTAAGTATCAAAGATCAGGTAAAGAGCTTTAACCTTTCTGGTGTTTTAGGGATTGGCTACCTCAGCTCAATGAATCTTGGTGTTGATGCAAGATTCAGCTATGGGTTTCTCAATCTTTCTAAAAATAGCGATTCTAATAATGGTGGTGGCAGCATAAAAACAGAAACAATCCAGATAGGAGTGTTTTATCTTTTTGGTGAAGGTTCAAAGAAATAATATTTAGATTATAAATAAGTTTCAAAGCCGCCGAATGGCGGCTTTTTTATTGCATCATAATTATTACTATTTTATTATTTACAACTTTGACTTTACTTTTATAAAAATATTTTTTTGAAGACGATTTTAAACGAACAACAATTAGCGATCACCATTCAGCGGCTGAGCAATCAGTTGCTGGAAAATCATTTGGCACTAAACGATACGATACTAATTGGGTTACAACCAAGAGGTATTTATTTTTCAGACAGAATAGTTAAAGAAATCAGCAAGCAAGTGCCATCTGCAAATATTCACTACGGAAAATTGGACATTACTTTCTATCGTGATGATGTTCGCCAGGGCTTGCATACAATGAACAAAACAGACATCCCTTTTTCGATAGAAAATAAAAATGTGGTGCTGATTGACGATGTTCTTTATACAGGAAGAACCATTCGTGCCGCATTAGATGCATTGCTTGATTTCGGGAGGCCATCCAAGGTTGAGCTATGTGTTTTGGTAGATAGAAGATTTAGCCGTCAACTTCCTATTCAGCCTGATTATGTCGGTAAAGCCATCGATTCTATTATATCTCAAAAAGTAAAAGTGTTCTGGAAAGAAAAAGACGGGCAGGAAGAGGTAATGCTTATTGAGTAAAACAAAATTTTCGATTTGTCTTTGATACATTAATTTCGCACTTTAATGCAACTAAGCACTAAACATCTTCTGGGCATTAAAAGCCTCACGACTTCAGACATTCAGCTTATTTTAGATACCTCCACTCAGTTCAAAGAAGTTTTACAGCGACCTATTAAGAAAGTCCCGACATTGAGAGATGTGACAATTGTAAATCTTTTTTACGAAAACTCCACACGCACAAGAATTTCATTTGAGCTTGCTGAAAAAAGATTATCTGCCGACACGATTAATTTCACTGCATCCGGCTCATCAGTTTCAAAAGGTGAATCATTATTGGATACCGTGAATAATATTCTGTCAATGAAAGTGGATATGGTGGTGATGCGCCACAGCGCAAGCGGTGCGCCACATTTTTTGGCACAACATATTCCAGCCTCAATAGTGAATGCAGGCGATGGCATTAATGAGCATCCGACACAAGCATTATTAGATGCGTTTTCTATTCGCGAAAAATTGGGTTCATTGAGCGGAAAGAAAATCGCCATCATTGGCGACATCATGCACTCGAGAGTTGCATTAAGCAATATTTATTTATTGAAAAAGATGGGCGCTGAAGTGATGGTTGCAGGCCCACCGACTTTAATACCTGTTCATATCAAAGAAGCATTTGATGTGCAGGTTGAATATAATTTAAAGAAAGCGCTTGAATGGTGCGATGTTGCGAATGTACTGCGCATTCAACTCGAAAGACAAAATCAGGTTTTGTTTTCTTCGTTGAGAGAATATAGCCTTGCTTATGGAGTGAATAAAAATTTATTAGACAGCCTGAATAAAGAAATTGTCATTATGCACCCTGGACCAATCAACCGCGGTGTGGAATTGAGCAGTGATGCAGCAGACAGCAAACAGTCCATCATTTTGCAACAAGTTGAGAATGGAGTAGCAGTGAGAATGGCGGTGCTGTATTTGTTAGCTGGAGGGAAAGCAAGTGAGAATTAATTAGCAAATGTGAAAATGTGCAGATGTGCGAATTGAAGAAAATAAAAAATTATCATCAATTCGCGGAGGAAACTAAAGCCCAATAGAATTAATACAGTTGAAGAGTGCGACGCAAGGATGTTCAATAGAGGGCAAATGTTGATTTCACAAAAAAAATCAAAAAAGCAACAAGATAGAATTTGTGAGAACTGGAAACTGCAGACTGAATACTGAAAACTATTAACATGCGTATCGGTTTATTTCCCGGAACATTTGACCCCATCACCATCGGGCATCTTGATATCATTCATCGCTCACAGCGCTTGTTTGATAAACTGTATATTGGCATCGGGCGCAATTCGAGCAAGACTTCCATGTTCTCAGAAGAGCAGCGCCTTGATTGGATTAAAGAAATTTATAAAGACAATCCGAAAATTGAAGCAGTGGTTTACGATGGATTAACAGTTGAATGCTGCAAACAAATCGGGGCGAATTTTATTTTGCGCGGCATCCGATACGTGAACGATTTTGAATATGAAAAAGCGATTGCTGATATGAACCGCAGCCTTAATAATAACATCGAAACCATTTTTTTGACTTGCCTTCCTCAATACACTTCTGTAGCATCAACACTTGTCCGCGATGTGCTTCGCAATGGCGGGGATGCAGAGCAATTTCTTCCCGAGATTGTTGTGCGTTCGCTGAAAAATAAAAAATAAATCATGTCTATCTGGTTCAATAAATCATTATCGATTGATGAAATAAAACCCATTAGCAAAGGAACTATGGGCGAGCATATCGGAATTGAGCTAACAGAAATCGGCGAGAACTATATTAAAGGAAGAATGCCGGTTGACTATCGAACTCAGCAACCTTATGGATTGCTTCACGGCGGTGCATCTGCAGCGCTTGCAGAAACGCTTGGTAGCATTGCGTCAGCTTATGTAATCGACCATTCTAAATTTGTTTGCGTAGGATTAGAGATTAATGCGAACCATATTCGCGGAGCAAAACAGGGATTTGTGTATGGCACTGCTACCCCACTCCATATCGGCAATTCGACGCATGTGTGGGAAATAAAAATTCATGATGAGCAGGAAAAATTAGTTTGCGCCAGCAGATTGACGGTTGCAATTCTGAAAAAGAAAGAAGAAGTTCAATAAAAAGCAATTACATCTTTGATAGAAGGAAATGTATTCTTTATTTGTTCGCTCACATCTTTTTTCTTCACCCATTTCACTTCATGAATATCTTCAATAGTTTGCGGGATTAATTTTTGAGAACCTTCGACATGCATTTCATACCAGTAGCTTTCTTTCAAAATATGCTTTCCATCCTGATTGTAAGTGTGATAAGTCGTAACGATTGGTTTCTTCAATGAAATATTTTTCAATCCTGTTTCTTCTTCTACTTCCCGGACAGCACATTGTTCAAGGGTTTCGCCATCATCTAATTTCCCCTTCGGCAAATCCCATTTGCCACGGCGAAAAATAAAAAGCATTTCTTTTTTTTCATTAAACACCAAACCACCGGCAGCTTTTATGATCTCAAATTTTTTCCAGAAAGCTTTTTTCAATTGATTGAAATCTCTATGCAAAAAAACGCCTGCGTGTACTTTCTCCAATCGCATTTCATGAATCATAGAATTCACTGCAGGGGAAGAAAAATCATCAATAAAAACTGCGTCATCATGATGAGCATATTCATTGATTTCTTTATTAAGCTCATCGCACAAAAACAAAGGCTTGTCCTTGAAGTAGATTTTGAGAACCATAATAAGATACAAGTTACAAGGTTAAAGGCACAAGAAACAAGAATCAATGCACAAGCTGAAATTCCGAGCTACCCTTTTATCTTGAAACTTCCTTCTTGTCTCTTGTATTTTCTCTCTTGTGCCTGGCACCTTGATTCTTGTTCCTTGTTTCTTGTATTTCTCCTTGTCCCTTGCATCTTGTGCCTTGATTCTTTTCCCTAAATTCGCAACATGACGAACGAAAAAGCAGTTGCAGAAAAATTGTTGCAGATTAATGCCATCAAGCTAAGCCCGAATAATCCTTTCACTTGGGCATCCGGTTGGAAGAGCCCGATATATTGCGATAACAGAAAAGCACTTTCATTTCCTTTTATCCGCGATTTTATTAAATCAGAAATGTGCAATGTTGTTTTCGAAAAATTTCCCGAAGCAGAACTGCTAGCGGGCGTTGCTACTGCCGGCATTGCGTGGGGAGCTATGGCTGCGGACCAGCTAAAATTGCCATATATATATGTAAGACCAAAGCCAAAGGAGCACGGCTTAGGAAATCAAATTGAAGGTTTTTATGAACAGAAACAGAAAGTGGTTGTTATTGAAGATTTAATATCGACCGGGAAAAGCAGTTTACAGGTTGTTGATGTTTTGAAGAATGCTAATCTTGAAGTGATCGGAATGGTCTCTATTTTTAATTATGGTTTTGATGTGGCAAAAAAAGCATTTGAAGAGTCGAAAGTTCCATACCAGTCATTGACAAATTACCCAACATTGATTAGCTTAGGGATTGAAAAGAAAATAGTCTCAGCAGAACAGGAAGCCATTTTGTTAAACTGGCAAACCGACCCTGCAAATTGGAAAGGAGTTTTGTAAATTTGAAATCATAAATTCAGCATCATGAAAAAAATTCAGCTTTTGCTTGCATTCTTAATAGGAATATCAACCGTATCATTTTCGCAAGTAGTGAAAAAAGGCGGCACTGAAACGGCAACTATCAAAACGCCGACCGTGCAATGCGAAGAATGCAAAAAAAGAATTGAAAATTATGTGAGCCGCGAAGATGGTGTGCTGAAAGTTGTGGTTGATTATAAAAGAAAAATCACTAAAGTTACTTATGTAACCGACCGCATCAATTATGAAGGCGTGAAAACTGCCATTGCAAATGCTGGTTATGATGCAGATGATGTTACTGCCAATACAGATTCGTACAACAAGCTCCCAACCTGCTGTAAAAAACCTGCCGACGGTGGTGGCAAGGAAAAAAAGGAGTAATTTTCTTCAGCTTAAAACATTTTTCATTCATTGAGCCAAATCTAAAGCTCATCTTTAGATTTATCAAAACGCTTGTTGCCTTTCATTCACTTTTATTAAGAACTTATAAACAAAGATAATTTTATCAATTATTAACTAATTGACAGATAAAGTTTTGCGATTTATTATTTATATTATAAAATATAATATCTATTACTTTTTATATTTTCTTTATATTTTTTATTTAAGTTGCGCATGATTTAATAAATATTATTTTTTTTAATTTATTAAAATTTTGAATTAATGAAAAATGCAACACTAAAAACTGCTGCTCCGTTTGTAATCCTGTTAATCATTGCAGCTCTTTCAGTTTTTATTCCTACTCTCCAAAACTTTGATGATGGGAAATACAATGGTGCTGATGTAGCCTGGATGATTGTGGCGACAGCTCTGGTGTTCATCATGACTCCCGGTCTTGCGTTTTTTTATGGCGGCATGGTACACCGCAAAAACGTTATCTCCACTATGATGAAAAGCCTGATAGCCGCAGGTGTGGTAAGTGTGCTTTGGGTGATTGTTGGTTATAGCCTTTGCTTCGGCGAAAGCTTTCATGGCGTTATCGGAAACCCATTGACACATTTGTTCTTCAAAGGAGTTAATTCAGGCAAACCCTGGGTCGGCGCACCTACTATACCTTTAACATTATTTGCATTTTTTCAGTTAATGTTTGCCATCATCACACCGGGCTTGGTTGTCGGTGCTGTTGCTGAAAGAATCCGCTTCACTTCTTTCTTATTATTCGTTGCTTTATTCAGCTTATTTGTGTATGCACCGCTTGCTCACTGGAGCTGGCACCCTGATGGCTTCTTAGCTAAAATGGGCGCACTTGATTTTGCCGGCGGAACGGTGGTTCATATTTCTGCTGGTTGCGCTGCGCTTGCAGGTGCCATTGTTCTAAAACGCAGAAGAGTTCATATTGAGCAAAGAGAAATACCACCTGCGAACGTTCCATATGTGTTAATCGGCACAGGGTTATTATGGTTTGGCTGGTTTGGTTTCAATGCAGGTTCTGCAGGTGGTGCAAACAGCCTTTCCGTATCTGCATTTGCTACTACAAATACTGCTGCTGCTGCTGCCGGTCTTTCATGGATGTTTTTTGACGTAATGAAAGGGAAAAAGCCTTCGGTAATGGGATTCTGTATCGGTGCTGTTGTTGGTCTCGTTGCCATTACTCCTGCTGCCGGTTTTGTAGCAATACCTCAAAGTATATTCATAGGCGTTGTTGCAGCCATCATTTCAAATGTGGCTGTTCATATCAAATCAAAATCAAGCCTTGATGATGCATTGGATGTATTCCCTTGTCACGGAATTGGTGGAATGGTCGGCATGCTGATGACCGGTATTTTCGCAACAAAAGCAGTGAACGCCGCAGGTAATGACGGATGGTTCTACGGAAACTTTTCTTTCTTCTTCACTCAGGTAAAAGCGTTGGGAATTGTGGTTGCGTATAGCTTCGGTGTGTCATACGGAATCCTGAAATTAATCAATGCAATTCTGCCTTTGCGTGTTTCTTCAAAAGACGAAGAAGAAGGATTGGATGCGAGCCAGCATGCAGAAAAATATATGCAAGGCACATTGCTCGTTTCAACTCCTGCCGGATTGAAAGAAGAATTGGTATCTGAATAAAATAATTCTAAGATAGTGTTGGCTTTTTGGTTTTAAAAAAGTCGGGCAAATTAATGAGGGGGCATTTCAATGCTTCCTTTTGCCATTTGTGAATGATTGCTTGCGAAACATTTTTTCTGAAAACTATATTGCTTTTCAGCTAAGCTTCATTACAAAACAACCAGATTGTGCTGAGATTAAATAATCAGTTAGTTAATCTTTTTTTAAGGAAAAAGCCTGAGATAAAAACTCAGTACCTGCTGAGCATATCTGCCATCTGCATTGTTTCCGGAATCTGTTTTTTGCTCTCTTCTTATATCGGTGCTGAAGTTGTTGCATTCATTTTATTGGTAGCGCTTTCTGTCATCGCAATGTTCTTTGAGATAATGCCAGTGCTCCTTGCTGCAACATTGAGCGCTTTGATTTGGGACTATTTTTTTCTGATACCGAGATTCAATTTTCGCGTTGGCAATACGGAAGACAAAATAATGCTCTCGATGTATTTTATCATTGCTATTATCAACGGCGCACTCACTTTTAAGATTCGTGAAATAGAAAAAATTGCCAGGGAGAAAGAAGAAAAAGAACAAGCGCTGAAATTGTATAATGATTTGCTCAACTCACTTTCTCACGAATTGAGAACGCCGATAGCAACCATTGTTGGCTCAACTGATAATCTGTTGGCAAATAATTCTGCGATAACAGAAAACAATAAGAAAGATTTGCTTTCAGAAATCTCAAAAGCTTCACTCAGATTAAATCAACAAGTAGAAAATCTTCTTAATACATCGAGACTTGAATCAGGGTTTATTCAGGCAAAAAAAGAATGGTGCGATATCAATGAAATCATTTCATCCGCAGTGCTGAGGCTTGGAGAAGAACTGAAAAATTTTGACACTAAAATTCATTACAAAGAAATATTGCCTTTATTCAAAATTGATTACATATTAATCGAACAGGTGATTTACAACCTGATGCAAAACGCCACCAAATATGCGCCTGTAGAATCCTGCATCGAAATCAGCGCATATGATGTGGAAGCAGGATTGCAAATCATTGTCGAAGATGATGGCAAAGGCTTTCCTGAAAATGAAACAGAAAAAGTTTTTGAAAAATTCTATCGGCTGAAAAATTCACTTGTTGGCGGAACAGGATTAGGATTATCTATCGCAAAAGGTTTTGTGGAAGCGCATCAGGGAAAAATTTATTTGCAAAATAAAATTCCGCATGGAGCAAAATTCACCATTAATATTCCGGCAGACAAATATTATAATCCATGAATGACATTCTAGTAATAGACGACGAGTCGCAAATCAGAAAGCTTTTAGAAATTACTTTGGAATCTAATGGATACAAAGTAATTCAAACAAATAATTCTAATCAGGGATTGTTTGCAGCAGCCAATCATCAGCCTGATTTGGTAATACTTGATTTGGGATTACCGGATGAAAGCGGTCATGCAACTTTAAAAAAATTAAGAGAATGGTATAACAAACCAGTATTAATCCTGTCTGCTCAAAGCAGTGAAAAAGATATCGTTCAATCATTGGATAATGGCGCCAATGATTACCTCGTGAAGCCATTCCGCACCAACGAATTGTTAGCAAGAATAAGAACAGCATTAAGAAATAATCATGCAGAAGAAAATAATCCGATAATAAAATTCGGGGTGTTTGAAATTGATTTATCTGGTCGCACAGTTAAAATAAATAATGAACTTATTAAGCTTACAGTTACTCAATATTCATTACTCGCACTCTTCGCAAAGAATGAAGGAAAAGTTTTGACTTACGAATATTTGCTCAAAGAAATCTGGGGCGAAGAATATATTGGTCAATTGCAATACCTGCGCGTGTTTGTTGCACAGCTCAGAAAAAAAATCGAAGCGGAAACAAAGAGCGCGCCGTCAATTGTCACCGAATCGAGTATTGGTTATCGTTTTGTAATTGGGAAATTGTAATCGCTCTTCAGCTTCAAAACAAAAATGGCTTTCCTAAATGTAAGAAAGCCATCATTTTTTCCTGAGTGACCCCGCAAGGATTCAAACCTTGAACCTTCTGATCCGTAGTCAGATACTCTATTCAGTTGAGCTACGGGGCCATTTGGGGCTGCAAATATAGGTGAAAATACAGAATGAGAAAAATGAAGATGAACAATCATGAAACATAATCCTTAAAAAATTCAAAGAAGAATTTTTTAATCGCCAGCCATTCACCAACTTCGACAAAATTTTTCTTTAGTCATTTCTAAATTAGCTAAATCATGTTTGCAAGAGCCTTGATTTCATTTTCCGCTTGTATTGCAATTGTAATGAACTCATTTCAGGCTAATGCCAAAACAATTGTCATCGGCACAGGAAGCGGAACTGTTTCTAAAAACTCTATGGATGGTCTTGATTCAGGCGATGTTCTGGCCATTCTTCCTGGCACCTATTCAGGAGGCGATTTTTCCAATCTTAAAAATATTTCCATCATTAACAACAGCGGGCTTGTTGTTTTCACAGGAACAGTTTCATTAGGCTCTCTACGGAACACCATCATTTCCGGCACTGGCGCCAAAAATATTTTTTACGGCATACAATTCAATTCCTTAAAAGCAAGAGCTTTTACCACAAGCGGGAATTTTTATGGCCTCAGGATTTATAATTGTGAATTCATCAACGTGAGCGAATATATTCTGGACGCATCTGACAACGATGCAAAATATAATGGCGATACATTATCCATCAAGCTCTATAAAACAACATTAGCAAATTTGAAGATGGTAAAATGCGGTGTTCTGTTACAAGGTTTTTATGGAACGCCCGATAAGCTCACCGATATTATTGACAGCATTGCTATTTTCAATATCAAGATTGATACAACTGTAGCTAATGGACAAGCCGTGGCTGCAGGTGCTATTTACAGAATGGATTTTCACGACTGGAAAGTGAACAACTTTGCGCTCAATCCGGCTTTGTCAGGAGATATCGGATTGATCCACACTTCAGGCAATGGAAGAGTTTATAATATTTACCGGCATGGTGGGCGCGGTTATATCTGGAGACAATGGAACACGGGATTGAATGAAGTTGCAGAAAGCTATATTTATAATGTCATCGATCTGGCGACAAATGCTTATGGCTTTATTGATACAAGGATTGATGATTCATACTTTGTCGGCGGGAATAAAGTGCCTTTCACCACCGGAGGCAATATTCATATTCTTAATAACACGATTGGAAATAAGTCTGACGACAGGTATGTAACGCCTGTTGTCATTTTAGGGCAACAAGGTGGATATAAAACAGAAGTGAGAAATAATCTGGCATTCAACATCAAAGGTTTTATGATGAACAATAATTCAGGCAAGAACTACGACCAGAATGATTCGAGCTCTAATCTTCTTTTTAACAGCACTCAGATTTTAGATGTTCTGTCAGATACTATTTATTGCCTCATCAAGCACAAAAAAAGTCCAATTGTTGACAAAGGAACGCCTGTTCCATTTATTAAGACTGATATTGGCGGCGTGCCAAGGCCGCATGGTGATGGCTTTGACATTGGCGCAAGAGAATGCCTTTGATTTCAAAAAATTCTAATGACCGTTCAATTATTTTTTCAGCCTCGGGTCAAATCCATTCCTGATTGTTGATTTTTTTTATTAAACTTTGAATACACAATTCATGATTATGAAAACAATTATTCAGAGCTCGGCGTTGGTGTTATCATTTGTTCTTTTTTCTTTTACTGCAACCAATCCCGGAAGCTTACCAATTGGAGCAGCATTGCCAAAAGCTGACCTCAGCATGAAAGATGTGAGCGGTAAAACAATTTCATTGCAGGAAGCTACAAACACAAATGGGTTGCTGGTTATGTTTAGTTGTAACTCATGCCCTGTTGTTATTGCCAATCAATCTCGCACAAAACAAATCTGTCAATATGCAGCCGATAATAAGATAGGCGTTACCGTTATAAATTCAAATGAAGGCGGAAGAAGCAGCGATGAGTCTTACGAATCCATGCAAGCTTATGCCAAAGAACAATCCTATAAATGGTTTTATTTGTTAGATAAGAGCAATGTTGTTGCAGATGCATTTGGCGCAAACAGAACTCCTGAATGTTTTTTATTTGACAAGAACAACAAACTGGTTTATCATGGCGCCATTGACGACAGCCCGGGCGATATCAGCGGTGTGAAGCGCACTTATTTGAAACAAGCAATCAACGAACTTGTTGCCGGCAAAAATATAACAGTGAAAGAATCGCGTTCGGTGGGTTGCAGCATATTCCGAGGCTAAAGCAGAACATTACAGATGATATGAAAAGCTTTGCTATTCCTTCAGTAAAGCTTTTATATTTTCTTCAACCTGAGGCTCGGTCAATTGCCTTTCAAAAAATTTCCGATAATGTGTTTTGTTGTTTACGAAAAGTGTAGAAGGTATTCCGCCTGACCAATTCTTGTCGACTTTTGGGCAAAAATAATCTGCATTGGTTTCATTCAGCCACCAGACAGACGATGCATATTTATTTTCTTTTACGAATGAAGAAATTTTTGCCGGATAAAAAGATGGAAGATCGAGGCTTACTAATATCAATTCCACATGTTGATTTTTATTCTCTTCAACTTTCTTTTCAAAATATGGGATCTCTTTTACACAAGGTGCACAATAAGTGGCCCAGAAATTAATAATCAAAGGATGATCGCTCGCTCGGATATAATTTTCCAGATCACCAATCTTAATCTTTTTAATTTCTTGTGCATTCAGATTAAGAACAAATAATCCTGTCAAAATTATTATGAATAAAAATTTCATTTGATTCAATATTATAAATTTTCATTTTCATCAAACCCCCATTGATCAAGCAATTCATTGAATTGAGCATCAGGCAAATTTTTGTTATCAAAATGCCCGGCATTTTTTTTCTGACGGAATGCTTCATACAATGTAACTGCACAAGCAACAGAAATGTTCAACGATTTAATAATACCAACCTGAGGAATAATAAAATTACCATCTGCAAGTTTTCTGATTGCTTCGCTCACACCTTCATGCTCGTTACCAAACACAAGCGCAACGGAAGAAGTGAAATCTATATCATATAAAGATATCGAGCCATCGCCAAGATGAGTTGTTAATATAGTGCTGTATTTCTGTCTCAATATTTTTATGCATTCCTGTTCATCGCTGAACTGATAAACTGTGAGCCATTTCGCGGCACTGCTGCTGCTTTTCGCTCCCCATTTTTTATGCCTTGGTATTTTTGTATTGAGCACATATATTTCCTGAACGCCAACAGCATCGCAGGTACGCATCACGGCAGAAATATTATGCGGGTCAAACACATTTTCAAGAACCACGGTGATGTTGCTTTGTCGTTTATTCAGAACATTGAGAAGCCTTTCTTTTCTTTCAGGTGTCATCTTATTTGAATGAGGCGAAAATATCAAAACAATCTATCTCAATTTTCATTAAAGGAAAAAAATTCCAGCCGTGGGAACATTTAGATAGCCAATGAAACAAATAACTACTGATTAATAATGATTTACAGTCTGGCATAAGCTTGGTTATTATTATAATAGCCCGATTTTAAACCGTAGCTCTTTAATATCATTGATCATTATACCTAATTCATAGAATCAAAAAAACTTAGAGAATCAGAAAAGCAAACAACGTTGACGGCCATCAATAGTATATATAAAGCAGTTTGATTTTCATAAGTTAGCTTACCTCAAACAAACCCTCCGACAGAGAGGGTTTTTTTATTTTATCTGATCAATACCGAAGTTCCTTTCAACGAATATTTTTTACCTGTTTCACTGTTCGTGTATTTCAACATCCAAACATAAGTGCCAGTTGGCTGCGGCTTTCCGCCGATGGTGCCGTCCCATTTATTTGTCCAGTCTTTCGTTTCAAAAACAAGCTGCCCGTATCTGTTGAACACTTTGAATTCAAGATCAATCGCTTTATATGCGTTCAAAGGATATAAATAATCATTTTTCGAATCTCCGTTTGGCGTGAATGCGGAAGGAACATCAATATAACAACTGCGCACTTTTGTTATTTGTTTCATGGCAGTGTCATAACATCCAATGTTATTTTCAACAACCAACTTCACGATATATTTCACATCATTTTGAGTTTGCGGAAAACTATGCGGCGGGGGAACTGAATCAGTGCTATTGGTTCCATCACCAAAATCCCAAAACCATGAAATAATATTGCCAACACTATTATTCACCACTGCAGCCTTGTCTTCGGGGCAGAAATTGTCGTCCATTGTGAAGCTCGCTTTCAAATAATTATCTAAAAAAATAGAAGCGGAAGATGAGTCGCTACAAACACCATTAGACACTTTCAACTGAACAGTTTTATTTCCGAATTGAGAATATGTGTGTAACGGATTTTGTAATGAGCTTTGCCCGGTGCTGTCGAATGTCCATTGCCAATTATTTATCCCATTACCTCCCGCATCAAGAAATTGGATGCTGTCTGTTTTACAGCCAAATAAAATCTGATAACTGAATTGAGCGGAGACAGTATCTGCTGCAGTAAAATTTAATACAGATCCGGCTGGTGTTTGAAGATTACATTTATCAACGATTGTATTTCCATCAATGCCCGGAGCAAGATGGATTTGGTAAGTGCCGCCAACTGTAATGGGCGAAGCAAGATTTATTTTGATAGTAGGGCTTTGCTCGTCCGTATTACAATCGCCAAATGCTGATTGAATATTTACAGTCGCAGGGCCAGTTATTTTAAAATCACTTCCGTCTGCTGCAATGGAACTGCATTGAATAGGCCGCGAAAATACAAGCAGCAATGAATTGGGTGAACAACCAAGAGGCACGATGCTATCTAAAGGTGTTGGAGGAACAGGAACTATATTAAAAGATTTATTATCACCTTCAACAACGCTGTTGTTACAATCATCTAATAAAGTATTTCCATCGGTACCGATTTTTGCATTGATAACATAATTCCCGGAAGGAAGTGGATTGCTTAGTTTCACAAGAACAGAATCCATGTCAAAAGAATTGTCGCAGTTAACGCCTGTCGCCGATACGATGGAGGCCAATCCTGAAGACAAAGAGAAATCGCTGCCATCTGCGGCGAGACTGGTGCAGCGAATATTCTTGCTTAATTTGATAGCGATGGTTTGATGATCACATTCTATATCTGCACTTTTAAAAGCTGGTAGCCCAGGGTCAGTAATCACCGCTGAACCATTCACGAATGTTAAGTTGTAGCCACTTTGGTTTATGGAGGTGAAATGACTGACCAATAATAAATAAGTATGCCCTTTAATAATGTAGGGCATTTTGTTTTGTGTAGGCGCATCTGTGTACGGAGGATTGCCTCCAAGTTCTTGTGGATTTGTAGCACAAACAAAACTATCTATACCTGAAGG
>Ga0209060_10000987_pt1 | contig 36218 bp, 37 predicted proteins | sample Coa_R1_8_FD_187155 | JGI IMG/M metagenome (GOLD analysis project Ga0209060, IMG submission 187155) | Surface soil microbial communities from Centralia Pennsylvania, which are recovering from an underground coalmine fire - Coalmine... | ecosystem: Environmental > Terrestrial > Soil >...
GCGTCGCCTGCGCCGGCTGGCTCGAGTCCAAGCTGCCGGTCGAGAATGCCGCGCCGCCCGAAAAGACCTACGCCGAGCTCTCCAAGAAGTAGCCGCCCCCGTTCGCGCCCGCCGGCAGCCGCGACGCCCCTGCGTTGACCCGGGCGAGCGCGGCGCCAATACTGATGAGATGCGGGGCTGGCCGGCGATCGCGCTGTGCGTGGCGGGGCTGCTTTCGGGGACGGCCGGCTGCGAGTCCCGGTCGCTGCAGCAGCAGCCCTCGGGGACCAGCAGCGTGGACGCCGGGGGCCCGGTCGCGCTCAACGTGATGCTCCCCCCCTCCCGGAGCTTCTGCGATCCGCCGAGCTGCTACCCCATCCAGCACGTGTCGATCCACGCCAGCGACGGCACGCTTCTCACCTATTACGCGGGCGCGGGCTGCTTGCCGACCTGCTCGGACAGCTGCCAGCCGATCGTCTGCCCCACGCTCTGTCCCGCCGACGACATCGACGGCGCGCGGCTCACCGACCTCCAGCTCATCTGGGACGGCCGGTTCACCAAGATGTCGACCTGCGGCGGCGGGATCACCTGCGTCGACATCCAGCGTGTCCCTCCCGGGAGCTACGTCGCCACCTTCTGCGTGACGCCCGGCGACGTCTCCGGCCCGGACGGCGGCCGCGCGGTCACCTGCACTCAGACCGGCCCGCAGGAGTGCATGGACGTCCCGTTCAGCTATCCCGGCCCGGGCGTGAACGTCTGGCTGCCCACCCCCGACGCGGGGACGCGCGACGCGGCAACCGAGTGATCTCCCCGGTAACTCAGTCGCCGACGGCGATGCCGTTCTTCTGGCAGACGGCGTGGACCAGCGTGCGGTTCTTGTCGTCGAGCCGCGAGTAGGCGCGCTCGGCGGCCTCGGCGTCCTTGAGCGAACAGGAGCAGACGGCCAGGATCTGGTAGGCGTCGGTCCAGCCCGGCTTGGCCCGCAGCGCCCGGCGCGAGAGGTCCATGGCCGCGCCGCACTGCTGGCGCAGCCAGGCCTCGCGGGCCTGCTTCATCAGCGCCTCGGCGTCCTCGGTCTCGGCGGGCGCGCTCGCCTCGGCGCGCGCGGGCTCGCTGTGGCGCGCGGGCGTCGGCTCGGCGCGCTCGGCGATCGCCGCCGCGGCCGCCGCGTGCGCCCGCGACGGGCGGGCCGCGACCGGTTCGGGCTTGGCGCGGCACAGGCGCGACATGTCCCGGATCGCCAGGTTCTTGGGGTCGAGCCGGATGATCTCGGCCGCCTCCAGGCGCAGCTCCGCGCAGCGCCCGTCGGCCCGATCCTTCTCGGCCACCGCCATCTTCTCGGCCACCAGCAGCGTGCGCGCCTCCTCGTAGCGCGGCTGCGCCCGCTTCTTGTAGACGCTGTCGGAGGGGATCTGCGTGTAGCCGGCCAGGGCAGCGGCGTAGTTCTTCCCGTTCGCCGCCTCGTCGAACTTGGCGAACAGCGAGGCGGCCTGGCGCTCGCTGTCGACCCGGCGGCCCAGCGCGGCCGCCTCGCGGCGAACGGCGGGATCGTCCGCGGCGCCGATCCGGCTCAGGGTGGTCCGGGCGGTCTCCCAGTCCTCGGCGACCACCGCCTGCTTCGCCGCGGCCAGAATGGTGGCCGGCGTCTCGGCGGGCGGCGGGGCGGCGGGCGGTGGCGGAGCGGGGACCGCGGCCGCCGCGGGTGGAGGCGCCGCGACAGCCGGGGCCGGCGGAGGCGCCACCGCGAGCTCGGGCCCCGGAGAGCTCGGCCCACGCCGGAGGAACAACGCCGCGAGCGCGACGATCGCCAGCGCGCCCCCGCCGAGCGCGATCATCTTGACCGGGAGCCGGCGCGGACCGTGCGCGGCGCGCGGATCGAACACGAACTCCTCGAGCGGTCCGATGAAGCGGATCTTGACGTGCCCGAGCTCGACGACGTCGCCCGGGTTCAGCTCGATCCGCTCGTAGTCCTCGCCGTTGACCCGCACGCCGTTGGCACTCTGCAGGTCGACGATCGTGTAGTGCTCGCCGTCGCGAACGATCTTGGCGTGGTGCCGCGAGATGGACCGGTGGTTCAGCACGACGTCGTTCTCGTCCGTGCGGCCGATCACCAGCGACACCTTGTCGAGCGCGATCTCGGTCCCCGCCAGGTCGGTGGTCAGCACCATCATGCGGGCCGAAGGCCCGTACGCCGCCCCGCCTGCCGCCCCTTTCTTCTCGGACAGCGCGCGCAGCGGGATGGTCGGCTGCCCCTCGACCACCTCGGCGACCGAGCCGTTGTCGGCCCTTTGCCCGTTCTGGCCGGTCTGGGCGCCCTGGTCGCTGGGCCCGTTCTCGGGCACCGCCGTCATCGGCTTCGGGGGCGAGGTCTTGGTGCGCGCCCGGGGGACCGCCGCCGCCTGGGCCGGGGCGGCCGCCTGCGCCGGCTGCGCCGCCATCGCGGCGACCGACGCGCGGCCCGGGATCGCCACCGGCCCGCCCACCGTCGCCAGGGGCGCGGTGGTCACGGCCGGGATGTTCGGGGCGGTCGGCCGATCGCCCACCGGGGGCCGATCGCCGCGCAGGACGATCTTGTAGTCGCCGATCTGGACCTCGTCCCCCTCCCGCAGAGGGGTGGGCGTCGCGATCTTCGTCCCGTTGACCCGAACGCCGGTGAAGCTGGTGAGGTCCTCGATGTAGAGGGCCCCGTTCTGCCGCGACAGCCGGGCGTGCTTGCGCGAGACGTTCCGCTCGGTCAGCCGGATGGTGTTCCCCTCCAGCCGACCGATGGTCATCTCGTCCCGCGCCAGCGGGACGACCGTGGTCTTACCCTCATCGTCTTCGATGCTCAGCTTGAACACGGCGAGACCCTTGAAACCACCGGGGCTTTTAGACTTTATCCGTCGTGCTCGGCTGGAGTCAATGGGCGACGGGGGGCGTCAGGAGGCTGTCTCTCCGGAGACGCCCGAAGAAGCTCTCGGCAGAAATGGTCAGGAGCTGGTGGGCCGCAGGATGGCGGCGGCGATGACGATGCCCATCCCGACGACGAAGGCGGCCGCCACGATGGCCACCGCCACGTTCTTGTTCTCGTGGATCTCCCGCCGCAGGTTGTACGGCGTGATCATCTCCCACAGGTAGTACCCGACGATCAGGAGGACGATCCCCGACAGGCCGAACAGCGCGAAGTCGAGCAGCAGGCGTCCCAGCGGCGCGGCTTGGGCGGCAGGCATCCGGGCTAGAGGCTCCGCAACTCGGGGTAGGTGGTCATGACGTCGGTCTCCGTCATGGAATCATTGGGATCGGCCGGTGTCCAGATTACTTCCAGCCCAAGCAGCGCATCGGGGGAGACGCCGCCCAGCTCGGTCAGCAGCGCATCCACCTCCTGAGGCGAGGCCCCGGCCGAGATGCCGAACTTGTCGAGCGGCGCCCGGGTAGCCACCAGCAGGGTCACCACGATCAGCTCGAGCGCCTCTTTTCCTTCGACCGGCGCGGTCGTCGTGCGGGACACCTGCCCGCCCGCGTTGCGGATCCGCTCGACCTGATAGCGCCCGCGCTCGGCCAGGGCCATCCCGTTCATGGCGGTCTCGGCGTTCGTGAGGCTCAGCGGACCGCGCGCCTCGGTGCCGAGGTAGCGGATGGCGTCCTTCTCTCGCAGGAGCTCGAGCGCGGTCTGCTGCAGCAGCGCCGCCAGCCCCGCCTCGGTCTCGGTGTTCCCCTGGGCAGCGAACTCGCCCAGCCGGTCCTGAACGCCGCGGGCCGATCGACCGAGCGCCAGCTGCAGCCGGTAGAGGTACGCGCGCCCCGACATCGTGCTGGCGTAGCCCGGGCCGTCGTCGTAGTCGCCCCCGGCGCCGTAGCCGACGCCCCGGTTGGCCCGCACCGCGCGCACGACCGCGCCGACCACCAGGCCGACGACCAACAGCGCCGCCAGGGAGCCAAACATGCCAAATCCGCCGCCGTACCCGCCGAACCCGGGCAGGAAGAAGAAGTGCGAGCGGGGCGCGTAGCCGTACCCGTAGCCGCCCGAGTAGGGGCTGCCGTAGCCGCCGCCCGAATATCCCGGCGACGGAGTGGTGATGCCGCCGCCCGAGCGGAAGCCCTGGCGTCCCCCGAAGCTCGACCCCGAGCGCGCGAACGCAGCGGCCGAGGCGAACGTGGAGAGCGCGACCAGCAGCACGGCCAGCCAGCGAGACGCGCGGCGCACCATGGTCCTCACCCAGGGGAGTCTAAGCCCCGGGTCAGGCCCCCGCAAACGACTCAGATGGGAACCCTGGGAGGGTTCCCAAACCCTCCCGCGACGGGCTCGCACGAGCGAAGCTCGTGCTCCCCCACGCGATGCCACCTGGGAACCCCACGCGATGCCGATCAGCGCCCCGACGATTGGGCGGCCCGGGTGCGGGCCAGGTCCTCGAAGTATTTGCGGAGGGCGGGCAGCGCGGAGACCAGCCGGCGGAAGTAGTCGCGGCCGAGGAAGAGGACGCTGGTGGGCACCACGGTGCGCACCTCGGCGTTGGTCGGGTGGTCGCTCAGCAGCGCCATCTCGCCGAACAGCTCGCCCGCGCGAAGACGCGCCACGGGGACACCGTTCCGGAGCACCTGGACCTCGCCGAGCAGGATGACGAACAGCCCCTGCCCGATCTCGTTCTCCCGGATGATGGTCGTGCCAGCCGCCACGTCGATCCCCTCGAACCGGCGGATCAGCTCCATCTGCTGCTGGTTGTCGAACGGCTTGAACAAGGGCGAGCTGGCGATGAGGTTCTTGAGCAGCCGCTCGCGCGCGAAGTGATCGAGCCGCTCGGCCAGCACCGGGACGGCCCGGGTCAGCTCGGCGACCGCCGCCCGGCTCACCTCGAGCAGGTCGGCCTCGCCCACCACCTGGATCGAGGCGGTGCGCGGCTGGTCGGTCACCAGCGCCATCTCGCCGAACAGCGCCCCCTCGAGCAGGCGGGTGAGCTCGGTGGCGCGCGTCGGGCGCCCGTCCACCGGCTGGCCGCCGGCGACGACGCGCACCTGACCTGCCGCCACGAAGTAGAACGCCGACCCGGGGTCGCCCTCGCGGAAGACGAGGTCGCCGTCCCCGGCGCGGAGCAGCCGGGACATCTTGACGGCCGCCGGGAACAGCTCGGGCGGCAGCTCCGAGAAGAACGCCACCGGCAGGAACTGCTCCGGGTACTGGACGAAGGCCGACAGATCGAGCGCGCGGGCGCGGGCGCGCGCCACCAGCTTCGCGACGTCGCTCGCCACGCCCGGCGCGGGCGGCTCGATCGACGCGTCGAGATCGACCGGCGCCTGGCGGGCGGCGAACTTGGCCAGCGTCGGGGAGCCGTGCGAGAAGTTGCGGGCCATCAGGGCCACGATCTGGTCGGTGTTCTGGCCCAGCGACTCCAGCACCTTGCAGCTGACGAGCGCCGGCAGAAGGTGCCCCGACCGGACATCGTGCAAGGCCACCGTCCGGTACACCTCCACGGCGCCGGCCCGATCCCCCAGCTGAAAAAGCAGGTCGGCGATGCGGCGCCGGCTCTCGCTGTCGAGCGGATTCTTGGCCAGCATCTGCTCGTGGGCGGCCAGCGCGTCGGCGTGTTGACCGGTCCGGGCCAGGGTGCGGGCCTCGTTCTTCAGGTCGCGAAGCTGGAGCGGCATTTGCGAAGACGTTATCCGGAGCGTGAAATGGGGTCAAAGTGACTGAGCGCGAAGCGACACCCGCCGAGGCCACCGCCGGCGAAGCGACGTCCAGGCTCGCCGCGGTGGCAGCCCTCGGCTTCCCCGAGATCGGCCGTTCGAGCCTGGGGCGGCCCATCTTCGGGCGGCGGTTCGGCGGCCCGGGCGCGCCGCTGCTGGTGATGGGGGGCATCCACGGCGACGAGCCGGCCAGCGTCGACGCGCTGCTGGAGCTCGCCGGGCGGCTGGGCGCAGGCACGCCGCCGCTCTGGCTGATCCCGGCCGCGAACCCCGACGGGCTCCTCGCCGGGCGCAAGAACTCGGCGCGCGACGTCGACCTCAACCGCAACTTCCCGGCGCGCTCGTTCGCCGCCGCGCACGCCCCCGGCTACTTCCCCGGCCCGGCGCCGCTGTCCGAGCCCGAGACGCGCGCGATCGCCGCGGTGGTGGAAGGCCTGGGCGGCCTTCCCGGCGCCGCGGGCGGCGCCCCCATCGCGGGGGCGGTCGCGGTCCACGCGCCGTTCGCCTGCGTCAACTACGACGGCCCGGCCGGCGCGTGGGCCGAGGCGGTCGCCGCGGCCTGCGGGTGGCCGGCGCGCGGGGACATCGGCTACCCCACCCCGGGCTCGTTCGGGTCCTGGTTGGGGGTCGACCGGGGGCTCCCCGTCCTGACGCTCGAGCTCCCGCCAGGACCCCTGGTCGATTTTCGGAACCCCGTGGCCGCGGCCCTGGACGCCGCTTTGAGCCGGTTTTTCAGCCCCTAAACCACCACTTGGGGTTCACAGCGACGGGCACTCTCGGGGTATACTGCTTGACAGGTAGGCGGGGGTCGTACTTTTCTGATCGTTCTGGCTATGGACAACACGGAGCGTACGTTTCTGGACACGATGGCGAAAGCCCTCGTCTCTCTTCCCTTCGACCTCAAGATCCTTCTCGAAGCGGTCGCCGATTCCGACCTCGAGCGTGGCGTGAGGGAGCTGGCGGCCGGTACGGTCGTGCACGTCATCACGCCCAAGGACGGCAACGTCGACGCGCCGCTGCGGTTCGCCGAGGACGTGGTCCAGCTGCGGCTGGCGCTGGCCAAGATCGCGGCCGAGGGGGGCGAGGGTGCGCCCGCCTTCCGCGAGCGCTTCGCCGAGGACTACGGCCGCTTCGACGAGGAGCTGGGCCTCTTCCGTCAGGTGCTGGGCGGCGACATCGTCGACTGGCTCGACAGCCGCTGGGCCTCGATGCTCAAGGGCGTCTACGCGAAGAAGAAGATCTCGATGTTCGTCGACGACGAAGAGGTCGGCACCTTCCTCTACGACGAGGGGCTGCGCTTCGCGACGCTGTACCCGATCACCGAGAAGTCGCTGGCCGGGCGGGTCAAGCAAGCTCAGCCGTTCGTCGACCACCTCGCCCGCAAGCGCGAGCAAGACAAGAAGAAGATCACCTCGTAGCCGCGAGGTGATCTCCGACCTAGGACGTCTGCAAGGCTCGAAGGACCGGTACGATCGTGTCGCGCGTGCCCACACTCACCTCGGCCGCTGACTCGCCGGTCGCGCTGCTCGACCTGGCGGTCGGCATCGCGCAAGGTGCGACCCCGCCGCCGACCGAGATCACCGCGGCCGCGCGCCCGGCGGCGCCGCTCCTGACCCAGCTGCCCGGCCCGCGCATCCGCGCGGCGATCGAGGCCGTCATCATGGGGCGCTCGCTCGACACCGGGCTGCAGTGGATGCACGACGCGGGCGTGCTGTCCGTGCTGCTGCCCGAGCTCGAGGCGACGGTCGACTTCTCGCAGGAGGCCGGGCGCCGGCACAAGGACGTCTGGGAGCACACCAAGCTGGTGGTCGTCCAGTCGGTGCCGGATCCGCTGGTGCGGTGGGCGGCGCTGCTGCACGACGTCGGCAAGGTCCCCACGCGCGTGATGCTCCCTGACGGAAAGGTGACCTTCCACCGCCACGCCGAGGTCGGCGCGCGGATGTGGGATCCGATCGGCCGCCGCCTGGGTTTCGACAAGGCCGAGCGTCACAAGATCCGCTTCCTGGTGCTGCACCACCTGCGCGCCAACGCCTACGAGCCGAGCTGGACCGACGCCGCCGTGCGCCGCTTCGACCACGAGATGGGCGAGCACCTCGACGACCTGCTGCACCTGTCGCGCGCCGACGTGACCTCGCGCCGGCCGGGGCGTCGGCAGGAGGCGGTCCGCAACATCCACGCCCTCAAGGAACGGATCCTGGCGATCCGCGAGCTGGACGCGCGCGTGCCGCCGCTGCCGCCCGGCCTCGGCAACGCCATCATGGAGACGTTCGGCCTCCCCCCCTCCAAGCGAATCGGCGACCTGCGCAAGCTGTGCGAGGAGGCCGTCGAGCGCGGCGAGCTCGAAGAACGCCGCGACGCCCCCTACTACATCGCCTTCCTCAAAGACAAGATCTGACGGCCCGCCGCGCGGTCACCCGCCCGCGCTCAGTCCCAATCCCCGACGCCCTCGAGCGGCTCGTCCTTCTCCCAGTGGACGAGGTTGCGCTTGCGGCGCAGCTGCGTCCGGATCTGGCCGACCAGGAAGACCGCGCACCCGATCGACGCGATCGACACGGCAATCAGCGCGAACAGCGGCATATCCGGGAGTTTGTACCCGCGGGCCCGCGAATGCCAGACTAGGCTGGCCAGACCAGCAGAACCGTCATGCCCGAGCTACCGGATCTCGTTCACGTCGAAGAGGTGCTGCGCCCCGCGCTGGCCGGCCGGACGATCACGGCCGCGCGAACCGGCGACCCGACCGTCCTGCGCATCATGGTGCGCGAGCCGGCGTTCCCGGCGATGCTGGTGGGGCGCCGGCTGGAGACCATCGAGCGGCGCGGACACTTCATGCGCTTCGGCCTCGACGGTGGACTCTGCATCGTCATCAACGCGATGCTGGCCGGGCGCTACAAGCTGATCCCGCCCGGGTCCGAGGCGGCGAAGAAGAAGGATCCTCGCGCGCTCGGGCTGGCGCTGGTGTTCGACGGCGCGCCCGAGCTGCAGTACGTCGACGAGAAGCGGATGGGGAAGGTCTACCTGGCGCGCGTCGAGGACGAGGGGCAGATCCCCGTCTACGGTCAGCTGGGGCTGGACGTGATGTCGCCGGCCTTCACGCGCGCCGCGTTCGGCGCGGCCATCGCCCGGCGGCGCGACCAGGTGCGGGCCTTCCTGATGGACAAGCGGGCGCTGGCCTCGTTGGGGAATGCCTACGCCGACGAGGTGCTGTTCGCGGCGCGCCTCCACCCCAAGACGTTCTGCCACAAGCTGGACCAGGCGGCGGTCGACGCGCTCTTCGGCGCGATCCCGCGCGTGCTCGGGGAGGCCATCGACGAGATCCGCCGTCGCAACGAGCCGCCCGAGGTCAAGGTCCGCGACTTCCTCAAGGTGCGCGGGCGCGACGGCAAGCCTTGCCTCGTGTGCGGGACGACCATCCGCGCGGTGCGCGTCGGTGACGGCGACGCCTGCTTCTGCCCGCAGTGTCAGCCCGAGACGCGGAAGCTGTTCGTCGAGTGGTCGAAGCTGGCCACCTCACGCCGCGCGAAGAGCGTAGAGGAATAGCGCCGCGGCCGTCGCCACGTTGAGCGAGTCGGCGCCGGGCGACATCGGGATCGTCACCCGATGATCGCAGGCGGCTCGGGCCCCGGGCGACAGGCCCGGACCCTCGGCGCCAAACAGCAGCGCCACCCGCGGCGGGCGGACGAAGCCGCCGAGCGGCGTGGCGTCGGCGTCGAGCACCGCGCCCACCACGGCCACGCCGCCGGCGCGCAAGGCCTGGAGGTCCCCGGGCCAGCGCCGGAGCCGCACGATCGGCAGCCCGAACACCGCGCCCAGCGAGACGCGGATCGCCTTGCGGTAGAAGGGATCGGCGCAGCGCGGGCTGAGCACGATCGCGTCGGCGCCGAAGGCGGCGGCGTGGCGGGCGATGGCCCCCAGGTTGTCGACGTCGGTCAGATCCTCGAGCACGACCAGCGTGCGCGCGCCGGGCGGGACCTCGGCCGGGCGCGGCTTTTCGCCGACGGCCAGGCAGCCCCGGTGGACGTGGAAGCCGGCCACGCGGTCGAGCACCTCTTGCGGCGCCAGGTAGACGGGGAAGTCGCCCGTCAGCGCGTCGGCCAGCGTCGCCAGCCGCGGCGCCGTCAGCAGGACCGAGGCGACCGGCAGCCCGCTGTCGACGAGGCGCCGCACGACCCGTTCGCTCTCGGCGACGAACCGCCCCACCTCGTTGAGGCGCCGCTCCTTGAGCTGGCGGTAGTCGGCGACGCGCGGGTCGTCGGCGTCCAGGATGTCGATCGGCGGCAGCGCCACGCGCCGCAAGCATAGTGGATCACGCGTCGGGCGCGCCGCTGCGTGATAAAACCGAGCGATGCAACGGCCCCCGCGGCGACGGTCTCTGCGACTCTGCCGCCTGCTGGCGCTGGCCGCCGGGCTCGCCGCGGGCTGCTCGAGCCCGCAGGAGCCGCACGGCTCGCCGGTGCTGCTGAACGTCTACTGGATCGCCGCCGGCAAGTCCCAGGTGGTCTGGGACATGATGTCCGGCTCCGCCGCCACGCCGGCGCCTCCCGGCGCCCAGGAGATCGACTTCGTGTTCGACCGGCTGCTCGACGGCAACCGGATCGAGGACACCGTGACCCAGAACGGCGTCCAGACGACGGTCCCCAAGGCGATGCCGCCCATCACCGCCTCCTGGCCCGACATGGCGACGGCCATGGGCGTCCCGCCCTTCGTCAATCGCGTGATCTACAACAGCCTGCCGCTCTACGGCGGCACGACGGCTTACGTGGCGATGCAGCCGACCCCGCTCGGCTTCCCCGCCGCCGACACGGTGACCTTCGCGCTGGACAAGACCGGCCTCACCAGCGCGTACGGCGACCAGATGACCGGGCCGGCGCAGATCCCGATCGTCACGGCGCCGCTGACCGCTTCGTTTCGCCTGCCGTCGGCCGGCGACGCCTCGACCGCGGTCCCGCCCAGCTACAAGCTGCCGGTGGTGTTCAACAACCGGCTGGGGGAGACCGCCGCCCTGGCGCCGTTCATCCACGCCGAGGCGAACGGCACCGCGCTGCCCCTGGTGCTGACGGCCGACGCCACCGACCCGACCATCATCTACCTCTCGCCGGCCAGCTGCCTCGCGGGGTGGCCCACCGACGTCCCGATCGTCGCCGAGATCGCGGCCGGCGCGCCCGACGCGTTCGGCGTCCCGCTCGGCGCTGCGTCGATCACCACCTTCATGGCCACCGGCCCGAAGGGCGCCGGCCCCGACGGCGGATGCCCCGGCCCCGACGCGGGCGGCGACGCGGGCACGACCGACGCCGGCCGCGGCTGAGTCAGTCGAACCGCCGCTCGAACACCTCGGCGAAGGCGTCGCGCAGCGCGTCCTTGACGGCGGCGACCGCGACGGGACGAGCCAGCTCGCCCGACATCGAGCCCATCACCGCCGCGTCGAGGCCGCAGGGGTTGATGGCGCCGAAGCGCGCGAGGTCGGTCGACACGTTGAGCGCGAAGCCGTGCATGGTCACCCAGCGCTTCACCGCCACGCCGATGGAGGCGAGCTTGCGCGCGCCTCCGATCGTCCAGACGCCGGTCCAGCCGCTCTTGCGCTCGCCCGGCAGACCGAAGCGGGCGCAGGCGCGGATGATCGCCTCCTCGAGGTTGCGCAGGTAGACGTGCAGATCGCGCTCCTCCTCGCGCAGCAGGAAGATCGGGTAGCCGACCAGCTGCCCCGGCCCGTGATAGGTGACGTCGCCGCCCCGCTCGATCTCGAAGATCGGGACATCGCCCGTGGCGAGCAGGTTCTCCTTGTGAGCGCTGCGGCCGGCGGTGATGACGTGCGGGTGCTCGACGAACAGCAGCGTGTCGGGGATCTCGTCCCTCTGGCGCGCGGTCAGGAGCTCGCGCTGGTGGGCCCAGATCTCTCCGAACTCACGGACGCCGAGATCGACGAGACGCGCTGGCTTGGTCACCGATTGACAATATGGATCGCTTCGCCAAGGCTCGCCTTGGCCGCCTCCATGATCGCCTCCGGAAGCGTCGGGTGGGCGTGGATCGTGAGGCTGATGTCGTCGGCCAGCGCGCCCATCTCGATGGCCAGCGCCGCCTCGGCGATGATGTCCGAGGCGCCGTTGCCGACGACGTGGATGCCCAGCACCTCCTTCGAGCCGGCGTCGATGACCACCTTCACGAACCCGTCGGTGTCGGCGTTGGCGATGGCCCGGCCGAGCGCCGCGAACGGGAACTTGCCCACCTTCACCGAGCGGCCGCGCTTCTGCGCCTCTTCCGCCGTGATGCCGGCCGAGGCGACCTCGGGGTCGCTGAAGATGACGGCCGGGATGCAGCGGACGTCCATCTCGGCCTTGTGGCCGGCGATCACCTCGGCCACCACCTCGGCCTCGTGCGAGGCCTTGTGCGCCAGCATCGGCTGCCCCGCCACGTCGCCGATGGCGTAGACGCCCGGGACGTTGGTGCGCAGCTGCCGGTCGACCGGGACGAAGCCGCGCTCGATCTTGACGCCGATCTCCTCCAGGCCCAGGCCCTCGGAGTTCGGGCGCCGGCCGACCGCCACCAGGACCTTGTCGGCCTCGATGGTCTGGTCGTTTCCGTCGACGTCGATGGTCACGACGGCACGCCCGCCCTTCTCGGTCCAGGACTTGGCCTTGGCGCCGGTCACCACCTCGACCCCCAGCTTCTTGAGCTTGCGCGCGACCAGCTGGACGATCTCCGGGTCGTTACCGGGCAGGATGTTCGGCAGCGCCTCGACGACGGTGACCTTCGACCCGAGCTTGGCGTAGAGGGTCCCGATCTCGATCCCGATGTACCCGCCGCCGATGACGACGAACTTCTCCGGCACCGCCGCGAAGTCGAGCGCCCCGGTCGAGTCGACGACGCGCTGGCCGTCGAACTTGAACCCCGGGATCTCGATGGGCCGCGAGCCGGTGGCCACGATGATGTGGTCGGCGGTGATGGTGGTCTTCCCCTGCTGCCCGTCGCCGGCGGTCAGCTCGACGGTGTTGCGCGAGAGGAAGCGCGCCGTGCCGGTCCGGTAGTCGCAGCCGTTGGCCTTGAGCAGCGTCTTCACGCCGCCGGTCAGCTTGGAGACGACCTCCCCTTTCCACTGCTGCATCTTGGCCATGTCGACGCGCGGGTTGTCGGCCAGGATGCCGATGTCGGCGCCGTGGCGGATCTTGTCGAACGTCTTGGAGGCGTTGATGAGCGCCTTCGAGGGGATGCACCCGACGTTGAGGCAGATGCCGCCCGGCTTGTCGCGCTCGACCACCAGCGACTTCTTCTTCAGCTGCCCGAGCCGGATCCCGGCCACGTAGCCGCCGGGGCCGGCGCCGATCACCAGCGCTTCGACACGAATCGTCTCGTCCGCCATGGCGCACGCTTATACCCGAACGCGCGCCGCCGGCAACCGGGGCCGGTCCCCGGCCTCCCGCTCAGCCCCGTCGGAGGCGCTCGACCGCTTCGAGCTGCTCGGCCAGCGCGGGCGAGGGCCGGCTGAGGACGTCCTCGATGAGGGCGCTCGGCGCCGGCAGCCCGACCTTCGCCTCGCCCGAGATCGCGGCCGCGAGCTCGGCGTCGACCTCCTTGCGCATCGCCGCCTCGGCCGCCCCGTCGAGGAGCTTCTCGGCCGCCAGCCAGCCGGCCAGCCGGGCCAGGGGGTCCCCCTCCCCCACCACCGCCTCGATGAGGGTCGCGCCGCCGCCGCGGCGGGCCAGCTCGGCGGCCTCCCGCACGGCCGCGGTCACCGCCAGGAAGTCGCCGCCGTCGACGCGCACCCCGACGATGCCGTAGGCCAGCGCCCGCACGGCGATGGTCTCCGCGCTCAGGAGCGACGCCGTGCGCCCGTCGTTCACGCACACGAAGACGACCGGCAGCTTGAACACGCCAGCGAAGTTCAGCCCGGTGTGGAAGTCCTCGGCGTCGACCTCGACGGCGTCGAGCAGCCCCAGCGCCACCGTCGGCTTCTTCTGCATCTTGGCCGCCCAGGCGACGCCGGCGGCGTGCGGCAGCTGAGTCCCGGCGTGCGACGAGGCGGGCAGGATGTTGAGCGCGCGCGGCAGCGCCGGGCAGCCGGGGATCCGCCGCCCGCGCGCGAGGTCGTGCGCGTTGCCGTAGAGCTGCGCGACCAGGCCCGCCACGGGATAGGCGCGCGCCAGCGCCGCGGCGGCGTCACGGCGCCCGGGCGCCACCACGTCGTCGGGCGACAGGGCGGACACCGCGCCGACCACCGCCGCCTCGGTCCCCGCCGTCGCGGCGTAGGAGCCGATGCGCTCGGCCTTGACCAGCTCGCGCGCCGCCGCGTCGAGCGCCCGCGCGCGCAGCATGGCGCGGAAGGCGTCGCGCAGGACCGCCGGCTCGAACACCGGCAGCAGCCTCCGGTCGACCTTGCCGTTCTGGTTCCCGTTCTTGCCCTCCGTGCCCAGCAGGGTCAGCAGGCCCGTCGCCCGCCGGAACGCCTCGTCGCTGAAGGCCTCGATCTCGGTGACCTCCGGCGCGCCCATCCCGGCGCGGATCAGCGGCAGCGACGACTTGCCGCCGGAGAGGCCGGCCGGCCGCGCTGGAGGGATCGTCTTGGGCGCCGCCACGATCAGGCCCCTTCCGCCAGCGCCGCCGGCGCCTCGAGCGACCGCTTGATCTCGGCGACGAACTGGGCGGCATCGAAGCCGTCGATGACCCGGTGGTCAAACGACAGCGACAGGTTCATCAGGTCGCGGATGACGATCTGGTCGCCCACCACTGCCGGCCGCTTGGCGATCCGGTGCACGCCCAGGATGGCCACCTCGGGCGGGTTGATGATGGCCGTCGCCATCACGCCGCCCAGCGCGCCCAGGCTGGTGATGGTGAACGTCGAGCCCGTGAGCTCGTCGCGCGCCGCCTTTCCGGTGCGGGTCGCCTCGGCCAGCCGCTCGATCTCCCTGCCCAGCTGGGCCAGCGACTTGCCGTCGGCGTCGCGGATGACCGGCACGATGAGGCCGTTCTCCGTCGCGGTGGCCAGGCCGATGTGCAGGCTCTTCCACTGCAGGATCTCGCCCGCCTCGTCGTCGAGCATGGCGTTCATCTGCGGGAACTTGCGGAGCGCGGCCAGCGTCGCCTTGATGATGAACGGCAGAAACGACAGCTTGTCCCCGCCGCGTGCGTTCACTTTGGCGCGCAACGCCACCAGCTCGGTGCAGTCGATCTCCTCGACGTAGGTCGCGTGCGGCGCGGTGTGCTTGGACCGCACCAGCGCCTCGGCGATCTTCTTGCGCACGCCTCGGAAGGGGATCCGCGTCGCCTCGCCCTGCAGCCGCGCCGCCGGCGCTGCGGGCCGCGCGCCAGACGCGCCACCCTGGCCACCGTGCGCGCGGACGTCCTCCAGCGTGACGCGGCCGGCGCGCCCGGTCCCGGCCACCTCGCGGATGTCGACGCCGATGTCGCGCGCCAGCTTGCGGGTGGCCGGCGTGGCCAGCACGGCGCCGCCCGCCGCCGCGACGCCGTTCTGGCCACGCGGCGCGGCCGCGGCCGGCTTCGGCGCCTCCGCCACGGGCGCCCCCGGTCCGGCCGCCGGCGCCGCCTCGCCCTCCACGTCGAGCGTGATGAGCACCTTGCCGACCGGGCAACGGTCGCCCTCGGCGAACATCCGCTTGACCACCCGACCGTTTCGCGGCGAGCCGATCTCCACCGTCGCCTTGTCGGTCATCACCTCGACCATCGGCTGATCCTCGACGAGGGTGTCCCCCTCGTTGACCAACCAACGGACGATCTCTCCCTCGGCGAGCCCCTCGCCGATGTCGGGCAGGCGGAACTCGTAGACCATCAGAAGTTCACCACCCGCTCGACCGCGTCGAGGATCCGGTTGGCGTCTGGCAGGTATTCCTGCTCGAGGGTGTACGGAAACGGCGTGTCCAGCCCCGTCACTCTGACGATCGGCGCATCCAGGTTGAGGATCGCCTTCTCGGCGATGGTCGCCGAGACCTCGGCCCCGAAGCCGGACGTGCGCGGCGCCTCGTGGACGATCACCGCCCGGCTGGTCTTCTTGACCGACGCCAGGATGGTCGCCTCGTCGAAGGGAATGAGCGTGCGCAGGTCGATCACTTCCAGGTCGTAGCCCCGCGCGGCGCCTTTCTCGGCGGCCTCCAGCGCCCATCGCACCATCGCGCCCCAGGCGATCACCGTGACCTGCTTTCCCGGGCGGACGACCTTGGCCTCGCCGAGCGGGACGGTGTACTCGCCCGCCGGAACCTCGCCACGCGACTTGTGGTAGAGGTCCTTCGGCTCCATGAAGACGACGGGATCCTCGCCGCGGATCGCGCTCGTCAGCAGCCCCTTGGCGTCGTACGGGTTCGAGGGGCAGACCACCTTGATCCCGGGGACGTGCGTGAAGAACGCCTCCGGCGACTGTGAGTGATAGTGCCCGCCCTTGATGCCGCCGCCGACCGGCGTTCGAATGACCATGGGGGCGAAGTACTCGCCGCCCGAGCGATAGCGAAGCTTGGCCAGCTCGTTCACGATCTGATCGAAGGCGGGGTAGATGTAGTCGCCGAACTGGATCTCGGGGACCGGGCGCATCCCATAGAGCGCCATCCCGATGGCCGTCCCGATGATCCCCGACTCGGCGAGCGGCGTGTCGATGCAGCGCTCGGCGCCGAACTCTTCCTGCAACCCTTCGGTGGCCCGAAAGACGCCGCCGAATCTCCCGACATCCTCGCCCAGCACGACCACCCGCGGATCGCGTCGCATCTCGACACGCAACGCGTCCCTCACCGCTTCGATGAGCTTCATCTCCGGCATGGCGCTTGGCCACCTACCGTAATCTGCGCCTCAGTTCAAGTCGAGAGCGGCGCGCGGGGGTCGCCCGCCCGATCGCGCCTCCCGGTTGGTTGACCCGTCCAGCCTCCGTCTCTAGCATCGGACAGCGGGTCCGGTCGCCGGCAATGGAGACGAACGAAACGCGGTTCCCCCGGTCGCTCTTCCGCGCGCTGGCCGGGTCGGACGGGGAGCTCGTCGTGGTCGCGAACGCGTACGCCGCGACGGCGGCCGCCGCCCTGGCGGCCTTCGCCTACGGGATCCCCATCGGCTGGTCGGTGGCGCTCGCCGCCGGCCTGTTCGTCCTGCTGATGCTCTGCCTGCTGTCGCCGCGGACGGTCTGGATCCCGGCCATCCTCGGCGGCGCCATGCTCGCGCTGGTGCCTGCGGCGGCGCTCGGTGCGCTCACGGTACGCTTCTACCCACCCGGGATCTGGGTGGGCGCCGGCGCCGGCCTGCTGCTGGGGTTCTGGTTCGGGTTCCGCACGCTCGTCGCGTTCGGCCGGCGGGCGCGCGGCCGCGGCGCCGGGACGCGCTGAAAAAGAAGGCGCTCAGGCCTGGGGCGGCCGGAGCTTGTAGCCGACGTGCCGCACGGTCTCGATCATGGCGCTCCCGGGGCCGAGCTTGGCGCGGAGGCGGCGGACGTGGATGTCCACGGTGCGGGTCCCGCCCGCGTAGCGGTAGCCCCAGACGCGCGACAGCAGCTGCTCGCGCGAGAAGACCCGCCCCGGCCGCTCGGCCAGGAACTTGAGCAGCTGGAACTCCTGCCGCGGCAGCTTGAGGGCCCGGCCGCGGTAGGTCGCCTCGACCGCGACGGCGTCGATGATGAGGTCGCCGATCTTGATCCGGCCGGCGGCGCGAAACGAGGACATGCGCCAGTCGAGCTGGCGGATGCGCGCGTAGAGCTCCGGCCCGACCACCGGCGCCAGCACGAAGTCGTCCGCGCCCGCCTCCGGGTCGAGCCCGGCCAGGCGCGACACCTCGACGCACAGCAGGACCGGGACGTCGGCCAGGGAGCCGACCTCGCGGACCCGTCGAATGGCGGCCCGGCCGACCTCCAGGTGGGCGCCGGCGTCGACCACCACGACCGAGGGCCGCTGCAGCTCGATGTCCTCGGGAAGCTGGTCGACGTCGTAGCCGACGGCGACCACCTCGCAGCCCAAGTCGTTGAGCGCGGCGGCGGGAGACTCCGCCTCCGAAGCTGCGGTGGCGGGATTCGAAGTCACGACCAGTGCGCGCATTTCGCGCCCCCACCTTATCCGTCAGCGCCTGCGACGGCAACTGCCGCGCCTTGACCACGTTCATCGAAATATCAAGGGGAGGTTTCCAAAATCGTCGCCGGACGGATCTTCCGCGTGCAGGTCACCGGCGACGCTTGGCGCGGCGCAAACCTGGTGCAATACTCTTCCTTGATGGACGACTTCCACTGCTCCTTCTGTGGGAAGCGGCGCCGTGAGGTGCGCAAGCTGATCTCCGGCCCGCGCGTCTTCATCTGCGACGAGTGCGTCGCGCTGTGCAACGACATCATCGCCAAGGAAGAGGCGGCCGAGCGTCCGAAGCACCCCCGCCCGCGCGAGATCTACGACGAGCTCAACAAGTACGTCATCGGGCAGGACCGCGCCAAGAAGGCGCTGTCGGTGGCGGTGCATAACCACTACAAGCGGATCGGGCAGCACGGCAAGGCGGGCGAGGTAGAGATCCAGAAGGGGAACATCCTGCTGCTCGGCCCCACCGGCTGCGGCAAGACGCTGCTGGTGCAGACGCTGGCGAAGAAGCTCGACGTTCCCTTCGCCATGGCCGACGCGACCACTCTGACGGAGGCTGGGTACGTCGGCGAGGACGTCGACAGCGTCATCAAGGCGCTGTACCGGAACGCGGGGAACGATCCGGAGAAGGCCAGCCGCGGGATCGTCTGCATCGACGAGATCGACAAGATCGCGCGCAAGGGCGGCGGCCCGTCCGTCACCCGCGACGTCTCGGGCGAGGGCGTGCAGCAGGCGCTGCTGAAGATCCTCGAGGGGAAGCAGGCCTCGATCACCCCCGACGGCGCGCGCAACCGGCCGCAGCAGGAGCTGATCCAGGTCGACACCACCGACATCCTCTTCGTCTGCACCGGCGCCTTCAACGGCGTGGAAGAGATCGTGCGCCGCCGCGTGGGCGAGCGCGGGCTCGGCTTCGGTGCTCACATCGGCAAGGGTGAAGAGTCGAAGAACGCGCTGCGCGCGATGACCCGCACCGAGGACCTCATCAAGTTCGGCATGATCCCCGAGTTCATGGGCCGGCTGCCGATCATCGTGGCGGCGGACGACCTGGACGTCGACATGCTGGTCGAGATCCTCTGGAAGCCCAAGAACGCGCTGGCCAAGCAGTACGAGCGCCTGTTCGAGATGGAGGGGGTCAAGCTCCGCTTCACCGAGGACGCTCTGCAGGGCGTGGCCGAGGAGGCGACGCGCCGCAAGTCTGGCGCGCGCGGCCTGCGCGCGATTCTCGAAGAGGTGATGCTGGAGGTGATGTATGAGATCCCCTCCTTGACCGGCGTCAGCGAGTGTGTGGTCACCCGCGACGTGGTCGTGTCGCGCGGCCGCCCGCAGCTCGTGCGTGAGAAGAAGGCCTCATAAGCCAGGTGCCTGAAGTAACTTCGGCGACCTCCCGAGCATCTCTAGCGGGCCCTGAAGCCTTTACCGCCGGCCAACCGGCATTAGGATTGCCCAAACCGAGGGTGAAGTCATGTTGAGCCCGAAAGAAAAGACGCAAATCCGGACCGTGCTCGAGGACGAGCAGCGCCGGCTGGCCAAGAAGAGCGAGAACGCGCTGGCGTACTCGATGAACCACGAGCGGAACATCGGTCGTGATTCGATCGACGAGTCGATGGAGGAGGAGATCTTCTCCACCGAGATGCGCCTGCACGACCGCGAGAAGTTCCTGCTGGGCAAGATCACCAAGCAGCTGGCACGGCTCGATGCCGACGAGATCGACATCTGCGAGGACTGCGGGGAGAAGATCTCCTTCCGCCGCCTCCTGGCGCGTCCCGTCACCACGCTCTGCATCGACTGCAAGGAGCAGAGCGAGCGCGAGGAGCAGGCCAGCGAACAGCCCGGGCGCGCCGGAAGTGGATTCGGCGAGCTGGGCGAGGGGGGCGACATGGAAACGAAGCTCCCCGCCGAGGAGTGAGCGTCGGCTCGGCCCAACACCGCCTGCCCGCCGGAACCCCGGCGGGGCGAGCGTCAGAGATCCGTCGAGAGCGGCAACGCCTAATTGCCGCTCCGGTCCTTTCGTTATAGCGTCAAGGTCCGGTGGCCGATAATCGATACCGCATCACGGAACGCGTCGCGGCCGGCGGCATGGCCGAGGTCTTCCGCGGCGTCGCCGAGTCGATGCGCGGGTTCAAGAAGAACATCGCCATCAAGCGCATCCTCCCTGCGCTGACCAAGAACAAGAAGTTCGTGGCGATGTTCCTCGACGAGGCGCGCCTGTCGCTGTCGCTCCAGCACGCCAACATCGTGCAGGTGTTCGACATCGGGCACACCGAGGACACCTACTTCATCGTGATGGAGTTCGTCGACGGGGTCGACCTGAAGGCGATCCTCGATTGGCGGCGGCGGACGGGCAAGCGGATCCCGGTCGCGCACTCGCTCTACATCATCATGGAGATCTGCAAGGGGCTCTCGTACGCGCACGAGCTCCCCAACCCGGAGACCGACCTGCCGCTGGGGATCGTCCACCGCGACGTCTCTCCCCCCAACGTGCTCATCTCCAAGCAGGGCGAGATCAAGGTGGTGGACTTCGGCCTCGCCAAGGCGACCAGCCAGGTCGAGGTCACCGACCCCGGCGTCGTGAAGGGGAAGATGAGCTACCTCTCCCCGGAGGCCGCGCGCGGCGAGGAGGTCGATCACCGCGCCGACATCTTCGCCGTGGGCATCCTGCTCTACGAGATGCTGACCGGGAAGCGGCTGTTCTACGGCGAGACCGACTACCAGACGGTCGAGCTGGTCCGGAATGCCAAGGTGCCGCCGCTGCGGCCGCAGAACCCGCAGGTCGAGCCCGAGTTGGAGGACATCGTCCGCAAGGCCCTCTCGAAGAACAAAGAGGACCGCTATCAGAGCGCGACCGACCTGCAGGACTCGCTGGCCCAGTACAGCTACTCGCGCGGCCTCAAGGTCATCTCCCGCGACATCGCCGAGCTGGTGCGGCAGTGCCTCGACGACAAGCGGATGCAGTCGGGCGAGGGGAAGAAGTCGAGCATCATCGACCACCTGCTGCAGGGTGACCTCGACAAGTTCACCTCGGTGGGGTTCGAAGGGGAGGACGCCGGCGCTCAGCCGCTGCAGGCCGACGAGCTGGGGCCGCGCCCCGAGCTGCCGCCGCCGGTGGCCAGCGACGGCGACTTCGTCGATCCGCGCGCCTGGGCCGACGAGCCGAGGTCGCCCGCCATGGACGCCGCCGAGCTGCGCGCGATGGAATCACGCCGCACCTCCCGGGACCTGCCCCCGGTCCCGGCCGGTCCGGGCCCGTCGCCGCGCCGTCAGGCCGAGCGGATGCGCGTCCCCACCGGCGAGAACCGGCCGCCGCGCAACTCGCCGCCCGTCGCCTCGCCGGCCGAATCGACCCCCGGCCCGGAGGCGCTGGCCAGCGTCCTCGAGCCGACGCCCGGTCCCCAGGCGCCCCTGCCGGGCCGCGCCCCTGGGGTGCCGCGGACGGTGCCGGCACCGTCGAACCCGGGCAAGAGCTTCCTCATCGGCGCGCTCATCGGCATCGTCATCCTGGGCGCGGTCGTGGCGGTGTTCGTCGCCAGGCACGGTGGTCTCGGCGGCGGGACCGCGCACCCCACGCAGCCCGCCTCGTAGCTCCGGGGCCGGGCCTCGCAGGGCCCGCTAGCGCCGCAGCATGCGCCCGAGCTTGGCGCGGTCCTCGGGGCCGAGCTCGCCGGTCATCAGCAGCACGACCACGTAGGCGACCCCCGCCAGCGCGATCGCCGCCAGGCCGGCGATCCGACCGTGGCCGGGGGCGAAGCGCCCGACCGCCATCCCCGCTGCGATGGCCAGCGCGACGCGCCCCAGCGTCGCCAGCGGCGGCGTCCCACCGAGCCGCGCCCGCAGATAGACCGCCGAGGCGACGAACCCCACGACCATCCCCAGCGCCGTCGCGCTGGCGGCGGCCACCAGCATCGGCGCCCCCGGGGCCGCGCGCGGAACCAGGAGCGCGGCGGCGGCGGTGCCGCAGACGACGGTCACCGCCACCAGCGAGACCGTGGCGCGCGTGAGCCCGGCGGCGTTCAGGATGGCACAGGCGACCGCCAGCAGCGCCAGGCAGCACTCGCCGGCGACCAGGATGGGCATGGCCGGCGCGCCCGCGACGTAGGCCGCCGGGTAGATGAGCCCCAGCAACGCCGCCGGCCGCGCCGCCAGCACGATCCCCATCGCCGCGACCAGGATGACCGCGTAGCGCAGCGTCTGCGTGACGTAGACCCGCGTCGCCTCGCGGTCCTCGGCGAACGTCGCGCGCGAGATGAGCGGGAAGATCACGAAGGTCACCACCACCAGCGCCTGGTAGGGCAACAGCGCCAGCGTCCGCAGCGCTGCGTACTGGGCCCCCACCGCGTCGGCGACGCCGGCCCCGGCCCCCTGGCCGGCGAAGTGGCGCAGGATCGGGAGATCGTAGTTGAGCGCCAGGTTCAGCAGCATCCCGTAGACGACGACCGCCCCCATGTACCCGGTGAGCCGGCCCTGCGGGAACCGCTCGGCCGACGCCGGCAGCCGCATCACCCGGGAAGCGACGACCATGATGAACGCCGCCGCGCCCGCGAACCCGATGAAGGCGCCGTTGACGCGCCAGAGCGCGGCCAGCCCCAGGAGCAGGATCGTCTTGGAGGTCGAGAACCCAATGTCGAAGGTCGCCTGGGTCCGGAACTGGCGGAGGCCGTTGGCAGACCCGACGAACACCGCGTAGACGGCGTACAGGAAGGGGATGACGGCGGCGATGCGGAGCGCGGTCGTGTAACGCTCGGCGTGGACGAAGCCGGCGACGAAGGGCGCCCCCCAGAACAGCGCACCCGCCAGCGCGGCGCCCAGCACCACCTGCATGCGGACGCCGGCGCGCTGGACGGCCTCGGCGCGCGCGTCGTCCTCGGCGGTGAACTTGGAGACCGCCTGGATCGTCGCCTGGACGACGGTGTTGTTGACGATCGAGATGACGTTGTTGACCACCGCGAACGCGCCGTACTCGGCCACGCCGAGGATCCGCGTCAGCAGCACCTGCTGAACGAAGCCGCTCAGCATGAAGTAGATCTTGGCGATGCTGATGAACACGGCGCCCTTGGCCGCCGTGGCGCCGTCGGCGGCCCGCCCGGACGCGCTCACCGCCTGACCCCCGGCGCTCACGCCCGCACCCCCGAGACGACGCGCTCGACGCCCGCCAGATCGCGCCGCACGCGCACGTCAGCGAGGCCGGCGGCGCGCAGCAGCTCGGCCGTGGCGCCGGCCTGGCCGTCGCCGATCTCCAGCACCAGCGCGCCGCCGGGCGCGAGGAGCCGGGGCGCGTCGCCCACCAGCCGGCGCACCAGCGCCAGCCCGTCCGGGCCTCCGTCGAGCGCCAGGGCCGGCTCGGTCTTCACCTCGGGGGGCAGGGTCGCCATGTCGCCGCTCGGAATGTACGGCAGGTTGGCGCACACGAGCGAGAAAGGCGCGTGCGCCGCCAGCGGAGCCGCCAGATCGCCCTCCACGAACGTGACCGCCAGGCCGAGCCGCTCGGCGTTGCCGCGGGCCACCTCGAGCGCGCCGGGCGAGACGTCGCCGGCGAACACCGCCGCGCCGGGGAAGAGCTTGGCCAGCGTCAGCGCGATGGCGCCCGATCCGGTGCCCACGTCGGCGATGCGTGGGGGCTCGGAGACCGCCGGGGGGGTCGCCTCGGCTGCCTCGCCCGCCTCCTCTGCATCTCCTTCCTGGGGCTCCGGCGGGCGCTGGCCGAGGCGCTCGCGCGCCTCCTCGATCAGCGTCTCTGTGTCGGGGCGGGGGACCAGCACGCGCGCGTCGACGGTGAAGTCGACCCCCCAGAACTCCTTCTTGCCGACCAGGTAGGCCACCGACTCGCCGGCCTGGCGGCGCTTGATGAGCGCCCGGATGGCGCCGAGCTCGTCGGGGCCGAGCGGCCGATCGAACTGCACGTAGAGCTGCACGCGCGGCAGCCCCAGCGCGTGCGCCACCAGCAGCTCGGCGTCGAGGCGCGGGGTCGCCAGCGCGCGCTCGGTGAAGCGAGCCGCCGTCCAGCGGATCACCTCCAGGACCGTCCAGCGGACCGGCGCGGCGTCGGGGGGAGAGGACGAGAGGGGGGGAGGATTGAGCGCCAAACCGGTCACTTCATCCGCAGGCGCTCGACGGGAACGCCGCCGAGGAGGTGCCGCTCGATGATCTCGCCGACGTCCCCGACGGTGACGCCGCCGTACCAGACCTGCTCGGGGTAGACGACGACGGTCACGCCGCGCGCGCACTGATCCAGGCAGCCGGCGGCGTTGGCGCGGATGCGCCCCTTGAGGCCGCGGTCGTGCAGCAAGCGCTTGAACTCGTCGCGCACCGCCTCGCTCCCCTTCGCCGCGCAGCACCCCTTGGGGTTCCCCGGATCGCGCCGGTTGGTGCAGACGAAGACGTGCTTCTCGAGGTGAGGTTCGGCCATCGAGCCGGCGATTATAGCGTCAGCGGTCTACAGCGTCCCGATCTGAGATGCGTGGACCCAACCTTCGAGGCCGTTGCCCAGGCGGACGCGCAGCCAGTCCTGGTCACGCTCGACCAGGCGGACGCGCAGCCCGGCGTGCACCTCGAAGCTGGTGCGGGTGCCGTCGTCCGAGCCGTCCTTGACCGCCACCGCGTCGGGCAGCACGACCCCGTACGGCATCCGGTCGAGGCGCGCGCGACCGAACAGCAGCGCCGCCGTCAGCAGCGCGGCCGCCCCCAACACGGCCGCGCCGGCGCCGAGGGCCGGGCGCAGGTCGTCGCGCGCCCGGGCGCGCGCGACCAGGAGAGCAAAGAAGGCCAGGTAGGCCGCCACGAAGAGCCACGTCTCCGTCGAAGGGGCGACGGCGGTGACGGCCCGGATCCAGAGCGGATCGCGATCCTCGCCCTCGATCCGGTCGTGCGCCTGCCGCACGGCCAGCTTGCGCGCCTCGCCGAGGTTGTAGCGCGCGTCCTCGTCGCCCGGCGCGAGGGCGGCCGACTTCTCGAACGCCCAGATGGCCGGCCCCAGCGTCCCCTTGCGAAAGTAGGCGTCGCCCAGGTTGAAGTAGAGGTCGGCCGAGCCGACCCCCTGGCGCAGCAGCTCCTCGTAGGCGGCCACGGCGCCCGCGTAGTCGCCGTGCAGGTAGGCCTCGTTGCCGTGGCGCCAGGCCTCATCGCGCCGATCCGCCCGGGCGATCCCCGCCGCGCCCAGCAGGACGCCCAGCGCCAGGGCCGCGCCCCAGCGTCGCCGCGAGCTTCGACCGATGCCCCGGCGGGTCACGCCCGCGCCCCCTCGCCCAGCGGCGCCCGCTCGATGGCGTCGATCAGCTCGGCCGCCCGGGCCTGCATCGCGGCCAGCGCGGCCGGATCGGCGGTGGCGGCGCCCGGCGCAAAGCGCGCCTCGTCGCAGGCCTCCAACGCGGCCACCACCTTGGTCGTCTCCTCGGCCGGCAAGCCGCGGGCGCGCAGCAGCGCCGACAGCTCGTCGAGCCGCAGCCCGCCCAGCTCGCCGCCCAGCCGCTCGGACAGCGCCTCGCGCAGCACGCGGTCGATCTCCACGTAGAACTCGGCGACGCGCCCCCCCGCCCGGTGCCCCTCGGCCGCCCGCAGCCGGCGCGCGGCCATGGTCCGCAGGCGGCGGCGCCGGGTCCGGTGGGTGTCGCGGCCCAGGCGCTCGCGCACCCGCCCGAACAGCATGAAGGCCGCCAGCGCGAGCGGGGGCGTCACCACCGTGGCGGTGAAGCCCGCGCTGTGGAGAAAGACGACGCCGCTCTCCCCGCCCAGGCCGCCGTGCGCGTGGATGGGCCGGATCGATCCCGCCACCACGTTCTCGATGCCGGCGGGCGCGGCCGGGCCGATGGCCCCTGGCGCCGCGTTCGACCCCGCCTCGCCGGTGACGACGATCTCGATCGGCTGGGTGCGCGCGGTCTCGTACCGCCGGGCGGCTGGGTCGAAGGTCTCCAGCAGCAGCGGCGGCACGGTGGTCTTGCCGGGTCGCTCGGGGCGCAACAGCCACTCGACCGTCTTCGTGCCGGTGATGATCGCGGCGCCGTCGACGGCGACGTCGGTCTTGGGCTCGTAGCTCTTCCAGCCGTCGAGCGGCGGCAGCGCCGGCGGCCGCACGTTCCGCACGTTTCCGGTCCCCTTGACCGCGACCTTCAGCGTGACCGCGTCGCCGACCGGCACGGTGCTCCGATCGACCGCCGCCGAGATCTCGTAGCGGCCGACGTTGGTCGGATCGAAGTGGTCGGGTTGCCCCTTCGTCGGCAGCGGCTCGGACTCGATCACCAGCGGCTCGGTCTTGAGCCGCCGGACGTCGGGCGCCGAGAAGAAGTCCGCCTGCTGGGTGATCTCCGCCTCCATCGGCGTGATGGTCAGCTTCCCGGGCTGGAGCGGGAACAGCGCCTTCTTGAACAGGAGCGCGACGTTGTAGCTGCGCCCGCCGATCGTCTGCTGTTCGGAGAAGGCCAGCCGGCCGGGCGGCGTCGTCGACGGGATGTCCTCTGACCAGAAGCCGTCGGTGTGCGGCTCGGAGGTCTGCCCGAACCGGCTCGGCACCTGCGCGACGTAGAGATACCAGCTGACGGTCACCTGCTCGCCGACGAAGACGCGCGTCTTGTCGGGTACCGCGCGGATGAAGGCCGGGGTGGGCATCGACGCCGGCTGGGCGCGCTCTTGCGGCTCGCCGAACGGGAACGCCTGACCGGGGAACATCCGCTGGAACATCCGGTTCGGATCCATCCCGGGCTGCGCGCCCGGGCGAGCGCGCGGCTGCGCGCTGGGGGCCCCGACGCGGACCTGGACGCCGTTGGTCGCCAGATCGCGCCCGCCGACCTTCACGTGGGCGGCGCCGATGCCGAGCGGCCCCTTCGGCGACCCGCGCAGCACCAGCTGGTAGCTCCAGGTGTAGGTCGACTGGACGGTCTGCTGGTTGCTGCCGAACACCATCTGGACGCTGGTCGACCGGCTGGGGCCGCGCGCCTCCTGGACGTCGAAGCCGCGAAAGTCGGGGGGGCGGAAATCGCTGGCGTCGTTCCCGTTGGTGGTCAGGGTGATCTGATAGAGAAAAGGCTCACCGGGCGCCACCGCCTCGCGATCGAGGGTGGCGGTGAACGCCGCGGCGGCGGCGGGGCGCGGCGCCAGCAGCGCCGCGGCCAGCGTGGCGCCGAGCGCGATCCCGAGGCGCGCGCGGGCCGGCGTCACCAGTCACGCTCCGGCGGCGCGCGCCGCACCGCCCGCGCCCGAGCCCGCTCTTTCTCCAGATCCTTCTGGCTGCGCTCGAGGTTGTCGAGCACCGACTGGATCTGCTTGTCCTCCTCGGGCTTGCTGGGCTGGGGCTGCTTCTGCTGGTCGTTCTGGCTCTGGTCTTTCTTGTCCTGGTCTTTCTTGTCCTGCTGCTTGTCCTTGTCCTTCTGGTCTTTCTTGTCCTGCTGCTTGTCCTTGTCCTTCTGATCTTTCTTGTCCTGCTGCTTGTCCTTCTTGTCCTGGTCCTTCTTGTCTTGGTCCTTCTTGTCTTGGTCCTTCTTGTCCTTCTTGTCCTGCTCGTCCTTCTGCTTGCGGAGCGCGATCTCCAGGTTCCACTTGGCCTGCTTGTCGCCGGGCTTGAGCCCGAGCGTCCGCGTGTAGGCCGACACGGCGTCCTTGAACTTCTCCTTCTTGAAGTAGGCGTTCCCCAGGTTGTAGAAGGCCGAGGCCTTGAGCGCGGGATCCTTGGCCTCGGTCGCGCGCAGGAACTCCTGCCCCGCCTCGTCGAAGCGGGAGAGCGCGTACAGCGCGGCGCCCCGATCGAAGTGCGCCCCCGGGTCGCCCGGCAGCTTCTTCACCGCCTGATCGTAGTGCCCCAGCGCCTCGTCCGCCTTGCCGGCCTTGAGGGCGGCGTTGCCGGCCTCGATCTCCGGATCGCGCTTCTCGAGCAGACCGAACCCGCAGAGGCCTGGCCCGAAGGCCAGCACCAGCGCGATCTCCCGCAGCCGCCTCACGCCCCCGCTCCCGCGCCGACGCCGGTCGACCCGGCGTCGCCCGCCGCGCGGCGCCGGCGCCGCTCGCTCATGCAGGCCTCGCCCACGAGCAGCAGGAACGCCGGCAGGAGGCAGAGCTCGAAGATCTCGTCGTACTGCCGCACGACGCGCGCCTCGTTCTCGGTCCGCTTGAGCCCCGCCAGCGCGCGCTCGACGTCCTCGACGCCGAACCGCTTGGCGTCGGCGTGGAAGTACTCGCCGCCCGTCTTGCGCGCGATCTCGGCCAGCGTCTCCTCGCCCAGCCGCGACGTCACGTAGTGACCGTCGGCGTCCTTGACGTAGCCGGTCACCTTGCCCTGCTCGTCGTACTCGGGGATGAGCTCGCCCGAGCGCGACCCGATCCCGACGGTGAAGATCTTCACCCCCAGCTTGGACGCCTCCTCGGCGGCCGCGAGCGGCTCGCTGTCGGTGTCCTCGCCGTCGGTGAGCAGCAGGATCGCCTGCCCGCGCGTGGGTCCCCCCTTGACCCGCAGCGCGGTCAGCTGCTCGAGGCCGCTCTTGATGGCGCGCCCGATCGCCGTGCCGCCCACCGGCATGTCCCAGGGGCCGAGGTCGCGCCAGAACAGCTTCACCGCCGCGTAATCCGTGGTCGGGGGATAGGTGAGGCTCTCGCCGGCGAACGCCACCACGCCGACCCGATCGCCGGCCAGGGTGTCGAGCAGCTGCTCGAGCTCGCGCTTGGCGCGCTCGAGCCGCGACGGGTAGACGTCCTTGGCCAGCATCGAGCGTGAGAAGTCGAGCGCCACCACCAGGTCGAGCCCGCGCTGCTTGGCCACGCGCGCGCGCCCGCCCGCCTGCGGCCGGGCCAGCGCCAGCGCCAGCAGGGCGAACGCCATCACCACCAGCGCGGCGCGGGCCACCTTGCGCGGCACCGACACCGTGGCCGACATCAGCGCCACCAGCGCGGGATCGCCCAGCCGGGCCAGCCGCCGCCGGCGCGTCGCGAAGCCGAGGCCGTAGGCCAGCACCGCGGCCGGAACGGCCAGGAGAAGCCAGAGCGCGTGGGGGTTGGCGAAGCGCATGGTCAGGGGATCCGTTGAAACCGGGTGAGCCGCAGCGCCGTCTCCAGCGCGAGCAGGGCGAAGGCCGCCAGCAGGAACCGCCGGTAGAGCTCGCGGTAGAGCGTGCCGCGGTCGTGAATGCGCGACTTCTGGAGATCCTCGATGATCTTCTGGAACCTCTCGTGCAGCGCCCGGGTGTCGGTCGCCAGGTACGGCGTCCCGCCGGTCATCGAAGCGATCCCCTCCAGCAGCTTGGGGTTGACCGGCTGGCGCGGCCGCCCGGGCGCGGCCGCCTCGGCGTCGCTGGTCCCGGCCAGCACGGTGTAGATCTTCACCCCCAGCGTCTGGGCGTAGCGGGCCGCCTGCTCGGGCGAGATGTTGCCGGCGTTGTTCTCACCGTCGGTGAGCACGATGATCACCTTCGACTTGGCGTCCGACTTGCGCAGCCGGTTGAGCGCCACGCCGATCCCGTTGCCGATCGCCGTGGCCCGGCCGTCGATGATGCCGATCTGCAGCTCGGACAGCATGCGCAGGAAGGTCCCGTGGTCGAGCGTGAGCGGGATGTCGGTGAAGGCGTCGCGCCCGAAGATGACCAGGCCGATCCGATCGGAGGGGCGCCGCCGCACGAAGTCGGCGATGACCGCCTTGGCCGCCTCCAGCCGGTTCGGCACGAGGTCGGTCTCCTGCATCGACCCCGACATGTCGAGCGCGATGACGATGTCGATCCCCTCGAGCTCGAGGTCGTCGGTCACCTGGGTGCTCTGGGGGCGCGCCAGCGCCACGCCGACCAGCACCACGGCCCCGAGGCGCAGCACCATCGGCAGATCGCGCAGCCGGGCCACCAGCCCCGGACGCGCGGCGGAGAGATCGGGCGCCCGCGAGTAGACGAACAGGCCTCGCCGCCCCGGCGCCCGCGCCAGGCCGGCCCAGACGACCAGCGCCACGGCGGGCGGGACCAGCGCCAGCGCGAACGGGTGGGCGAAGCGGAAGCCCTCCACGTCGCGCAGCAGCCAGAAGTAAGCGGCCCCGAGCGGCGCGAACACCAGCGCGATGAGCGCCCAGGGGATCCGCCCCCGCCCCGCCCTAAGCACCGAGCGCCTCCGAGGCACCGGCCGACGTGGCCACGGGCGCGGCCACCGGCCGGGTGGTCGAGACGATGTGGATGGCGCTCTCCAGCGCGCCGCGCGCCTCGGCGGCGGTGGGGGAGATCTTGGCGAACTTCACCAGGTCGCAGGCGGTCAGCCACCCCTGGGTCTCGGCCAGCACCAGCTCGCGCCCGGCGTGCCGGCGCAGCTCGGCGACCAGCTCGTCGGTGGTCAGCTCGAGCGAGTCGAAGCCGTAGCGGCCGCCCAGGTACTCGCGGACGATCTCCGAGACGGCGAAGTAGAACGGCCGGTTGTCGGCGTTCTCCAGGAAGCCGTAGGCGCCCAGGCGATCGAGCTTCTCCAGCGCCACCTCGTGCGCCGGGCGCGGCGGCGGGCCGGGGCGCTCGCCGCGGCGGGCGCGCAGCCGGCGCACGACGAGCATCGTGAGGAGCGCGCCGAGCGCCGCGGCGCTCAGCCCGCCGACGATATAGGCCGGCCAGAGGTTCTCCTCCATCACCGTCACCGGCGGCGCCGCGTCCTTGAGCGCCGGCTCCGGCTCGTTGGCGATGACGCTGGTGATCTTCACCGCCACCGGCTGGGTGCGCGCGCTTCGCACGTCGCCGCGCGGGCCGAGGTAGGTCACCTCCAGCGCCGGCACTTGCTTGGCGCCCGGCTCGTACGCCGCCACGGTGAGGGTGAACTGGCGCTTGACCCGACCGTCACCCAGGTTCTGCTCGCTCTCCTTGCGCTCGAGCAGCGAGAACGGCCCCAGCTCGAGCGTCGAGGGGAGGTTGACCGGCACGGCGGTCTTGCCGATCGCCACCACCTCGACCTGGATCGGATCGCCGACGTGCGCCTCCGTCCGGTCGGCGTGCGCCGCCACCGTCGGCGCGTCGGGATCGGGCGCCTCCGCGGCGCCGGCCGCGCCCCCGGCGCCTTGCGCCTGCGCGACCGCGGCCGCGCAGACGAGCGCGCAGCCGGCGAGCGACGAGAGCGCGGCGCGCCGGCTCAATGCCGCAGCCTCCGCGCCCGCGACTCGAAGAAGCTGGTCAGCGCCGGGAGATAGTTACGGTCGGTCGACAGCTCGATCGGATCCATCGACAGCCGCTTGAAGAGGTCGCGCCGCGCCTGGGCCTGCTGGCGCACGCCGCGCGCGAACGCCGCCGCCTCGGGGCCGCCGGTGTCGAACACCAGCGCCTCGCCGGTCTCGGGATCCTCGATCTCGATCAGGCCGACGTTCGGCAGCCCCTCCTCGAGCGGATCGCCGATCCGCACCGGGATGAGGTCGTGCCGCCGCGAGGTGATGCGCAGCGCGCGCTCGTAGGTCTGCACCGGCGCCAGGAAATCGGAGATGAGAAAAGCCACCGCCTTCCGCCTCGCCACGTGGCTCAGGAACTCCAGCCCGGCGCCGATCGAGGTCCGCCGGCTCTTCTCCGAGAACTGCAGGATCTCGCTCACCACGCGCAGGACGTGCCGCTTGCCCTTCTTGGGCGGCACGAACTTCTCGACCTCGTCGGTGAAGATGATGAGGCCCACCCGGTCGTTGTTGCGGATCGCCGAGAACGCCAGCACGGCGGCCAGCTCGGCCGCCAGATCTCGCTTCTGACGCACGCGCGAGCCGAACCGCCCCGAGGCCGACATGTCGACCAGCAGCAGCACGGTCATCTCGCGCTCCTCGGTGAACAGCTTCACGTAGGTGTCGTTCATGCGCGCCGAGACGTTCCAGTCGATGAGCCGGATGTCGTCGCCGGCGATGTACTGCCGCACCTCGGAGAAGGCGATCCCCCGCCCCTTGAAGACGGAGTGGTACTGACCCGCCATCCGATCGCGCACCAGGCGCTCGGTGACGATCTCGATCTTGCGGATGCGCTTGAGCAGCTCGCGGGGAAGCATCGGACCAGCGGCGATAGGGGACGTCCTGCGGGACTTCTCTAGGGAACCTCGACCCGCTCGAACAGCTTGCGGACCACCGTCTCGCTGGTCACCTCCTCGGCCTCCGCCTCGTAGGTCAGGATCACCCGATGGCGGAGCACGTCGACGCCGATCGCCTTGATGTCCTCGGGCGTGACGTAGCCGCGGTGGCGCAGGAAGGCGTGCGCGCGCGCCGCCAGGTTCAGGTAGATCGACGCGCGGGGCGACGCCCCGAAGGCGATGAAGTCGGCCAGGTCCGAGAGGCCGTAGGCCTTCGGCTCGCGGGTGGCGTGCACGATGTTCACGATGTAGTCGCGGATCTTCTCGTCGATGTAGATCTCCTGCACGACCGAGCGCGCCTCGGCGATCTCCTCGGGCGTGGCCGCGCGCTCGGCGTTGGTCCTCACCGGCGCCGTCATGCGGTCCATGATCGCCCGCTCCTCTTCCTTGGTCGGATAGCCGACCTTGATCATCAGCATGAAGCGGTCGAGCTGCGCCTCGGGCAGCGCGTAGGTCCCCTCCTGCTCGATCGGGTTCTGGGTGGCCATCACCAGGAACGGCGAGGGGAGCTTGTGCGTCGTGTCGCCGATGGTGACCTGCCGCTCCTGCATCGCCTCGAGCAGCGCCGACTGCACCTTGGCGGGGGCGCGGTTGATCTCGTCGGCCAGCACGAGGTTCGCGAAGATCGGCCCCTGCTTGGAGATGAACTCGCCCTTCGCCTGGTTGTAGATGACCGTGCCGACGATGTCGGCCGGCAGGAGGTCGGGCGTGAACTGGATGCGCTGGAACTTCATGGCCAGCGTGTCGGCCAGCGTCTTGACCGTCAGCGTCTTGGCCAGGCCGGGGACCCCCTCGAGGAGGACATGCCCGCCCGTCAGCATGCCGATCAGGATTCGTTCGATCATCGGCTTCTGGCCGACGATGACCTTGGCGACCTCGGCGTTCAGCTTCTCCACGAAGGCCGACTGCTTGTGCACCAGCTCGTTGATGACCCGGACGTCCATTCGTCTTCTTCCTCGGTTCCCTGTGGCGGTTGCGGTTGCGGTTTGGTCGGGAGGCGCCGCTCGGCGCGGCGCGCAGCTTACCAACCCGGAGGGCACCTAGGATATTTCCAGTTCATGTGCTAGCTAAAGGCCGCCATGAGCCGAGACGCAGATCCCAAGACCGCCCGCCTCTACGACAAGCGCACGGTCGATCGCAACATCAAGAAGGGTCTCCTGACCCGCAAGGACTTCGATAAGCACCTCAAGTCCCTTGAGGACGTGGCGGGCAAGGGCGTGTACGGCGGCACCGACGACCTCGACGATGATGACCTCGACGACGCCGATGAGGCGGAGACCGAGGCCCCGGCGGCCGACAACGCCTAGCGCGGGCTCCGAGCCTGCCGCGACCGCTCCCGCCAACGTCCGTCCAGGTTTTTCGCCCCGGCCGAGCCGGGGGGTCATTGAAACCTCGGCCGGCCGTGCGTAACCTCCCCGGCATGGGCAGCGGCGATTCGAAGGTTTCGGGCTTCACGGTCACCGATCGACGGTCGTTCACCGAGGGCGGGGGGACGCGCGACGAGGCGCCTGCCCCGCCGACCGCGGCCTCCGCGGCCGAGGTTCCGGCGGCGGCCTTCCCGCCGGTCGACTTCCACACCTTCGTGCTGTCGCTCGGCAGCTCGGCGCTGCTGCACCTGGGGGAGATCGAGAACCCCAACGACGGCGTGTCGCAGAAGGACCTCCCGCTGGCCAAGCACACCATCGACATCCTGGCGATGCTCGAGCAGAAGACGAAGGGGAACCTCTCGACCGCCGAGGAGAGGCTGATCGAGAGCCTGCTCTACGACCTCCGCCTCCGCTACGTCGAGGCGACCAAGGGCGAGCCGAAGTAGCGCTCAGCCGAAGTGGAAGTAGCTCTCGTGCAGCACGTCGGAGACGACGTTGCAGAGGGCGTGGAAGGTGGCGCCCGCGGCGATCGATCCGGTGCGTGCCCGCATCCACCCGAACACCAGCGCCGGGAAAAACACCGCCAGCCGCTGCGGGTTGGGGATGACGATCAGGTGCCCGAGCGCGAACAGCGCGCTCGACACCACCAGCGCCCAGCCGACCTTGGCGCCCAGCAGCGTCTTCCTGGGTGGCCAGACCTGCTCGAGGCGCTCCATGAGGTAGCCGCGGAAGAAGACCTCCTCGGGGATGGCCACCACCACCAGCTGGCTGAACGCCAGCAGCAAGAAGCGCGATGGCAGCCGGAGGTGCCCGCCGGCCATGCCCAGCCAGTGGCGGCAGACCCCGCCGAAGAGGCGTGTCAGCGCGTTCGCCGGGATCGTGCAGACGTGCCCGTAGAAGAGGAAGAACCCCGCCACGAACGCCGGGATCGTTATCGCCGCGAAGATCCCCAGCACCGCCAGGTTGAGCCCCAGCGGATCGCTGCGCAGACCGGCCTCGCCGTAGTCGAACTCGCGGCCGGCGCGGCGCGCGGCGAACGCCGGCATGTAGAGGAAGATGATGGCGATCGGCGCGTGCAGGTTGTCCCGGACGAACGGGACCGCCACCCCCAGCGCCGCCAGGCCGGCCGCCAGCGCCGTGGCGAGCGCGAACGCTCCCAGCGGCTCGCGAAGCCCGGACGCGCGTCCCACGCCGGCCAGTCTAACCCGTCAGCCTAGCGCCGGGTGAAGGCGCCCAGCGACGCGACGGCGGCGGCCGCCGCCCGGGTCGCCCCGCGCAGCCGATCGGCGGCGCTGGCCGGCGGCCCCGCCTCGGCGCCGCGCAGCGCCTGGAGGATGGCGTCCAGCTCGCCCTCGAGGCTGCTGAGCGCCGTCCGCTGTCGCGCAAGGCGGTGGCCAGCGAGGCCGACCGCACGAGCGGCGCTTCGCTCCGGCGCACGGTCACCCGCGACCGCGGCGGGACGCGCCGGACCCTCACCTGCGGGGCGGCGCCGCTGCGTCGACGGGAGCTCATACGTGTACGCACCAGGATTGGCCCGCGCGCGCCCCAAGTCAAATTAAGTGCGCGGGTGTCCCGTGAAGCGATCGGGTGGACCGAGCTCGGCTTCGCCGAGCGAGGTCCTTCGCGGGAGGGTTCCCGTCATTGTCGCTTGCGACCGCGCCCGAGGAGGTAGCGGCGCGATGGATCGACCACCACGTCGGGCCCCAGCGCGGTCCGCCCCACGAGCATCGGGAACAGCATGTCGCCGCGATCGGTGAGGGTGACGGTGATGCGCCGCTCGAACGGCCCCAGCTTGAGCGCCGTCTCGATCACCGGCCGCCGCTCGGTCCGGCCGGAGGTATCGCGCACCATCACGAACTCGCGCACCGTCGCGCGAACGACGTGCGGCCGCTCGCCGCGCCGGCCGCCCGGCACGGTGATCTCCAGGATGGGGCGGCGGTTGGGACCGCCGGCGGTGTCGATGGTCCGCATGCGGGTCACGTGCAGCGCCGACGTCCGCGCGCCGGTGTCGATCTTGGCCTTGAGGCGCCCGATCTCGAGCCGCGGCAGCGCCACGTGCTCGACCCATCCGACCCGCGTCTTGCCGTCGACCTCGGCGTGGCCGTCGGTCGGCGCGTCGGACGCCCGCGGCGCCCCGCCCGGCGGGGGCGGCGCCAGCACGAACAGCGTCGCGCCCGCCCGGACAGGCCCGGGCCCCGCGGCTTCCACGATCACCCCGGCGTCCGGCGCGACCACCGCGGCGGGGGGGCCGGGCAGGGTCGGCTCGACCCGCCCCAGGACCGCCCGCGCGCGCACGACCTTGCCGGGAGAGACCGGAGCTTCGAGGAAGCCGTCGGCGGAGGCGCGGACCCGCAACGCCCGCGCCGGCGCCCGCGGAGCCTCGCCGCGCGACGGGCGGATCAAGCTGGGGCCCGGGGGCGGCTCGACCGCGGCCAGCACGCCGATCCCGGTGAGCAGCGCGCGCGACGCGCGGACCAGCGGCTCGGCCGCGGCGGCGTCGACCGAGGCGCCCGCGGCCGACAGCTCGAGGGCGACCACCTGGTGGGCCGCCGCCGCGCCGAGCAGATCGCCCTCGGCGCGCGGGGCGCCGAGCAGCGCCGAGGCACCGCACTGAGCCGCCAGCCGCCGGACGCGCGGGTCCTCCAGGTGGCCGCGCGCGACGACCACCCCGCGTCGGCCGCGCCGCGGCGCCCCCAGCACGATGAGCGCCTGGGCGCCGACCACGACGTCGGAGAAGAGCGTGAAGGCGTCCCGCGCCGCCCGCTTCCCCGCGGCGTCGCCCGGAAATTTCAGCAGCGCCGGCGCGCGCCCGCGCGGCGTGAGCCGGCCGCCGACCCGCAACACCGGGACCACGACGACGCTCCCCGCGAGGGCGGCGGGGTCGAGGCTGGCGGCCAGCCGCGTGGCGGCGCGGGCCGCGGTGGCCTCCACGCCGCGGACGGCCGCCACCACGCTGATCCGAGGTCCCGGGCGATTGCCGACGACCACCCAGGCCGGCACGCTCCGCTCGGCAGCCGCCGTCCCCCGACCGCGCGCGAGGGGAATCGCCACCGCGCGCGCCTCGCCGGGCGCGACGGAGACCCCGCCCACCCTGACACCGCGCGCCGGTAGCTCCACCGCCATGCGCGTCCTAGAGCGAACCGGGAACCGGGCGCCTGGCGGTCACGCCGAA